>CENJ01133612.1_pt1 | contig 20911 bp, 7 predicted proteins | sample 356161 | NCBI WGS metagenome assembly CENJ01 (sample SAMEA2619531, study PRJEB7988) | marine metagenome | biome: marine biome (ENVO:00000447); feature: surface water layer (ENVO:00002042); material: "saline water (ENVO:00002010), including plankton (ENVO:xxxxxxxx)" | depth 5 m
TCGTTCATAGCAGCAACTACAGTAGTTTTATCTTCAGTCTTTAAAGTGTTGATTGTTCCAACATCATCGTGTATTTCATTCATAGCAGCAACTACAGTAGTTTTATCTTCAGTTTTTAAGGTATTGATAGTTCCAACATCATCATGTATTTCATTCATAGCAGCAACTACAGTAGTTTTATCTTCGGTGTTTAAGGTATTTATTGTTCCCATATCATCGTGTAGTTCGTTAATAGAACTTACAATGTTTACTTGTGTTTCTGTTTTTAAATCAGTTCTATGTCCAACGTCTAGGTCTAGTTCATTAATTGATGCTACAATATTAGATTTATCTGTTGTAGTTAAATCAGTTAATGTTCCAACATCATCATGTATTTCATTAATAGCCTTTACTATGGTTACTTTTTCTTCTGTTTTTAAAGCGACCATATTTGTTGCGTCATTTGCATTATCATCAAAATCTCTCCAAATATCTCTATGTAATTCATTGATAGCTTTTACAATAGTTTGTTTTGTATCTGTAATTAACTCATCATTAGTTCCACCATCTAATGTTCCTACTTCGTCATGAATTTCATTAATAGACTTTACTATGGTTACTTTTTCTTCTGTTTTTAAAGCAACCATATTTGTTGCGTCATTTGCATTATCATCAAAATCACGCCAAATATCTCTATGTAATTCATTAATAGCTTTTACAATAGTTTGTTTTGTATCTGTAATTAATTCATCATTTGTTCCACCATTCAATGTTCCGACTTCATCATGAATTTCATTAATAGCTTTTACAATTGTTGATTTGTCTTGAGTATTTAATGTAACAATATCACCAGTATTATCAAAATTTGTTTGTAAATTTGCTTGAACCGTTGTAAGTGTTTGTGTATAATTTGTAAATCCTGTTAAACTAGCACTTTGATTTATATAAGCAGCAATTTCACCTAATGTATCTAATACTGCTGGAGCAGTTCCGATTAAGGTTTCAATACGGTCATATAAACATCTCGACGATAATACTTTATTGGATAAAGCCAATGCTTGTGTCGCTGGGAATGTATCGCTAATTACATCACCTTTCAAACCCTGACAATGGACTTGTCCATTAATTTCTAACATTTCACTCGGTGTTTGTGTTCCAATACCTACTTTCGATCCGCTATCTTGTAAAATTAAATCTCTAGAACCATCTGTTTTAATAAATAATTTACCATCTACTTGCGTTAATAAATGATTATCATAAATAGTTCCACTTACATTATTTCTTATAGTAAATTGTGTACTAGCACCATCATCTGTAGAACTATTTTCTAGAATCATTTTTGATATCTTAGTATCATCAACATTTTTAATATGAAATAAAGCTTCTGGTGTAAATGTTCCTATACCAACTTGACCGGCTGTTCTTTGTAAAATTAAATCTCTGGTGCTTTCTGTTGTCATTACCATTTTACCATCAGTTGTTGTATATATATGATTATCTTGTTTTGTTCCATTGTTATCATTTCTAATAGTTAAATAAGTATCTGCTCCAGCATCTGTAGACTTATTTTCAAGTATCATTTTACATTCCAAATTATCATCTGTATTTCTTATATGAAATAATGATTCTGGTTGTAATAATCCCAAACCAACTTTACCACTAGTTCTTTGGAATACTAAATCTCTACTACCTTCTGTATCCATAACCATTCTACCATCTGTTCCTGTATATAAATGATTATCGTATTTATTACCACTAACATCATTTCTTATAGTAAAATATGTATCTGCTCCACTAGCGTCTGTTGAATTATTTTCAAGAATCATTTTTGATATTTTACTATCATCACGATTTTTAATATGAAACAATGCTTCTGGATTTTTTATACCAATACCTACCTGGCCACCATCAATTTGAATACCCAAATCTCTATTATTTGTTCCTGTTTTCATTATGAATTTTCCATCAATATCCGTGTAAATCAAATTACTAAAATTATATTCGCTATTTGCTCCATTAATATTATTTATTTCAATTACTGTTTTTTGTCCACCATCATTTGCCTTATTTTGTAGTAAAAATCTAGCTTCTTTTGAATTTGTTGTATTTTTTACATGAAATAATGTTTCTGGTTGATGAACTCCTATACCAACTCTACCTGTTTGTCTTTGTAATACTAAATCACGTGTATTCTCAGCATCTATAATAAATCTACCATCTGTTCCAGTATAAATATTATTATCATACACATTACCACTTACATCATTTCTAATAGTAAACATTGTATCCGCACCTGAGGCATCAGTTGATTTATTTTCAAATATAAACTTACTTTCTAATGTATCATCGATATTTTTTATATGAAAAAGTGATTCTGGTTGTTGTGTCCCCAGGCCAACTTTACCTCCATGAATTTGCATACACATATCAGGATGATTTGCGTTTGGATTTTCTGTAAGAGATGTCAATGTAACAACGCCATTGTTTGCTACGGCCGTTACATATGTGCTTATTGTTGCGTTCACCTTAGCAGCAAAATTGATAGCTCTTTCTACTTTATTATTACCTTGTAAATATTCATTTCCAGTAGGATTAGCAATAACTGCTGTAAATGTAACTGTTCCCAAACCACTAGTATGGTCTTTAATTGTAATTGTTTCATTTTCTACAACTCTGGTAAATGTTAATTTTTTATGGCTACCAGTTGGGTCAGCTGTATATGTCCAATCTTGATTTGCTGGACCATTTCTTTTTACAATTAAAGCCATGTTAGGATCTGAAAATACTGTTTCAAAAATTCTAGTATGTGCATAATTTTGTAAATCAAAATCAACTTGTTCTTCTACAGTATTGCTAGCCATATCAACTACATCAAATGTTAATGTATTTTCAAATGTAGATTTGTCGGTTGATTTTACTAATTTTACTTTATTTTTATCCATAAATTTTTCATATATATCTGGTAAACGTATAACACCAATTTTGCCATTATCAATATCTATTTTTTTAGGTATTCCACCTGTATACTTTAATAATTCATCAATTTCTGTTTGTGTTAAACTTCTAGTAGTTGTTTCTACTTGTTCTTCTAAAAATGTTACAGTAGCAGTAGGTGTTCCTATAAAATCATTTAATACGGTCATTTCACCACTTTTTTCCATAAAAACACCAAATAAATTGGTAGATAAAATAAATTTACCATCTTGTTTATTATAAATATAACTTCTGTAATCATGTGTTGTAGTTGTTGTTCTTAATTCAAATAATGCTTGTCCAGATGCGTTATTTACTTTATTTTGAATCATTAAATGTGAACGTTTTGCTTCATCGATATTTCTGATATGAACTGTTGCTTCTGGGTCGTACACACCATAACCTACACTACCTTCATCTGGTTGATATACTACAGGTTCTGCGGCCTTTTCAGTTTTTATTATAAAACGTCCACGCTCATCGCCAATAATAAAACTCTTAAATTGAGAACCCGATGTTGTATTTCTAATTTCTAATATAGCATCATCACCAATAGAATCATAAGCAGTTTTGTTTTCAACAATAACATGACCTCTTAATTCATCATCTAAATTTTGTATATGTAACATTGTTTCAGGATTTTCTGTACCAATTCCTGTAAAACCTCCCATTGGTTGCAATGCCAATTTATTTGTTCCTCCAGTTTCTAATACCAAATTTCCATTATTTTTTGTATAAATATAATTAGTAAATGATGTTCCTGTTTGAGTTACTATATCATAATTTATTGTATTTTTTAATTCAATCATTGCTTTCCCACCATGGTCTGTTGCTATATTATCAACCATTACCGTTGTATCATATTGATTATCCATATTTCGTAAATGTAATACTCTATCTGGATTTAATAAACCAATACCAACAAAACCACTTTCACGTTGAAGTATTAAATCTCTTTTATTTTCTGTTGTTATTACCATACGACCATCTCTACCAGTATAAATATGATTGTCATATTTAACGTTAGTTACATCATTTCTTATTGTAAAATAAGTATCCGCACCAGATAAATCCATTGATTTATTTTCAAGAATCATTTGAGCAGTTTTATTATCATCTGTATTTTTAATATGAATTAAAGCTTCAGGATAATGTGTTCCAATACCTACTCTACCTGCTTCTCTTTGTAATATTAAATCTCTAGATTCTTCTGTTGCCATAACAAATTTACCTTCAGTTGTAGTATAAATATTGTTATTGTAAATATTTCCGAAATTATTATTTCTTAAAATAATTTTAGTATCAGCACCATCTTGATCGGTAGAATGATTTTCTAAAATGATTTTTGCATCTAATGCGTTATCTGTATTTTTTATATGTAAAAGTGATTCAGGACGAAATGTTCCTAGACCAACTTTCCCTCCATATCTTTGTAATGATAAATCCCTATCTCCTTCAGTAGAAACAACCATGCGTCCATTTCTTGTAGTATAAATATGATTATTATATTGTGTTGAATGAACCTCATTTCTAAGTGTTAAATAAACATCAGCTCCACTAGCATCTGTACTTGAATTTTCTACAATCATTCTGGCATCTTTACTATTATCGCTATTCTTTATATGAAATAAAACTTCAGGATTTTGGATACCGACACCAATTTTACCACCTGTTTTTTGTAATAACATATCTCTACCACCTTCTGCTGTCATTTCCATTTTACCATCGATTGCTGTTAATACACTACTATTATAAACAGTTCCACTAACATCATTACGTAGAATAAATATGGTTTGATCACCAGCATCTGTACTTGAATTTTCTAATATTAATTTTGCTGTTTTACTATTATCTTTGTTTTTTAAATGTAATAATGATTCCGGTTGTAATACACCGACACCAATATATCCACCATTTCTTTGAAAAACTAAATCTCTATCATTTTCGGTAGTCATTACCATTCTACCATCACGTCCAGTATAAATATGATTTTCATATAACCCTGGATCTGATACAGAATTACCACTAACATCATTTCTTAGTATAATTCCAGCGTCAGAACCACTTGCATCAGTTGATTGATTTTCAATAATTAAGTTTGCTTTTCTATCTGAATGAACGTTTTTAATGTGAATTAAATTTTCAGGTAATTTTGTTCCAACACCTACAAATCCTTTATAGGCTTCAGAACCATCATTAAAATATAAATTATCACCTTCTAATTTCCAATGACCTTTTGTAGCAAACCCAAAACTAACTTGTTGTCCTGCTTTATCTGCTATTCTTTTATCATTAGCATATAACATTTCAACACGATATAATGAATAACCTTTTGACCCATTAATACCTTCATCAAAATCTTCACGACTTTTAATTTTATAAAAACCAATTACATCCCGATTTCCCAATAATCTAACTTGACAATAATCATCTCTTTCATAAATTTTAAGCCAATTTTTAACATTAACATCATCACTATATTCAATATGACTAACATAAAAACGTGTAATATCAGTTAATAAATTTGTACCAGCAGCAAATATCATCATTTTTTGATTGTCTGGACCTTCTGGAAACGATGATGTCTTATATGTTTGTAAAGTCCATTTTTTAGCATTACCATCATAACCGGCGTCTTTTTGTAAAGAATTTATTTTGTTTTCCAAATCTTTATCAATACCACCAGCCGTTTGCGAAGCAACTGCGTCAGCACGAGCTAAAGCAGCTTGTGATATACCACCACCTCCTGATGTTAATGCCGACGCAAATGATTTTTTTGATGTAGATTGACCAAATGTTAATGAGGAAAATGCGTACATTTATATATATAAATAATTATTTTATAAAAGATATTTATTTATAAATTATTTTAATAATTTTTCTAACTTTTTGATTTTATTTTCTAACTCTGTAAACTGTTTTATTTTTTCTTCTAAAACAGAAACCCTATCACTTAAGTAAGATGTTTTGGCTTTTTCTGTTCTTAATTGTCGGTCTAATTCTTGAATACCAGCATGATGAATAGCAAATATTTTTGCCTTATCTAAAATATGTAGGTCATCAATTTCTTTACCATAAATAAATACATAACTATATTGTTCTTCAACTATAAATGTTTTTCCATCTTCTAAAGCTGATAATTCAATCATATATTCTTTATCATTTTTACCAACATAAAACCTTACTTTTTGATTTTCTTTTATATCTTGAATGGATGGAATAAACATTTTGTATTTATTTTCAAATTCACTGTATATTGGTTGAACAATTTTATATTCGGACGGTATAAATGCTTTTTCTATTGTAACTGCTATCGGTAAAACTTCTTTTACTTCTTGTGCTATAAAACCAATTGTTTTATTTGTTCCTCTTGAAAATGTATCACGATAATTATAGTATCTACATGGAATATCTCTTATTTGTTGTAAAGCTAAATTATCAGGGACATCTTCAACATTCTCTTTAATTCTTAAATCACTAGAAACCATATATTTGCTAGCCCACACCGTATGCTGAGAATAAATAGATACTTGTTCATTTTCATTTGCAATAAAATTATCATTTGCAATTTGATTTGTATTTGACCAGGAGTAATAACCATTTGTAATATTAACTGCATTTGGTGATTGGGATGATCCATTAACACTTAATGGGTAACTTGGTGCCGTATCATTAATACCAATGTTATTTGGAAAGTTATTAAATGCTGAACCATTTTGTTTTAAAGCTCCTGTAAAATTGATAGCTCCTGAAATATCTAAAGCAACCGCGGGTTCATTTAATCCTATACCTATTTTACCATCATCCTTACTTATACACAACGCATCTTCAAAGTTACTCTCGAATGCCATGTAAAAATTGCTTGAATTATTTACTTTTGCGGCTATTCTACCTAATTTTGTGCTATTATTTGTTTTAAATTCAACACCAATAGATGTATTTAATGCCATAACATTGTCATCATAATTAACTTTAATTATGTCATGATCTTCGCCTGTTCTACCACCTTTAACATGTAAAATTGATTCTGGAGTTGTTGTTCCTACACCCATCTTTCCCATAAATGTTCCACTTCCATCAACAATAAAATTTCCATTATTTGTCATTCGCATTAATTCATTTGTATTTTCTTTAAAAATATATCCACCATCTTCTGTATCATCATACACTATATTTGAAATTCTGTTGTTTGAAATCATTTGAACTCTAGCTTTATGACTAACTGATGCTATATCGCCTACTGCTTCTAAATTTAATACAGCATCTGCTGTACTATTATAAATAGCAAAATCACCAGTTCCTAGTGGTGTTCCAGTATTTGCCGCAATAGATTGAGAAGTCGCACCTAATTGTGTATTATTTATATGTAACGAAGTACAATGTAATGCTCCATGAACATCTAATTTGTAGCTGGTATTTCTTAAATCTTCAGAACCAATAACAACACTTTCTGGATATGTTATACAAGTATTACTAGAAATATCCCATGTTTTTTCAACAATGTTATTATTTTTATCATATATATCAGATTTAAATTCTATTTTACCATCACTGGTAATTCTTATTCTTTCTACACCATTTGTAAACATTTTCATTGTTGAATCAACAACACCAGGTGTATCCTGAACCGTTATTTCTGTTCCAGCATTATCTGTTAATCCTCCAATAGAAACCCATTGATTTCCACTACCATAACCTTCAAATGTAGATAAATCGCTATTGTAACGCATTATACCTTGAATTACATTTGTTGGTCTCTCAGCCGTTGTTCCTTTTGGTATTAACATAGCACCATTATTACTTATATCAAGAATATATCTAGGGCTTTCAATGCCAATTCCTACAACACCAGAAGCATCTACAGTAAATCGTCTTTTCTCATTTGTTTTAATATGAACTTTTGTATCTGTACTATTTACTTGTTCTTTTTCAATAAATGTAGATGTAACTGTTAATGGTCCCCAGGTTGGTATTGTATCTCCATTTCCATCAGTAGTTGTATCACCAGAATATCCCTCAAATTTACTTTCCTCAGTATTAAATCTTATCATACCTACTTTTGCTATTGACATACCCGGTCTAGCAGTATTATCACCAGCAGGTATTGACATCGCATCTGTTCCTGTAATATCTAAACTAACCTTTGGATCTTCTACATTGATACCCACAAAATTTTTAATATATAATTTACCATCAAATGTTTGTGACATTGTTTTTGTTTTTGCATTTGTAGAATCAACACTAAAAAAATCAAAACCTCCTCCTGAAATATCCATGTTTAGTTTGCCATTACTTACATCGAACACGCATTTTCCCAAATTATCCACACCCAATACTAATGTTTTTTCAAATGTATTATCCATTGTAAATATATTTGCTCTATTTACACTAGGTATATCTTCTACTGGTATTCCACCTATAACACAACCACCAGACAAATCTTTTTGAAATATGGTTTGTTTTTTACCAGCCAACACAACTAAGTCATTTAATGATATATCTGTACCTGGCGAATTTTCTTCATTAACTATAATATTTTGATTATCAAAAGTAAAAATTACTTCATTTGGAATGTTTCCAGTTCCTTCTAATCTTATTTTTTCTTTAACATTTAAAGCACCATTTACATCTAATTTGTAATTACCAGATGGACGACCAATTCCAACATTTCCACTAGCATCTATTTTGAATGCTTCAACATCTTTAATTTTCATATTAATATTTCCTGCTTCAGTCATTTCAATTGAAGTATTTGAGCAATCAGCAATAATTTTACTATCGTCCATAACAAATTTTTTCGTTTCAGTTAATGTTAAATTTATTGTTTTTGTTGCTGCTTGTTCATTCATTTTTAAGAACATTTTATCACTAGCGAGTATATCTACTTTTCTTTCTATACCGTCTTTAGCATACAATAACATATTTGTTTTATTATCACTAGTCATTGTTATTGATTTAACACCATTAGTTCCATCATTATCTAATAATAATTCAACATCTTCACTGGTTTTTAAATGAATTAATGGATATGCACTATCTGATTTATCTACAATAACTCTGGCACCAGATGCTCCAGTAGTTGTTGAACCTCCACGAGCATTCATTGTTATTTTGTTTGTATCAAATTCGAAAAATGTATCAGGATCACCATTTCTAACCAAATAACTTTTAAATATTGGATTTCCATTTGCATCGTAAGCGTTTCCTGCTCCAATACCTATATTACCCATTACATCTAATTGATATACTGGTGTATCTGTTCCAATACCTACTTTACCAACAACTCCACCACCATCAACACTCTGTAAAATAAGATCGGGTTGAATTCCTCCAACATCAGCGGTTCTTATATGCATTTTTCCACTGTTTAAATGCTTAATCTTAGCTGTAAATGTGGGTTCAATAAAGTGTATTTCAGAATTTTTACCTGCTGGTCGTTCTATTTTTACCAAATTATCATGAGCTGCTTTTTGTTTTAAAAATAAAATATCACTATCTGTAATATCATCATGTGTAACACCCAAACCAATTCGTCCTTTAGGTTTATCAAAATACATAATATCACTACTATCTACTCTAGTCCAATCATTGACTTGATCTAATAAAGAATTAAATGAACCATCAAAAGCAACATATGATCTTTTTGTATCTGCTGAGTGATAAAACATACCAGGATATTTTGTAGCGAGATCGGTTGTTAAAGATGCTCTGGTTGGAAATTGATTACTATAATAAATATTTCCAATAACATCCATTCGAGCAGTAGCGAATGTATTATCTGCTATGTTAACGCCAATATTTCCAGAATTATCTATAATCATTCTTCTTTTTGAATCTCCGGTTTTACCAGCACCAGGACCTGTAAAAAATTCTAAAAAGTCATCATCTGTTTCTCCAAAATCTCTTTCTGCTATTATTTTAGTATCTCCATCGCCATCAATTACTCCTCCTAATGCTACCCATTTTCTTACATTTGAATCATTTTGAACACCAAAACCTTCAAAAGTGTTTAATTCATTATTGAAACGAATATATCCTTCATGAATATCTACATTTGGTGTTTGGCTACCATCCCAAAAAGGTCTATGTGCTTTATTACCATTTGGAACTCGAATAGAACCATCGCCAATAACGTGTAATCTTACACTTGGGTCGTTGGTTCCTATACCTACATAACCATTTGGTTTAATGAAAACACCAGATGAATCTTTATTGGTATCACTACTAACAATCATTCTAATACCCTGTTCTGTTTTTACATAAAAATCATTATCATCTGTTTTAATATAACCTACTTCACTAACTTTATTTCCGGTTTTATCTTGAAATTCTATACCTGCTAAGTATTGATTATCAGAAGATTCTAATATTCCGTGTTGAATAGTTACTTTTGGACCAATTGTTTTACTTGTTAATCTAATTTCATCTCCACTTATATCTAATTGTTTGCCAGGATCATTACAACCAACACCAACAAATCCATCATTTTTAATAAATACCCCTTTTACAAATTGATTTGAACTAGCACCAGAGGCTTCAATTCCCAATCCACTCTCATAACGGTAAATTTCAGCAGTTTTGTCTTTATTGTCACCCCCTACCATAAGAATTGCTGCATTTACGGATTTCATGTGTAATAATTTTGTAGGAATTTCTACATTTAAACCAAATTTAGCAGCGGTTCCAGTTGTTCCATTATGATCACCATTTTCATTGATAAAAAGACCCATGGCATTTGTATCTTCATCGTGATTTACAATTAATCGAATACCATATTTTGTATACATATATAAATCTTTATTAGATGTGTTACGATAACCAATGTCACCAATATTATTTAAATCTTTATCTAGATAAGACATAAAAGCTTCATAATCACTCTGTGTATAATCACCCTCAGTATCTCTCATTCTAAACATGGAACCACCACTTGTATTTTGAATTTGGATAGCATCTCCACTAACATCTAACTGAACAGTTGGATCGTTCATTCCAACACCAACATTTCCATCATTTTCAATGAAAATACCACGAATATATGTATGAGCAGCATTATATGCCCTTGCTTCTATTCCCAAACCTAATTCATGTCGGTAAATTTCAGCCCTTTTTGCGGTGGTTAAAGCATCCGTTCCACCATCCATTATAATAGTAGCATTGTCATATTTCATATGTAATATATTTTCTGGTTCAACTTGATTTAAACCAACTCTAGCAAGGTCATCTGTTCCTGTATGATCAATAAACATACCTTGCTCTTCATTGTGATTTACTAAAAATCTTAGACCGTGTTTAGTATCAATATAATAATCTTTATTATCATTTACCGATTGTCTAGCTACATCAGTTAAATCAGCATGATTGATATATCCTACTTTTGCAATATTATTATTGTTTTTATCTAGATAATCAATTGTTGCTGTATAATCTACAGTTGTTCCTGTTCCATTATTATCTTTTAATCTTATCATAGAACCACCTTCATTCGAACGAATATGAATACAATCTCCACTTACATCTAAAAAGTGTTCTGGTGGTTTACTAATACCTACTTTACCAAATTTGTCTATTGTCATAGCGGTTTTTTGTGCTATACCTGCTCCGGTTTCATGATAAGACCAGTCAGTTCCATTTACATTAAATATCATATTTTCTTCAATATCCCACAATATTTGTGCTCTATTATCATCAGTATTAATAAATCCCATCGAAGCAATTCCTGTAACACCTCGTCTTTGTATAACTAAACCACGATCATTTGGAGCATGAATATGTAAAGGATATTCTGGTAATTCTGTATTAACACCGACGAATGGGTCTGTTGCGTTCGATTTAAAACTAATTATTTTTCCAATATTTGTTCTAATATAACCGGTATTTTGTTGGTCTGTTCCATGAGCTGAAGAATTAAACCTGCCAAAAAAGAATCGATCTCTATCAGAACCAGTATTAAATTCTATTTGATTGAGTTTTGTTGTTTCATTTTGTGTTAATTTAAGTTGTGTATTTCTTTGATGTAAATTATTATTATTTGTATCAAATACATCTGTTACAATTTCAACTTCCACATCAGCATCTGGAGCAACGTTTGTATTCATACCTATTTGTCCGCCTGTATGATTAATGAAAACACTATGCTCATCATCATTAGCATGAATTTCCAAATCTCCGTCACTTCTTGTCATTAATGTACTAATAAATTTGTTAGCATTTGTATTACTAGTAATTTCCATAGTAGAAGAACCCTGAATTGTTGCGTGGTAATTTTCTAATATCATTTTTGCGAAATATGGATGTGTATTTTCTGGCATAATATCACCAAACGTATCTGTTCCTTCTGGTGTAACCGCATAATTATTTTTTATATGAACATTTGTTTGTGCTTCAATATCAGTTAAACCAATACCTATTTCACCTTCATTATTTAAAAACATAGTTTTGTAATAATATCTTTTGTTTAATGGTCTATCATAAAAACTACTGCTATTAGGAACCGTTCTTGTTTTAAACTGAATACCATTCATATTGTTTTCCATCATTGTTCTTCCTGTGCTATTATATAATTCTAATGAACCCAAAACATTTTCTTTACCATTAGGCGTATTTTCAGCATCTTCGCGTTTTCCTGACCATATTTTATAAGTATCATAGATATACATATCACCATTTAAATTTAATTTAAGTTTATCATTATCAAATGGATAACCATTTGTTATGTTAAGATTTACACCTCTACTATCTTGTCTAGGAACTGGTGTATTAATACCAACTCGTCCATCACTATCTATTCTCATTCTTTCATGAATTGTTTTATCATTACCGTCCACTGGGTCGTCCAAAGCAAAATGAGCACTTGCACCTGTAACTTCTCTATTTTGTGTGTAAAAAACTATACCACCCTGTTTAACGGCATAATCCGGTTTTGTTGGATCATAATAACTTATAGCTCCAATAGCACCATATGTAAAATCATCAGCAGCAAAATAATTTAAAGTTTTTTCTCCAGTCCCATCCTGTCCATTTCCCAAATTACTTCTAATATTTCTCCAAACATTTATGTCTGGAACATTGTTTGTAATCAATAATTTTGGATTAATTTTTATATTTAATCTATCTGTTCTATGAGCAAAAGCAACTGAACCATCACGATCAATAACAAATTTATTATGATTGTTACCAACTTTACCAGTGGTTATATCAGTAGCAAAAGCAAACCGAACATCACGTGCTGTATTTGGAACAATATTAACAACAGCATTAGAATTTGCTATATCAATTGCGTTATTTAAAAGATAATCCGTATTATTAATATGAGATTTATAACCTATACCTGCTGAATATGCTCTACTTATTTTATTTTGAATACCTAATGCCACAGATGAACCAGCTGTTTGATCAATGACATTTGCTGAACCTAGGGCGAAAGCTGTTCCGCCAGTAACTTTATTGAGCATACCTAGACCACCAGCATAAGAACCAGATATATCATTTTCTTCACCAATAGCAATAGAACCAGTAACATTACCTGAATTGTCTTTACCAGCTACAAACGTATAATTTGCTGCCGCAAAATTGTCCAATCCTAACGCAAATGATTGATCACCTAATGCTTCATTTAAATATCCAATAGCCATAGAATGACTACCATGAGAAGCATTTTTTTCTCCAATAGCCATACCCATACATTCATTCGCACTATTGTCTACACCTAATAAAATAGAATGGCCCCTAAGACCATGATTATTTTTACCAATAGCAATAACACCATCTTCCCTAGTTACATTTAATGTTCCCATTACAACGGCGATATTACTATTAGAAATATCATTTCCGACTTCATTTTCACCAAAAGAAATACTATTACTTCCTTTAATTTTTGATTTATTACCCAATGAAAAATTATTACTACCAGAAGAAAAACAAGATGTTCCAAAAGTAAAGGAATGATGACCATTATTTGAACAATCTGTTCCACCAATAAAAGCATGCATATCTGTATTTACATTTGTTGTATCAATAATATTATTTTTACCGATAGCAGTATTTCCAATACCAGTTAAACGGTTATTTCTACCAATAGCTGTTGAATAGTTTCCACTAACATCATTATCACTTCCAATGGTATTGGTGAAAAATCCATTATTTTTATTATTTTGACCAGCATTAAGTAAACCATATAAATCGCCACCACTTATATCGACAACGGTTTTTGGAGTTATTGTATTAATTCCCATTTTGGATTGTGAACCATTTGGTCCATATTTTGCGTCAATGTATAATCTACTATACAAATTATCATCAGCAGAACCATACGCAACACCGTTTCCAGCTTTAATGTTTAATATTGGATTACTAGGAGCCGCACCAGAAAGTGTTGTCGATCCTGATGTAAAAATAATATCAGTAACCCCATTTTTATGGCCAAATTCAGCGTGTCCTTCCCAGGTTCCTTTTACAGTTTCTGTTCCTGAACCATTCTCAATTTTTAATGCACATCTTCCATTGTCAAATTTTGGGTCATTTCCTCTTAGATTTTGTATATGTAAAGAACGAGTTATTCCTCCTCCTGCTTGTGTTAAACCGTGAGCATTATTTTTAATAACCATTTCACCACCTTTACCGGGTGTTCCTACTTCATAATAGTATAATGTAGCAGGTGTATTATCATCAATATCAATTGATACTTCATTATTATTTTGTGAAAAGCCTGTTGTATAAGGAACACCACCATTGTTTTCACCATCAGGTGTTGTGCTAAATTTAAATGGATGAGAACTATAAGTAAATCCTTTTAATTCTAATTTATATCTTTCAAAGCGGTAAAGATCAACTGTTTTATTATCTACTCCATCAATAGCGAATGTATTATTATCATAGGATAATTCATTTTTTGTAGTATTACCACTACTTTGTGGACCACCAATACCAACAAATCCAGTAACTAAAGCCCATACCTCATTATAATCACCCGCATTTGAAGCCCAAATTATTTGGTCATCTGGTGTACTTCTAACAAATGGTTGCCATGATGAACCATCGAATCCATAAAATTTTCCGACATCGCCTTGTTTTTGAAAAACAAGGGAACCAGCAATTCTAGGTTCTAATGCAAATTCACCAGTAGCCATACCAATACGACAACTACCACTAATATCCATTGTAGCTGAATCACCAGCAACGTTTAATAAAGATGTTCCTGTTGCTTTTTGATTAACTTTTACAAATGTGTGTTCAGCAAATATAGTATTACCACTATAATCCCAAATAAAATATTCATTTGAATCCGTTTCAGGAAGATCGCGTCTACCACCTGGCCATACTTTTCTATCTTCGTAAGACATTCTTTCTGTCCAATTTATATTTTTTAGTGTTAGATTATCGATGTTTAAATTTCTATTGAATTTTTTACCATATTGTTGCTTAAAACTCATTTATATACTAAAAATATATTAAAAACTTATTTTAAATTTATAAATTATGTAGTACACTACATTAGATTTTTTGCTTTACATATAAGTAAATATAAAAATAATATTGTTGCGTTTTCTTCCTTACATTTAAATGTTTAGTAAATATATAAATGGCCTATCAAATAGAAATTTCTTTTAATTTAAAAAAGCGTTCTAATCTCACAGAAACGAAAAAGCTTATTGTAGAAAAAGCGAAATTATATGATTCAAATAGATACTATGAAAATTTTGAGATGGCGCAAACAAATAGAACAATAAAACGTAATCATTATGTATTGACATTCTTTTTCGACACTTCACAAGAACAACTTGCTAAATTTGTAAAATTTGTGAAGAAAGAATCAAGCATTTATATTGAATCTATTTATGATGAAGATGCTAATACATTATTTTATGCTTCAAATAAATACTTGAATATGATGGAAAAAGATTGTGTTAAGGCCTATTTATCTAATAAAAAAGACGGTGTATTTAAAGAAAAATATTCTGTTATTATCAATGAAGTAAATAATAAGAGAATTAAATTTAATTAGTTTTTTTAAGACTTTTGTTTCTAATAGATTTTTTCTTCTTTTTCTTCTGAGTTTTCGGTTTTCTTTTTCTTTGTTTTTTCTTTTTTGGAAACTTCTTTTCTAATTTAGATAAAATATCTTCATCACCAGATTTACTTAAAATTTTGTGCAATTTTGATCCTCGTGCCATACGATCAAATTTTGGAACTCCACCATAATCATGTTTAAATAATTCTTCTATATTAAAATTACTACTCATTAATATATTATTTTATTTTATATTTTTATATCTAAATATTTTAAATGCCAGTAGACATTAAAGAATTGCCTAATATTAAATATGAAAAATATGATATAAAAAAAAAACAATTTGTCAAAGATAAAGATATAAAAAATAATAAAGAGTATGACTATTTAGATGATATATTAGATACTAACTTTTTAAAAAACTATTTCAAATAAATATATTAATTTATAATATATTTATGCCAAAAACTATTAAAATAAGTAGAAAAACTATTAAAAGATTGAAAAAATTGAAAAGAAAACGCTTAATGACATTAAGACATAATAATAATAATATGATTCAAAGAAATAACGAAAAGTTTATTGATATATTGTCTCAATTAGAGCAATTAATGTATGTAAAAGGAAATGTTTTCAAAGCAAGGGCTTATTCTAGAGCACAGCAGGCTATAGTATTGTATCAAAATGATATAAAACACCCTGATGAAATCAAACACTTAAAAAATGTAGGAGATGCTGTAATTAAAAAACTTAAATTATTTTTAAAGGATGGAAAATTAGATATTCTAGAAAAATATAAAAATAGTCCTCTATATATTTTCAAGGAAGTGTATGGTATTGGACCAAAAAAAGCAAAAGAATTGGTAGATAAACATAAAATAACTACTATAAAAGAACTAAGAGAAAAACAAGATGATGTTTTGAATGATGTTCAAAAAAAAGGATTAAAATACTATGAAGATATTATTAAAAGAATTCCACGTTCGGAAATTGATATGTATAATAAAAAAATACAACAAGAATTTGACAAAATAAATGATGGAAAATCAAGCTTTGAAATTGTTGGTTCATACCGAAGAGGAGCAAAACATTCTGGCGATATTGATATCATTATATCAAATAAAAAAAATGATAAAACTATATTTAATAAATTTATCAATATGTTGATTGAAAAAAAAATTATTGTAGAAACATTGAGTCATGGCAATGTAAAATGTTTGGCTGTTGGTAAAATACCTGGTAAACCAAATCGTAGAGTTGATTTTATGTATAGTCCTCCTATGGAATATCCTTTTGCTATACTTTACTTTACTGGTAGTAAAAATTTTAATACATTTATGCGACAACGTGCTTTAAATATTGGATTAACAATGAATGAGCATGGTTTTCATCATATGGAAAATGGTAAAAAAACTAAAAAATTAGTAAAGAAATTTGAATCAGAAAAAGATATATTTACTTTCTTAAGTATGGAATATAAAAAACCAAATGAAAGGATAGACGGACGTTCAGTTGTGTTAATTACAAAAAAAACACCAAAAGCAAAAACTGTAAAAGTAAAACGTGTAAAGAAAAACAAAACCTTGAAAAATATTGGAAAATTAGAAGTAAAAAAAAAAGTAAAAGCATTTCTAGAAAAAGGAATTTCCTTTTTAGATGAGTTGTCTGAATTAGAACTATCTTCTATTATTCGTGTTTTAAATACAGAATACTATAATAAAAAGCCATTGGTAACGGATGAACAATATGATATTATCAAAGAATATATTGAAGAAAAATACCCAGACAATATGGCAATACAAGAGGTTGGAGCACCTATAGAAAAAAATAAAATTACACTTCCATATATAATGCCTTCTCAAAATAAGAAAAAAACTAAGAAAGATGTTGATAATTGGATAAAAAAATATCCCGGACAAAATGTAGTTAGTATTAAATTAGATGGAATTAGTGGTTTGTATTCCACAGAAAATGATAGTAAATTATTAGTAACAAGAGGCAATGGTAAGGAAGGTCAAGACATTAGCCATTTTATAGGATATATTGATCTTCCAAATATACCAAATATTGTTGTTAGAGGAGAATTTATCATTGAAGAAGAAAAATTCCAACAAATGTTTAAAGGTGAATTTGCAAATTCAAGAAATTTTGTAAGCGGAGTAATTAATTCTAAGAAAAAAGAACTAAAAAAATGGAACCAAATAGATTTTGTAGTTTATGAGGTAATTAAACCTGAATTAAAACCATCCGAACAAATGAAATGGTTAAAAAAACATAATATCAAACATGTTGAACACGATGTTGTAAAAAAAATAAATATGGACTATTTATCTAAAAAGTTGGTTCATTGGAGAACGAATAATAAATATTTAAATGATGGTATAGTTATTGCTAATGATAAAATGTACAAAAGAACAGATAAAAACCCAAAACATGCTTTTGCTTTTAAAATGGTATTAAATGAACAAGAAGCAGAAGTAAAGGTCGTTGATGTTAAATGGCAAATAAGCCAACACGGATATTTAAAGCCTAAGGTTCAATTTGAAGAAGTAAATATAGGTGGAGCTAATTTATCATTTGCTACAGGACATAATGCTGCTTTTATTGTAAAAAATAACATTAATATTGGTTCTATTATTAAAGTAATTAGAAGTGGAGATGTTATACCTAAGATAACCGAAGTTATCAAACAATCATCTGAACCAAAATTACCAGCATCATGGATAAAATATAAATGGAATTCAACCAAAATTGATTTTGAATTAATCAATAAAGAAGATAATAATAGAGTTAAATTTAAAACAATATTGTATTTCTTTAAAACATTAGGAGTTGATGGTTTAGCTGAAGGTAATTTAAAAAAAATAATGAAAGCTGGTTATAAAACAATTAAAGATATATTGAATATAAAAGTTGAAGATTTGGAAGAAATTGATGGATTCCAAAAAAAAATGGCATTAAAAATATACAATAGTATTCAAGATAAAATTACTTCTGTTGAATTAGTTGATTTAATGACAGCAACAAATTTATTTGGACGCGGTATGGGAAAATCAAGAATGAAACTAATATTAGATATGTATTCGGATATATTACAATCAACAGAAAGCAAAAAGAAAAAAATAAAAAAAATTAGTGAAATGGATGGTTTTGCTGAAAAAACAGCAACATTATTCGTTGAAAATATTGAAAAATTCATGGATTTTATTAAAGAAAACAAATTAGAATATAAGTTGGTTATTAAAAAGAAAAAATTAGATACAAATCATCCGTTATATGATAAAAAAATTGTCATCACGGGATTTCGCGATAAAAATTTTGAAAAGAAACTATTGGATGTTGGTGCTAAAATTGGTTCATCTGTCAGTAGTAAAACTTTCCTAGTTGTTGTTGATGATATTGATGAAGATACTGGTAAGGCAGAAAAAGGTAGAAAATTGAATAAATTAATAACATTAGACGATTTTAATAAAAAATATCTTAATGAAATATAATGATAACAATTACAAAAAACACAATTCCAATATTTAAAAAAATGTTAGAGAATCATAAAGCCATATTTTTTGGTGCAAAAAGTGGTGGTTGTTCAGGATTTGAATATTTAATAAAACCTACAAATAAAATAGAAAAAATAGATGAAGTTGTTGATATTTCTGGTATACCATTTGCGATATGTGGTCATTCACAATTTTTAATTATAGGTACAAAAATTGATTGGAAAGAAGATTATATGGGACAACGTTTTGATTTTAACAATCCTTTGGCAAATGGAACATGTGGATGTGGAGCAACTTTTTCTGTTTCATAAATATTGTTTATACTATTGTTGTATTTAATTTATTTTTTCTATCATAATAATATTTAAATCCAATTAATATAATAACTTGAATACCTATCAAAACATCGGTAATAATTACAACCCAATCCATATCATATAATCCATAAATTGTCCAAACAATACTCATGACTAAATTTCCCCAAATAAACAACCATGAAATATCGTCTGTTTTTTTTGTTTTGTATGCATGTACTAATTGTGGTGTAAATGAAAAAACACCCATTATGCCAGCAATAGTTCCTGATATTATTTTTTCCATTAAAAAAAATAATATTATATTTCTAACTCATTTAGTTATATCATATATCTTAAATTGGACCCAATAAAAAATCCAAAAGCATTACAAAATAAATCTGATATTTTACCATACCACCAAATCTTATTATTGTCATCAGAAATATTACAATGACCATAACCTTGTAAAAATGTTGGTTTAAAATATTGATAATAAAATTCAAATAGTTCCCAAATTATTCCAATACCCATAACAAAATAAAAATATTTTGGAAATAATTAGAATTCATATACATTTATATAAATATTATAATTCATTTTCATTTAATTACGATTATTCTTTAATTGTGTTGTATATATGTTTTTTTACTGCAGACAAGATATTAGCTGGAATATCACTTGATATTTGTTTATCTAACTGATCTATTAATTCTTTTTCTTGTCGCGTTTTATAAGGAAAACTTTTAGTACATTTAAAACACGCAATTTTTATGAAAGTAACAATAGATATTAGATCATCTAATTCCATTAGTCTCCATATATTATTTACTTTAATAAAAATATCATGTCTACGTATTTTTGAAAAACAATGAATACCATCAAAATTACCTATATTGCGTATAATTTTATTAGTTATTATGTCTTTCATTTTTGTATGTTTGTTATATAAATCTAACATTTCTCTATCTGATATATGAATATGACCAAATTTTTTAAAATTAAAGTCTTTTTCTTCCTCATAATTTGCGTTTAAATAATCAACCCAATTAACTTTCTTCGATATACCGTTTATTTCTATATTAGATATTCTTTTTTCTAGATTATCTAATTTTTCCAATATTTTAAGCACATTATTGTTTATTGTTTTTAATATATTA
>CENJ01061666.1_pt1 | contig 20896 bp, 21 predicted proteins | sample 356161 | NCBI WGS metagenome assembly CENJ01 (sample SAMEA2619531, study PRJEB7988) | marine metagenome | biome: marine biome (ENVO:00000447); feature: surface water layer (ENVO:00002042); material: "saline water (ENVO:00002010), including plankton (ENVO:xxxxxxxx)" | depth 5 m
AATATATTTTATAGATTCTTTAAGCAATGATTAAACACCTCACATTAATACTATTCATTGGATTGGATTTTTGGAATTGCGAAGATGCAGATTTACCTAATGCTTGCTATGATATGTATGCGCCAGTTTGCGGTTCTGATGGAGTTACTTATGATAATGATTGTTAGGCCGAAAATGCAGGTGCTGCAGAATGGACTGAAGGTGAGTGTGAATGAAAAAAACTAAAATTAGGCTCAGCAATCGTTAGGTTTTTTGTTTGTTGAGTATTTTTTTACATAAAATTACTTATCGTCTTAGTTGCTTATCAATATAGATTAATATGTTTGGACAAAACGATGATTGAATTTTAGATCATATTTTAAAAAAATTAATGAGAAATCAATGGAAAATATATTAGTTGCATTTTTAAATTTTATAAGATGAATTACAGACCCGTTTTAGCTTTATCCATAATTTTAGTAGGGATACTGATTTCTATATCCGTAGCATTTCTAGATTTATTAGGTCCCAATGTACCACTACCTAGAAAAAGTATATCTGAAATATTAAAAACATCTGATAATTCAACTTTACTTTTGGCTAAAGAAAACATAAGTGCTAAATCTACAAGAAATTCAGCTGAGCTGTTTTTAAATCAAGAAAACCTAGTACATGGGTATTCTAAATTAATTTTTAATAAAAATTTATCAGATCCTGAAAACGGTGAGTTTACTTTTTTTACCGCAGTCTGTTATGGCAGCTCAGGAAATGATTGTAATTATCTTAATACATATCTGAGATCTTATAATTATGGAGATACATGGAAAATTGGATTTTTAGAGTAAAGAACTAATCTATAATACGTAAGATATTTGTATATCCAACCATTCTGCCTACTTTGCAAAAGTATTAGTTCTAAAAATAAATAAGGTAAAAGTGACTATTTGTTCATTCTATTATTACTCCCAGACTATTCTATTAGTTATTTACTATAATAATATTTACTTATAAGCAATATAAAGAGTACATATTCCTAACGAAAGAGGAATAGCTTTAATATTCTTAAAGCCTATTGAATCTAATAAAGAAATAAATTCTGAACGTGTTGGAAAATTCATAATAGAATCGGCTAAGTATTCATAAGCAGCTGGGTTTGCGGTGAAACGTTTAGCTATTTTTGGTAAAAGACTATTTAAGTAGAAGCTGTATATGTTTTTAAAAAAGCCAGGATCTGGAGTTGTAAGCTCCAGAATAAGTATTTGACCATCGGGAAAAACAACTCTTTTCATTTCAGTTAAGGCTTTAACTTTATCCGGAATATTTCTAATCCCAAATGCCATAGCTGTTACATCAAAGGTATTATCTTCATAATTAATATCAGTAGCATCACCCCATTTTAGATCCACACGATCTTTTAAGTTTTGATCTTTAATTTTTACATTGCCGTAATCAATCATATTCTGAACAAAATCAAGCCCTGTTGCTTTTATTTCAGGATGCATGTTTACAGCATCAATGGCTAAATCTCCAGTACCCGTTGCAATATCCAAAAATTTAAACGATTTAAAAAATCGCATTTTCTCTACAGTTTTTTTTCGCCAAAATAAATCTTGTCTTAAAGATAAAAACCGATTCAAAAAGTCATACTTGTTTGTTATCGATGAAAAAATGTCCATAACAATTTCAACTTTTTGTGCTTGATTCATTTGGTTTACAGGCGGATAATCATTTGTCGGTTTTTTATTCATATACTATTTAGTGAAGGATGTAAATATTTTTTCCCCAATTATTTAACTTTTTAAGATTGTAAATATTAAGATAAGATTCAAATACGTGTCATCTTTTTTAAAAGATGATATTTAGTTTTACATAATAAAAGTATAGATAAAAACATCCACTAATTATTCTATTAAATAAATCTTAAAATAGTGAAAAAATCAAGGAAAGATCTAACTATTAAAGGGATTTTAACGATTGACGCAAAAGCGTCATAATTAAATATACTATTTATATGATGAGTCCAACACTTCCGATATATCCAAGAGTGAATCCATTAATGGATTTACATTAATTATAGAAAAAAATAGCTAGAGAGATTATTGTTTTCTTTAAGATTACACTTATGCAGTTCCAAGGATGCTTTGAATATTTCTAAGCACTTGATCTATCTCTTCCATAACGTTTTTAGCTTCACCACCTACGGAAGTAACTTCACTTGGAATATTTTTTAATATCCCCGATGCAGCCTTGATAGCCTTAAGAGCTTTCGGTGCACCCTTAAATCCCAAACTTTTGGCTTCAGCAGGTAGTTCACCTGCACTGGATAATAGTGTTTGAGCTTGATTACCAATCACTTTCAAATCATTAGGAATCGGCTTCAACTTTGCTGCACCTTGCTTGATACCAGATTGTAATGTATTCAGCTTGATGGAAAGAAATTTTGCCGGACTATCAGGGATTTGTTTATTTGTAACAGCATTAGAAGATGCACTTGCACCTTTCGCTAGTTGAGACTTTGCCCAGCCAACTGCACCATTTGGATGGCTTCCAATTTCTTCAAGTATTTTGTTACTTTCTGCAATATCTTCAGAGACATCTTTAAGCTTATCCTTTAATGCTATTACTTTATCATTCAAATCAAAAGTTGAATCTACAAATTTATCAATCTTTGCATTTCCACTAGGTGCTGGTTTACGAACGACACTAACAGAGCTACCTTTTGAAGACTTCTTACCTTTCGATTTTTTTGCTTTTTTTTCTTTTTTTGCTTTTGAACGATTTTCACTAGAGGCACCTAATGTATCTTGAATATTAAAAGCCGCATCTAAGCCACCATAAATCACTAAACTTCCCCATATTATTATATATGTGGTATACATAATTTTCTCCTATATGTTTTTTAAAATTCCAAAGTATAATTAATTCTATAAAAACTTTTTTTTGTCAACCTCAAAATTAAATTTGTTTCTTGCATGGATTCTTCATTATATTTTTTAAAGTTCCAGACTTAGGCTTTGCTAAAGTATCTTTTTTAGATTTTTTATTTAAAACTTTTGAAAGACTACCTGATTGTTGGGGCACAGCATCTATAAAAGGGACAAATAAATATAACAGGCTTAATATTATTAAATAGTGTTTCAAGTTACTGATCTACTATTCTATAAATTAATATTTTTCATATATCCTTAAAAATTGATTTCCATTTACATCAACAGACATAATCAAGTTTGTGCCATCTAAAGTGTACGGCATCGGATAACTACTATTTATCAGAAAGTTTGTGTTTTTATCGTTATCGTAACCCACTCCCCAGTGGCCAATAGTACCTTCATCGCTAAATGTTCTATCATTTAAAATCGAGAGAATACTCCCGGCTCCATTGTAATCTTCATCACCAGAAATTGGATTAATAGTACCAAGATAATTCCAATCACCAACCAATAATTTCTCTTCATTTGTAAGAGGAATATTTCCAGAATTCGTCTTTTGAATTTGCTGATCAGATAACCGTGCAGCAAATGCAATTGCATTCGTTTTTGCTACTTCAGCTTCAGCTTCAGCAACTACAATAGATTCCTGTGCTTTTAGCTGATCTAGTTTTACAATTTCAGTGTCTCTTTTAATTTGCTCTATAGCAACTTTAGATTCTTCTGCCATTGCCGATGCTTCTGCGGCACGAGCATTCATTTCAGCTTCATCAACCCCATATTTTGCAACCATTACATCGGCATCAGCCTTAATTTTTGCTGAAGAAACTTGAGCTGCTGCCATACTTGCAGCAATATCCAAATCAGCCTGTTGCCGAGCTCTTTCCGTAGCCGCTGCTAATTCAGCAAGTTCCATTTCATATTCTCTCTTTTGCCTCTTTTCTTCTTCAATTCTTGCAAGCCTTTCTTGTTCAATTCGATTAATCTCTTTCTTAATTTTTCCTATAAGATTGATTGCTTCCTCTACTTGCCCTTCGTCATGTGTTACTTTTGTAAGTGGAACAATTGCTTTTCTTAGTTTTCCTTGGTCGTAAAGCCCCTTGCCCTCTCTAAGCTTTAATGCTGACTTTTTTGTAAAAATTCTTCTCAATTCTTCATCAGCCTCAGAAAGCATATTCCCAAGATTTTTTTTGGAAATTTTTAATTTTTTATAGGCTTTTTTGTTTGCGTCTTTAAGATTTTTCTTTGATAAACCTTTGCCAATTGCGTCAAAACTAGCAACTTTGTCACCATTCATTTTTGCAATCATAAACATATCTAACTCTGCAGTTACTAAAAATTGTCTACCACTTTTCCCATCTACTTCTTTTTCATCGATAATAGATATCTTTCCATCTAAAAGAAGTTCTGCATCCTCACCAACAGAATATCCCATTTTTTCTATATTTTTTGTTAAGGTTGATTCAACTTTTTTTAATCTGGAATTATTTTCATCAGTAACTCTTAATGTAAATGTGATAGGAGGTGATTTTGTAATTTTATACGTTGCAAAAGCCTCTGCATTTTTAAGATATTCACGATAAGCATTTGGTAAACCGGTAAGATTTGTACTCGCAAATATTTTACCACCTTTAGAATTTGTAGGATTTGCAGTAACATAACTTTCAATTGATCCATCTTCCTGCGTAGAAATTCTTTCAACCACACTACCGTCCTCATATTTTACTATTAATGGTAAATTTGATATTGGAATCTTATCTCCACGTTTTTTTAAATAAGCAGAGAAAACGACCGGATTTGGTAGCGGACCTCCGACAAGTGCCGACTGACGGTTACCAGATTCAACAGAGATATTTACGCTAGATAAAATTTCACGCATTTCTGTAAGGACATCACCAATTGTTATATCTTCAAAGACAACGAAGGGAGCAGGAGATATAGCATCGTAAAAAACTTTCTTAGTGTAAAATCTAGGTATGAATTCCTGAACATCCATATAATTTTCAAGTGCAGGAAAAATCCTACCTGACTTAGAAAATTGTCTTGCGTCAACTACATAACTTGAAATCTTGCTCCAAAGTTGATCCAACTCAACCTTCAAACCACCAATGTATCTTTTTTTATTTAAGATCCCAAAAACATAATATCTGCCTTTAGATTTTTTTCGTTTTACTATCTCAATTCCCTTTACAGTCTGCTCAATGGTGGATTGAGTGTTTTGTTCAAAGACGTCTTTAAAATAAGAAGCTTCCTCAGTCTCAACAGCTGAAGTTTGCATTTCAATTGTAGATGCAACGGTAACTTCCAGCTGTGCTGAAATAGCTGCCTGAGCAGCGGATTGAGCATCTGAAAATGTTGTGCCTTCACCAACTCCCACATAATTTAGAGTTGTAGAATATTGTGGGAGTCTACCATTTTTAAACCAGCGAGGTTCTCCAGCAGAAAATAGTGTAGAACACAAAAATAGAATCCATGGAATGCGATGTTTTCTATGAGCACTTAATTTTTTACTCATAGTCTACTTTTAAAAGAATCATTTTTCTATTTACATTAATCCTTCTAAGTGTTCCACTTGTATCTTCATCTTTAAAATATTTCTTTACATATCTATAGACTTTTGAAGATTTATTGTATTTTTTAGGATCACACCATAATAAATAATCAACTGTCTGATTTGTGACTATGTTTTCTTTTGATGATTTAGACATATCTTCAATTGCATCCATAAGAGCAAATTGAATTTCTTCTACTTCATCTTCATCAAAGTCAGTTGATAGATTGATGATCAGTTTGTATTGGATACCTCTTTTTACATCTTTTTTCCAGTATTCAGTCACCCTTGCTAATACTTTATCAATCGCATCATTCATCGCTTCTTCAACAGAAACCATTAGTTCCCCTTTTCTTCCTTGACTGTATCCGGTTTCAGTTCCCAGCAATCTAGCAGTTGTTGTTTCAAAAGCTTTAACAGTTAATGCATATTTTTTCGTGCCATATCCAGCGTCCTCTTGAATTCCTGAAAATTCTATGTATACGTCACTGCCTATAGAAAGTGCAAGTTGATATGCATAATCCTCTTCCCTGTCTCCTAAATCCATTTGAGCTTCATTTAGACTTTCCAATGATTCCTGTTGTTGAGGGACGATAACATCATACTGCCTGGCTGTTAAATAACTTTCAACAACTGACGCAGCATGCTTATATGCTGGATTAGTTCTTAATGCATCAATAGGACTCTTTCCCTTTTGCACAGAAGGTAATACCATAATAAAAGGATTACCAATCGTCTCTGCTAAATCTGCACGCGCCGCAATAATATTTCGAGCCTCTAAGTCTTTAGTTAGTAGTTCCTTATTAATTTTAAACCGTTTAACTACTTTCATGCCCTGTCCGCCGTCAGTTTTCAACTTTTTAATCAACATGGCATCTTCATAGGTTATATAATTTGAAATATTATCATTATTAAAAAAGAAGCCTTCATGCTGCCCAAAAGACTGTTGCTCTTGAGATGATTTTAAAAGAGGATCTGTACCTCCAAACAATACATGCCATACCGCACTTTTTTTAGCGTCAAGAGTAGCGCGAGATACTCCTTTGGATTTCACATCTTTAATTTTATGTTTTTTCTTTTTCCCTTTACCTTTGTAAATACCAGTTGCTTCAATCATTACTTCGGATGAGGACACTGATTCAACTAGTGTTGCCTGCTTTGATACTGGTAGCTGTGCGTTAATAAAAGTAAGCGAAAGAGCAATAAACGTTAAAAAAGTCTTCATTCTAGCTCCTCATTTTTTTAATGAAATTTAATCAGCAACTTCTGCTTCCAACCTACTAAAGGCTTGTGTTTTTTTAAACTCTGCATACATTGCCTCTTCTTTATTTTGGTTTACCATAGAGGTTATTTTTTTTGCTGCAGCATTATTATATGCATTTTTTTTCATTCCCATAAGAACATATGCAGTATAACCACCATTTGGTGTTCTATATGGATATTTTTTGAGCACCTTTGCTCCAGTAAGAGTTTCATTACTAATGGACTTTGATGCCTCTGAATAGAATTCAGTAACTTGTGTATTATTACCCATTCCAGATTCTTGCGACATGTTTTCAATTAGCGATTTCGTTTTGTTATTGATTTGTTGTCCTAAATTCATCCTTGCCTGTTGACTGGCTTTTTGAATTGCGATATTCATTTTTCTGGAATCTGCCTGGCCTGTTGAATAAAGATATTCATCATCCTCTTCGGGAGTCATCATAAACCATTCAGGAACATCTGTAGGTATTTGAGGATTAGCAGCTCTAGATTGCGGAGGCATATCCATAGGGGAAGGTTGTTTTGATGACCCACCGCAACCTATAAATAAGGCCAAAATTGAAGATAATATTATAAATTTCATTGTGTCTCCTTTTTTAAATATTTGCTTATCTTATGTACATATCACTATAATGATATATCATAGGTTATTCCAAATTGCCAGGTAAAGCCAGTAGAATTTGCGGTAGGCTCTAGTCCTGCTTGAACTGAAGACCCATCTGATTTAACTACTCCATTCGAGGACATTGGAATTTCTATATCTCCAGCTTTAATTGCTGGATCAGCTGTTATAGACTGCTGAAAGCCTATAAACGATGTTAAACCAATTTCATCTGTCAATTGGATCCTTGGCGTGAGCCCAAATCCTAATGCAACTCCTGACATATCCATAGTCAGACTGTCTCCAACATTAAAAGTACCTTCGGACAAAACTACGGGAGGTGTCTTGCCTGGTAAGAGCTCAATCGCACCAAAATCTGCTTGTGCGGAAGAATAACCAAATTTTGGAGTCAGTCCTAAAGAGAAACTTGCACCATCCATTACTTTGAAGTCTACACCAAGGAAAACGGCAACATAAGATACATCGCCAACACCAACTTGAGCCTCAGCAAAACCATCTAGTCTATTTAGGAGAGGTGAATATGCACCCACAAGAACGTTTAGGTTAGGTCCTGCTATATCATTGTCTCCAAGGGGGACAGCAACTCTTCCTTCCAAACCGTCAAGTCCAAATTGTTCCCAATCTGAAACATGAAAATTCGTAAAATCTGAAGTTGTAATATTTACTCCTGATAATCCTCCATATACAGTATAGTCCTCGAAGAGTTGCGCATTACAAAATGTAATTACAAAAACGAAATAAAAAATATTTCTAAATGTTTTCATTATATCCCCTTTATTTTATGTTATTAATGTTTCTTTAGTGGATCTAAAAATCCAAATAAGTTGAACGGTAGTTCTCCTAAAGCATAGTTTACGCCTAAATTTAATCCTAAAGCACTCAAACTTAAATCAGGATATAAATTTGAAACATCCGCTCCTTCATATGTGTCTTCTACACCAGCATAAGAAATAGCTAATTGCATTGGTGGTAATGCAAATTTGTATTTTAATCCTAAATTAACACTAACATCAGGAGTAATTAATTTTTCAAAATCTATAGCAAATTTGAAAGCTATAGACCTTACGCTATAAACATAATCTTCTCCAAACAACTTTCCAGCCAAATTTAGAGATTCAATCCCTCCACCACTAAATATGCTGAGGTTGCTAGAACCAAACCAAATCTTTTTGGTTCCACCAAGATAAGCAGATAATAAAAAGGGGGCGATCGATGGGACTTCACCATCAAAAGCTTCTTCATTAATCTTACCGGTTGGGAAAGCAAAAGTTGTGTTCAAATCTAGAAATGTTTGCGATAAGCCAATGATGGGAGCAAGGTTATATGAGAAGAAAACATCTACAGCAGCAGCACTCGTAACATCCTCTTCAAAGAGATTAGGACTACCAAATAACCCTGCTGGAACATCGTCTTTTGGAATATTTAGACCAGTCAATAGACCTAGTTTAACTCTTGCATCTAATCCTAACCTTGGATGCTCCATAACAATAGTTCCCTCTGATACTCTGCTTCCAAGTAACTGAGTAGCATAAGTTAGATTGTTACTATTTTTTTTGTTATCACCAGTTTTGGAAACTCTTACAAATCCTTGCCTAACAGCTACCTCTTCTCCATCTTGCTCCTCAAACTCTACGATATGGAAACCATCATCGAGATGAACCCCCTCTCTAAAACCTAGAGGGAATCCATACTTTTTACCTGATGCCTCAGCTATTTGAGCAGATAATTTAAAATCATCGAGTTCTTTTGTTTTAACTCCTAAATTTTTACAAAATGCGAGCATGGCATCATTTTGACAATATTGTTCAGGAGTAGTCTTCCATGTGTCATTACCAAAAGTAAATTCGTTATATAATGACTGTCCTAGTGCCTTAGCTGTAGGGTCAATGCTAGAGATAGCTTCAGTTGTAGCGGTAAGAACTTGCTCAACCGATATTGAGCCATCGCTTCCAACTTTCATTTGCCACCATATAATACCACCTTGTATTGTAATACTTAGGTCTTTTGCACCTTCACTTTCTTTCTTTGCTGAACTTATAAAAGGAAGATAGAAATAGGCTGAATTCATTAAAGTAGCAAGTTCCTTAGTGGTTAGGCCAACAGACTTTGCTTTCGTTGCTGCAAACGATTGAAGAGCAGATTCGCTCTTTAAAGCACTCCCACGATTTTTCATTATTTCAGGGTCATTAAGGATTTCGATAATTTTGCTAGTTACAGTTGATTCTAAAACTCCGGATAGCGCTTCAGCTGTTATTTCATCAAGTGAATTTGCTTCTCTTCGAAAATCCTGCAATAGTCTAGAAGGAAGTACATTGTAATCAAACCTAGGAGTTTCAATGTAGAAATCTGTAAACATGTCAAATGTTTTTGCATCAAAACTCAACCCTGACAAAGAACCGGGCTTATACCAAACTGACTCCAACGAGCTCACTGACTTACGAATGTATTTACCTTGTTGAGCTAACATGATAGATGAAAGAAATAGAATTAGAATTAAAAATCTCATTCAAGACTCCTTTATAGCATTATTTGACATTAGTTAATTATTTATAAAATTAGATTTAATCAAAAGTAACATCAATAACATCAAGATCACTCATTAATTATTTATTAAAAAAACATTAAATCTTTTTTAAAAATTTCTTATTTAATTATCCATCATCCTATCAAAACAATAAACTCTCCTGATTTTTCCAATCTTAGTATGCAGAATTAAACACTAAAAAATTGTTTATGTATTCCTAATGTATAAAATAGAACTACCCATACAACTACCATTTTATATCTTGTTAAATTAATAGTCATAATGGTAGTTGCAATGACTGAAATATGCATAAAAATGCTTTTTCCTGCCTAATTTAAAAAAAATAAATTAGAAATTCAAAATTACACTAAATTGAAACATATATACATTTATCACATATGGAATGAAAACTAATATTTTTACAATTCCATATTCAACTACAACTTGTAACAAAAAGTGACAAAAGATATATTGGTTATAAGAGAAAATTTAAACTATGCAGAGTTGACTGATATAAGAATGAACAAGAATAATTATTTTAGTCCATAAAAATAATCAATATTTAATACTGTTTTCATTTGAGGATAGTTCTATTTGAAGATCTTTTTAAAAACTATTAAAAATACTTTTAAATACTAAAAATATTTTTTTATACAAATCAAATTAGTTTATTAAATCTTAAAATAATAAAATCCTAAGTTATCACTTTTCATTTTGATAGATCTTATTTCCAAATAGATGTTTGTTTTTCATAAAGTTTGTAAATTTATAGACTATATGATTGACTACGACTCAATAGAGAATGCTCAAAAACAAGCTTTAAAGAATCAACTTCTTGATAATGCTACATCTATAGGCGGTAAGAATCATTTCCTTTCTCTTATTGAAGCAATAAGAATTTCCGGTCCTAATACGCTAATGGCAAAAGATGCATCTTTTCAATCTAATAAAAGTTTGATAAAATGGAATAAAGTTATTTATAAGGATAACGTTCATCTATTAATGAAAATTATACAATATAATGGTAGCCACCAAAATCTGATGATCAAAGAAGGAGACCGTAATTATAAAGAAATTAAAAATCTTGTTAGGACAATTAGTCCAATTAAGTTTGAAGTAAAACCAAAGAATAAAAAAAATGGCGATGGCTTTGTTTTTAACTTTATTGATATAATTAATAAAAATACATGCCAATTGAGTTTCATGTTTGAAGTTATGTTTACTTTACCAATTAAATTGATAAAAAAAATATTTAATGCCCAATCCTAGAGCAATATTGTATGATTCCAAAAAAATTATTTCAAAAACTAAATTGCAACTTGTCTAATATTTTTATAAGCCAATCCATTGCAATTTTACATATTCAGAAATATTATTTTTAAATAATTAGAATGAAAACATTTTATCTATATCTTTTGATTTCTTTTGGATATACTAACTTTCCAGAAAAAAGAATCTTTGCAGAATGGGAGCCCTCCTCTATGACAATGATTAGATGGTCATTGGGACCTCCTCCTAGTTTAGTAATAGAACTTCCAAGTGATGAGCTACTGTATGTTCTCGTAGAAAATGGAAACCAACAAACCCAGGCTTATACCACTTTTAATAATTGGGGTATAAACATAGATAATATTGTATTTATAAAAACAAGTAATTACACCCATTGGACAAGAAATTACGGTCCTAAATTTTTAATTGGTGATGAAAGTTGGCAATTTATAAAGCAACAATTTAATGGCTATCCTAAGAAAAATGGTTGTCCGGAAGATTCTGATAATAATATGATTTTCGTCGATTGCAAAGAGAATGAATTTTGCAATAACCAACTCGATTATTCTGAATTAGGCCAGTTCTATATCTAAAAATCTAGATAACAACTAAAAAAGCAAAGGAGCATATAATGAAGTCTTACATTCAAGGTCTTATCACTGGGGGATTATTTGTATTTACATTTATGGTAATCGTAGGGCATACAGATTACTCACGTCATAATTCAGAAAGCAACGGAAGGTACACCTACAATTTTAGCACAAATAAAGATACTGAAGACCTCATAGAAATCTTTGATAATAAGTCTGGAAAGCTTTATATAAGCTCTAAAGAAAAAGGCCGTGGGTTTGAGGTAAGAATGGTTGATTACAAAGGATTAGAGGAAAGATATAATACTTTATTAAATGAATCACTTAATAAAAACAAATAATTACTTTTTGCTTTTACAATCTAATATATAAATGTTTATAAACTCTTTTTTCAATAAAACATCTGATATTCCAGACATTCCCATACTATCAAAATATACATTTGATGGTATTATTGATTTACCTGAAAATATTTATATTCATGATTTTAAAAGTAAAAATAATTTTCAAAATAATAAACATTCATTTTCTATAGGTAAATACAATGAAAAAAGGTACAATATGTACAAAGGAAAATTATTTGAAAAAACAAAAAGGTTCATTCATATGGGTATTGATATTGGTGCACCAATTGGAACTGTCATAAAGTCTTTTTATGATGGAGAAATTTTTCTATTTAAAAATAACAATCTTAAATTAGATTACGGTTACACAATTATAACTAAGCATAGTTTTAATAACCAGAACCTCTATGCTCTTTATGGACACCTAAGTAAATCTTCAATATTAAATAAAAAAATTGGACAAAAAATTTGCTCTGGTGAAACAATAGCATTCGTAGGAAACAAGGAAGAAAATGGTGGTTGGCCACCTCATGTTCATTTTCAATTAAGTCTTTTAGAACCCAAAGAATGTGATCTTCCAGGAGTAGTCTCTGAAAGGCACCATAAACGTGCTTTAAAAATTTTTCCAGACCCAAGAATTATTTTAGGGAAAATATATTAATTCCTTTTATTAACAAAATTTTAAAATATTAGCATAATAATTAATGTCTTATTTAAATAAAATAAAAAAACTAAATACGCAAAAAAAAATAGGGATTTTATTTATTATATCCTTGATTTTTATTAATCAATATGTGTGGTTAGAATTTTTTGACTCAGATGGATACATGAAACCAGTAGCAAAATCACGGATTTTATTTGTGGATTTTCTGCTACTTTTCATAGGACTCTTTCTTTATTTTTCCAATTTTGACTACAAAGTATTTTTCAAAAAATTGGTATACGTTCTTTATCTATTTATTGCAATTGAAATATTATCTTATCTTGCTTTAAGAGTGCTGTTTCCATTTTATTTTGGACAAAAAAATACTGATTGGGTTTCAAGATATATTCCTGACTTACGATCAGATTATAAGCCAAATGAAAAGCATCCATCTGTTAACAAACAAGGTTTTCGTTATGGAGGGAATCAAAAAAAATCTAATGCCTTTAGAATTATGTGTATTGGGGGATCAACTACATGGAGTACTGGGGTACTTGATTCTGATCCTTGCTACCCGCAAGCACTGGAAATGTATTTAATTTCAAAGGGGTATAATGTTGAAGTAATTAATGCCGGGGTACCCTATCATACTTCTTTAGATGCACTTATGAGATTAATAACTAAAGGAGTATATTACAATCCTGACTTATTGTTAATACACACAGGTATAAACGATATTGGTCCTTTAACCTCCCCAGAAAAATACAAAGCTGACTATTCTCATTGGAGGAAAGTTGGGTTTAGCAATAATAAGTTTTTTAAAAAATTATGGGACGATTTCCCATCCTCATTTTTTCGTTTATTCCTTCTAATGTATTTAAATCCATCCCACGATTATTCTTTATCAATCCAAACATCAGAAATAAAGCATGAAATGCTTTCAAGAACTTTGGTCAATCAAGATAGATTAATTGGCTTCAAAAAATACTTTAGTGGTATCATCAACATTGCAAAAGCAAATAACATAAAACCCATAACAATACTTGCAAATAATGACCAACGTAGGGACGGATCATTTGCTAAACAATTTTCCAAAAAAGAAAATATTGAATATGCAATAAACAGAAACAATAATACTCAGTATCTTTTAAATACTGTAATGGATTCAATATCAGCTTTTGAAGGAGTTGCTGTTATACCTTTCAATGAATTCAAGCCCTCAAAACCAAGCCATTGGAAAGATTCATGTCATTTAAATTCGGAAGGCACAAAAGAAAAAGCTAATTTTATTGGTGATTATTTAATAAAAAAAATAAAACTGCCTAGCATAAAAAAATAAGAGCCTGTAAAAAACGTCAAGTTAAGTTTCTACTTTAACTTTGATATTTGAAGGCCATTCAACGCTTACATTTTCCCAAATGGATAAACCGATTTTGATTTTTTATTTTCCAATCAAACATTTATAAAAATAAAACATTGGTAAAAATAAAATTTGCAATGTAAACATATTTTATTTTATTATTAGATAAGCATTACTTTAGTTATTTTATTAAGGAATATAATTATGATAATTAAATTTTTAAGATATTTTTTTATTTATTTTAATTTTTTAATTTTACCAAATTCTCATGCTTTTAGCAATGGTTTAAAAGGAGCTTCTTCGGATATTGAAAATATTAAAAATATGTTTTCTTCCGAAACTATTGGAGGGTTGTTCGTTTATCCAAACCTTATAAAAGATTATTCATTGTCAGGAATATCAATAGTTGAATTCTATGTAGATGATGATGGAAAAATTATTGAAATTAAAATTATAAAATCTCTTGGGCAACCATTTGATGATGCAATTTTTACTGGCTTAGACACTTTTGCATCTCAAGAAATTATTCAACGTAAAATTTCTAAAGGTTTCCGATACAGACTTCCGATTTACTTTAAAAATTAAATTTTTTTAATTACGGCTATTATACGCTCCATGCCGCAATTAGCTTAAAACCTCACATTCGTGGGGTTTTTTGTTTGTAATATTATGAGTAAACTTCCTAATGCATAATATTATTCTTAAAAGCCTTGTAACTATCCCACTTGTTTTTACTATTCTGTTTTCTGACGAGCCTTTGAGTATTGGCTTTTGGAATGCGGAGAATCTTTTTGATTTAATAAACGATCCCAATAAAAATGATGATGAATTTGCATTAGGAGGACGAAAAAATGTTGATCAAAGAATTTACGATTTAAAAATAAAAAATTGTTCCGAAGTAGTTTCGGATTTAGATGTTGACATTTTAGGTCTATGTGAAGTTGAGAACATTAAAGTTTTAAACGATCTAAACATAGCTTACCCAAAACGTAATTATGATATTATTCATTATGAGTCTCCTGATAATCGTGGCATTGATAATGCATTGTTATATGATAAAAGTCGTTTTTCAATAATTTCTAGCAAAGCCATCCTCAACTCACTAAATAATGGTGGAAAAACAAGAGATATACTATACGTGTTAGGGGAGTTTCAAAATTCATTACTACACATATTTATTAATCACTGGCCTTCTAATTATGGAGGAAGAGAAAAAGCGATACCCAAAAGAGCAACTACTGCAAAATTGGTTATAAATGAAATAAAAAAAATCATACAAAATGATAAGTTTGCAGAAATTATTTTATTGGGAGATTTCAATGAAGATCCTGACGGTTTAAATATGCAGATGTTAGAGAATGCCGGATTACATAGTCAGATGAAACCGTTAATGGGAAAGCCAAAGGTCGGTACATATGTTTATAGAAATAAAGATTATTTTTACGATCAAATAGTTATAAATAAACAGCTTAAGGATCAACAAGGATTATCAATTGTAAGTAATTCTCTCTACATTCTTGATTTACCTAAATATAGACAGCAAGAAGGCAATTATAGCCACTATCCTTTTCGATTTTGGGCTGGCAATAGATTACTAGGCGGATATTCAGACCACTTAGCTATTAAGATAAAGATCAAAAAGAATTAAATAAAGATGTTGTAAAATATTGGTAATAATATTCACATTTATATTAGGAATTACTTTACTTTTTTATAATTAATATTAACAATAACGGAATAATAATGGATCGAAGAACCTTTATTTCTTTAAGCACAATGTTACCTTTTTTTGGGCTTACTAATTTAATTAGCTGCTTTTCAAAAGAATCAATAACTAATCATAATCTTAATATAGATCCTAATAATATTATTGATTTACATACCTCTTTAAAATACAGAATAATTTCAGAAAAAGATTTAATGATGTCCGATGGATTTAAAGTTCCGAGTCTAGCCGATGGCATGGGATCTTTTTTAGTTGATAATAATATAGTTTTGGTTAGAAATCATGAAATAGTTCCTCAACATGGTATGAAAGTAGGTCCGTTCCAAAATGTGAATGAACAAATAGCTCTTTTAGGTTCTAAACATTATGACGAGAAAGCAATTGGTGGAACCACTAATATTATTTTAGATAAAGACTCTAAAAAAGTCTTAAAAGAATATTTGAGCCTTAGCGGAACCATGCAAAATTGTGCAGGCGGTGTAACACCATGGGGTACTTGGTTATCTTGTGAAGAATACGTAAATAATAAAAACACATCACAAGTTTCTCATGGCTATGTATTTGAGGTCGATCCAAGAAATCCCTCCCTCGAACCTCCAAGACCCCTTAAAAAACTTGGAAGATTTAATCATGAAGCTGTGGCATTTGATAAATATAGCAATGCATATTTGACCGAAGATAGAAGCGATGGTCTTATTTATAAATTTGTACCGAAAAATCCAAATAACTTAGAAGATGGTGAATTATTTGCTTTAAAAGTAAAAGATCTAACCGATTCTCGTAACTGGGAGGAACCGCAAACTAAATTACAAAAATCATATCAGATAGAATGGATTAGAATCGAAGATTACGATCCTGATGAAGATACTGTAAGACAGGAAGGAGTCTCGAAAGGAGCAACGATTTTTGCTAGGCCTGAAGGAATAATTGCTGACAAGGAATCGGTCTACATTTGCTGCACAAGCGGTGGAAATTTAAGAAAAGGTCAAATATTTAAAATTAGTACGATCACGCCTGACCAATCATTAGCAGAGCTGTGGTATGAGGTTCAGGATACCGCCTCATTAAATATGCCTGATAATATAGTGATAGCACCTTGGGGTGATCTAATTGTATGTGAAGATAATTCAGATAGGAATAGATTATGGGGACTAACTCCCAATGGAAATCCATATCTTATAGCACAAAATAGCTACTCAGGATCAGAATTTGCCGGAGCATGCTTTTCTCCTATTGATAATACTATGTTTGTTAATATTCAAGGGAGTGGCCTCACTCTACTTATAGATGGTAACTGGAATTCCGTTGTGTCCTAGTTTTTTTAGAACCTTGATGAATTACAGTTAGATAATCATACCAGATTGTAAAATTATAAACATTCTTTTTTATCCTCCTTCAATCATAGCCTTTTTTGTTTGAGGCATGGTGGGTATATTAATATTCAAATGAAATCAATATTATCTTATTAAAAATTTTGGGCTCAATTGCAAAAATAATCTTTTTTATAGTACTTATACTTTCCCATTCAAACTTATTTTCAAATGGACCATACACTATTGAGTCAATGACGGAGCAAGACGGTCTAAGAAATGGTCCAAATTATTCAGAGGCACTACTTTATTATTCTTTAGAGGCACCCAGCCCTCTTCCTGTAGTGGTACTCATTCCTGGTTTTACAAATTCGATATCTGCTATTCAAGATTGGGGACCTTTTCTAGCTTCCTATGGTTATGCCACATTCCTTGTGAATGTAAATTCATTTTTTGAACCTCCATTTTCTAGGGCAGAGGCTTTATTAGATGGAATTGTAACAATTAAAGTTGAGAATGAAAGATTAGGATCTCCATTATTTGGTGGTTTAAACGTTGAAAATTTTACCGTAGGAGGATACTCGATGGGTGGAGGTGGTGCACAGATAGCAGCTCAACAAGATTCATCCATAAAAGCTGTAATTGCATTAGCTTCATGGCTTGACAATCCTAGCATTGCTGTAAATAATAACACTTCAATTTTATTTATAAGTGGTGAGAATGATAATGTAGCTCCAAATAACTACCATACTGATCTTTTTTATGACTACACACCTGAAGATACAGATAAATTACTTTATGAAATCGCAGGAGGATTTCATAGCATCGTAACAAGCCCATATAATGATGAAGAAATGGGATTAAAAACCTTATTTTGGATAGAGAAATATATTTTAAATGATTTTTCCAACTGCGATTCTTTAATTACTCAGCCTGCTACTGCATCTAAATTTTTAACCAACTTAGATTGCTCTGTAGATACTATAGGAGACATTACGCAGGATGGGATAACAAATGTTCTAGATCTAGTATTACTAATTTCATGGATAATTAATGGAATTAACCCATCAGAACTAGAAATGGAAAATGCAGATATTATTCATGATAATGCTTTAGATATTTTTGATATCACCATGCTAGCGGAAATTATATCTTCAAACACATCCAATTTTTAATACGATTTATATGTACTAAAGTAATGAAAGTAGCATTATTTTTATTTTAAAATGATATCAATTAAGTTTAATAATGACTAATACTAATGATTTAGCTAGAATAGATCGATATACTTGTAAATTTGAAAATCCAGTGATGGAAGATCGTTTTATGGCTGATAAGTGGTTTCGAGTGAAAAAGCCAATTAATTTTGCGATTATATTTTTTGCAATCATATTCATTTTTGATGCCTACAACGTCTACAAAATGATAGGAGAGTTCAAATTTTTTTTGCTCGGATATCCTGTTTTCATTTTACTTTATCTTTCATGGTTCAAATTTCCTGAAAGGCTAAAAAAGCAGAAATTCGATATCATTTTTGCCTGCATGTTTATGTTGTATCACTTTTTCCAAATATTTCAGATGGTAGCAGAACCAGCTCTAATGGCTGAAGGAGAAATGAATCCTAATGATATGTTATCTTTTTTACCTACACTTTTTCTATTCATTTATATCCTTTTCCCAGGGAATTTTTCTACTAGCGTAATAATGGCAATTATATTTTTGCTAACGTTTATTCCTACATTAATGCAAATCAAGGGTGCACATATTTCCGTATGGATATTTTCACTACCCATACCGCTAATTTTATTAACGTATAATAAATATAATGTTGAATATAGAAGCAGGTCGGATTTTGCTAAATCAGTATCAATTGATGAAACTAAAAATTTAATGCAAACAACTCTTAAAAGGTATTTTGGAGATGTTTTATCTGATAAAATGTTAAAAGAAGGAGGAGAATTAGATGGAGAGAACAAATGGGTATCCATACTGTTCTCTGACTTGAGTTCCTACTCTACAATCACTGAGAACATGTCTCCTGAGGTAGCACTTGAGTTTTTAAATGAATATTTTACTGCCATGCATGAAGTCATTAAAGAATTTAACGGACATATTTTAAATTATATTGGAGATTCAATAATGGTAGTCTTTGGAGCACCTGAGAAACTAAAAAACCATGAGAATCAAGCTGTCAAGTGTTCATTGAAAATGAAAGAAAAGTTGAAAGAATTAAATCAAAAATGGGATGAAGATGAAACTTCTAGATATTGGAAAAACCATGATATTGAATCCATAACCATGAGGATAGGAATTCATACAGGGAGTGTTATTGCAGGAAATTTAGGCAGCCAAGAAATGCTTCAATATAGTACCATAGGCGACACGGTAAATGTGTCAGCAAGACTTGAACAGGCCAATAAAGACTTTAATACAGAAATCTCTTTCAGTCATGAGATTTATACTGCTTTAACCAAAGAATTATATGACCAAAGTAGTTTAAGTGGAGAGATAACTCTCAAAGGCAGAACTGCGCCTACCAAAGTATATTCGATCTAATTAAAATAAATTTATAAAACTAAATTTTTTGATTTGGTTTAGAAAACATATAGCAACAATAATTCTAGTTGGATTTTCATTATTTATTGCAATGAAATGGTGGATAAGTGGCTCCAATTTTTGGGCTGCCATTCTTATATGCCTGTTGTACTTAACTGGATTCGGTATTAAAAATCATAATCAAAGTTGATTTAGATCACATAATATAAAATCCCGATTTGTTAAGTTTGAAAAATACAAGGATAATTCTGATGCAGAATTCAATTAAATTAAAAAACATTGAAAGGTTAAATAATTACCTAGCCCAAAGAGCAAGTATTCTGAAAGGTATTTATCTTCTAAATGAAAATATTTTGAGAAGAAGGCTAGGTAATGGCGAAAGAATTATCTTGGGCGTAAAAGTCGATAATTCATTTAGAATCATAGAGGATACCTTAAATCCATTTCGGTTTGCATATGAGTTTATTGGAATTTCATAATCCTCATAGATTTATCTCTTTTTCTTTTTAAACAACTTTTTAAAGTCAAAAGGAATAGTGACAATCCCTTTTTTAGCAAGATATGAAATAAAAAATATGATAAGAAGTTTCATTTAAGATCTCATTAAACCTTTTTTGGAAACATAAAAGGTTATTCCAAAAAGGAAGGCCAAAAAGAAATGCCACCATATATAGCCCGTTAGAAAAAAACGAAAAAACCAGTACATTGAAGCTATAAAAGAAAAAATCCATGAATATTTTTTTATTTTATCCATTAAACCAGCCAAACAAAACGTAACCTAATATTACCATTACTAATATATTTAGGATCAATCCAATCCAATTGATCTTTTTATCCTTTGGGTTTAATATCATGTTCTTACCAATATATGCGTATTAATATAAAATTTACATCCTATTTAAGATTAGATTAAAAACACAATTATTATTTTTATACCTTCAATTACAAACCAGGATATTTAATAATTCGATGTAATTTCGTAAGAGATGGTTTTTCATAAATTTTTATTAAAACTTAACTTGATCAAAAGATGGCAGAAAAACCAAGGAGAAATTTCAGGTTATAATCTGCCATCTTAACTTGGGTTAGATAATTTATATACACATAAAAAAAATATTTGTTCCCTTTTATATTTTTAATATCAAAGATCTCGTAAAAAAGATCTAATTTATTCACAAACAATTTTTAAAAAATATGAAAGCTTATTTATCAGGACCAATTGAAAATGCTGA
>CENJ01047138.1_pt1 | contig 20888 bp, 10 predicted proteins | sample 356161 | NCBI WGS metagenome assembly CENJ01 (sample SAMEA2619531, study PRJEB7988) | marine metagenome | biome: marine biome (ENVO:00000447); feature: surface water layer (ENVO:00002042); material: "saline water (ENVO:00002010), including plankton (ENVO:xxxxxxxx)" | depth 5 m
CACTAAACTAAGAACTGAGGAATTTACTGATGCAAAGCTGTCATATATTTTGGTACCAGTTATGTAAGCACTTGTTGCTGTTATGTCTACTGTATGAGTTCCGCCAGTTAAAGTATAATTGCTAGCAGAGCCAGTACCATTTGTTAATGTCAGTCCAGGTGATGTTGCATTAACTGTTATTCCCACCCCAGGTGTTGATTGTGCTGCAGTACCAGATCCGTTTAATCCAAGGGTTTGGCCAGTCCCTGTCTCTACTGTTGTAAAAACAGATGCTGCAACTGAGGTACTACTATTGTCAGCTCTTGAACCGGATACATTAACAACTTTTGCTGTTATATCTCCTTTCACATCACCATCTATCGAGTAATTACTCGCTGCACCAAAACCATCTGAAAGTGACATGCCAGTAACGGTGTAATTGGTACCTACATCTGAGGATCCGCCACTAATTGACCCACTACCAGAAAGAGCAAGTGTTTCATTAAAGACACCAGTTCTTGTTGCGGCGTTAGATGGGGGGGATCCCATTGTACCATATTCAAAAAAGACCGTATCATCAGAATCATATGATGAGCTCGTGTCATACTGTCTGGTGACTTTTACCTTTAACGGTCTTGGTTTAATCCTAAACGCCGTTGATGTTACATTGTAATTATTTGGATTTCCTGCCACACCCCCACTTCCAGTCCCAGTTGTAAGAGAGATGTTACTCATGGTAAAGGTTGTGTAGGTATTCCCAGGATCTGCAACCATAGTGAAGAAATTGTCTGTACCTGCTGAAAATTGAAGGTCTTCACCCGAAACCAATCCAACCACTTCTAACCCTCCAAAACCCTCTGAATCTGGAGCTGCAATAATGTCATTAGTAGCGTCGTAGTATTTTTCTCCTTGAATCTGAATACTTTTTCTAGAAATACGTCCGGTGAGGGTTGGTGCAGAGGAGCTAGTTGTTAAACCGAAAACGTTTGAAAAGTTTGTGTGTGTTTTTGAAGCTATAGAATACGCCGCACTTCCTGTAACTGTTTGATTTCCTTGGTTTACGTCATCATACGTAAATGTAGGGCTACTTAATGAAATCGAGGTACCCGTTGGTACTGATCCAGAAGCCCCTGATACACTAGGTGTGGAAGTAAAGAAGCTGGCAGAAGCTGTAGAATTAGTTCCGTCATACGTTTTAATTAGGTTATATGATGTCCCAGAAAAAACTCCATAAACCTTGGAAAGATCACCAGGATCATATGCACTTAACAATCCACTGCCTGTTCCTTGGATTGCATCACCTGAAGAATAACCATACTGGATAAAATCACCAGTAAATCCTCCGAACAAAGCCCCGGATGATGAGTTTTCTGTATTAGTTGCTCGCCAAATTCCGTTAGGAGTGCTCACAGAACCACTTCCACTGAGATACTTTGAAGTAATATCAACGGCTGTTCCTGTCCCATTGGCTGTTAAAGCTCCGTTAACGTTTAAGTATTTATTAGTACTCGTAATATTTATCGCTGAAGATGCAGTAAAACTACCTAAATCGCTGGGTTGAGAAATATCAGTTGCGGAGTCAGTAATTGTAATGTTATTGGCATTTATAGTTGCTGCAGTTAAATTTATATCGTAGGAACCTGTTGTGTTCGAGTTTCCTAGAGTGATATTTAAATCACCTGTACCCAGATTTACCGTACTAGATATATCAATATCTGAATATCTATTATTCCCTCGACCACTTATAGATTCGTTATTAGCCTCAAGCGTTAAGTTCCCGTTTGCCGTTGTTATGTTCGCAGATATATCAATATCCACACCTGCATTAAGTGTAAGGTCACCTCCAGAACTTCCCGTTGCTATAATATCACTTTGAACATAAATATTTCGTTGTGCTTTCAGTATCACATTGGTCCCTGACGTTATAGCAGACTCAATAATAGAACTATTAACTCTATAGGAAGTTGTACTACCGTCAGCATATTGATCCATATTTGTGAGATCACTTGTCAAAGTAGTGCCACCAGTAGAGCTATCTCTTACATAAATATTACGTGGATCAAGAAGCAAGGTTCCACCATTAAGCGAAACACCAGCAATATTTGCTTTTTTTAGGTAGTCCTTAGATGAAATCTCTACAAAACCGCCACCTTGTTCATAAACCGTCGGTGGAGGAGGGTCCACCGATGATTTACTTACACTCTGACTTTTTGAAGCCTTAGACGAAGGAGGGCTCGCCTTTGACTCTACTTTAGTCTGAATTTTTGCCGTGGCTATCTTCGGAGAATCGATAGTAGACTCACCAAATTTAGGTTTTTGATTAAGATTTGCAGAAACTAATATCTTTTCTGCTCCTTTTGCATTGATTTGACCGTCAAACTCAGTTATTTGGTCTGACCATATAACTGTTGTTCCACCTTTACCTGTCTGACTAGACACGTCAATATTTGTATCTGCTTTGACAACCGTGTGTTTTGCATTGTTGAGTTGTGGTTGATCGCCAAAGCGGGTAACAAATCCTTTGTAATTATTATCCTTACTGGTTAATTTTCCTCCTAAGTACTCACCGCCAATTCGTACCTTTCCTCCTTGTATTTTACCTGAAGCACTTATCTTGGCACTTGAAACTTGAACAGAATCAGCAGTTACATCAACTTTTCCTCCATATCCGTGGGTTGAGCTTGCGTTTAATGTTCCTGATGTGTTATTAGCCGTCTTTGCTAGTGATCGGATTGTACCGCCCTTATTTTTACCCATAGTGTTTACAATAGATTTCTCGGTAATTTTTACGTCTTTTTCTGATAAAAAGACTACATTTCCCCCATTTTTTTGGTTACCTTTAGCAAGAACACTCCCATCAATTTTTAGATTATCTTTCGAAAGTACTTTAACCTTACCTCCAGAGCGACCGTTTGCATAAATATTACCAGTATGAGTTACATTTCTTCCCTGAATAATTATCGTACCTGAAGGGCTCAAGGATTTTATAGGTGTCGAAACATCAATTTTCCCTGATATTTTTATATTATTATCCTTAGGACTTCCTATAACGATCTTTCCTGACTTGTCACCAACACTTTGTGCGATTATCATACCTGAAGAACCAATATTGACAGACCCTCGAGACAAAGATTGAGCTGTGTGAGCAGATAATTCAATAAGGCCCCCGTTAGCTTTAATTATTCCAGTATTTCTTATTAATGAGCTTAAAGGTCTCCCCTTGGTATCACGTATAAGACCTAGTTGTTTGGTTGGAACAGTTATTTTCATTAATCCATCACCCACAAAATCTAGAGTTATTTGATCTCCAGAGCCCAGTGAAACTCTACCAAGTCTCGCCATTATCGTTCCACTATTATCAACGTATGCACCGAGCAGTGATGCGTTTCCTCCGCTTCCAACTATAATTTTCCCAGAGTTTTCAACGCCTTTTGAATTCTTTTTTCTTTTAAAAGAATAGATGTCCTTAAGAAAATCGTTGTTTTTAATATCTAAAGTTGATGCGGCAAAAGATCCAGTTTTTACAACCCCATTCTCAGTGATTGCTACTCCGTTTGGATTAATTAGTAATACCTTGCCATTTGAGTTTATTTGACCCGCTATAGTTGATGGAGTGGAACCTGTAACTCTATTTAGAGAGGAGGATCTAGAGGACGGCATATTAAAATCTACTCTCCCCCTTTTATGAACAGAAAAACTATCCCAGTCGATAATAGATTTATTAGTTTTTTGCTGAATCTTTAAATGATCCGTTCCTTTTCCTTCAATTGTAATATTGCCAGATTGTATTCTAGGATTCTTTGGCATTTCTCCTGACACAACGGTTGTATTGACAAAGATTGTCAAGAATCCTACCAAAGCAAATCTACTTACAGGTTTACTTATATTTTTTATTTCCATCACTATGACTAATTCCCTCCAGAAGTCATAAAACTACAAAATTAAATTTAAAAGCTCATTGCTAATGAAACCAATAAATGTTGTTTATTAAGCCTAACGTCTGCTAAATCTTCTAATTTACCAGTTGCCCAATTCTTTGAATATTCAATTCTTCCAGATATCGACTTATCAAAAAAATATTTATCAAAACCACGAACTTGCATTCCCAAACCTACAGATTTCGCTGCAGTAGATCTATTTTCTATTGCTGTTGGGGTAAGCGTATAAGCAACTCCAGCTGCTCCGTATACATAGGGAGAAATACTAATTTGATTGCTTAAATTAAAATTCCTATTAATCTGACCTCTAACATACCAAGCCTCATCTCCAGATATTGAACCAGATGTAAATCCACTGAGCTTGTTATATCCTGTAATTGATGTTTGCTCGGAATTTAATAAGTCATCGAATGAGTATTGTCCTCCAGAATTCAAAGAAACTTCATAATTTTCTAAAGGAGAAAATTTATAGTTTGTATTAAGAACAAAATGTGAAAATTGAGCTTTGGCTGCTGATCTTGAAAGAGGCGTTCCATTTCCAGTCTCACTCTGCGACCTTGAGACAATATCAAGTCCCCTCGAAAATTGTAAGTCAATACCCACACACCCATATGCACATTTGTTTAAACTAATTCCACCCCTTAATGCTGTAACTCTATCATGACTGAGGTCTTGGTCCTCACCAGATATGTTAGTATGTTGAATCTCGTCTGTCCAACTCAATGATCCCCTCAGAAAGACTGCTGTTTGTCTAGAGTAATATAGTGGGTAAGAAATTGTTCCAGAGGCTGATTTCATATTTGCCTCTAATCCCAATGGACTAGCATCTCCCCCTGGCCTTGTCATACTTTCCATATAGGAGAGTCCTGCTGTTAATCCGTTATCACCAAGTGGCAGAGAAGCTGCAAGACCACCAGCTCTAATAGGAACATCTAAACCAGTACCTTTCATTCCTTTTAATGTTGGCTTTGACAAACCAAAAAGTGAAATTGATTCACCTAAACCCATTGCAGAGTTTACTACTGCTCTTATTTGTCCTTGTTGTCTTCCTAGCTCTTCACTTTGAGTATTATCAAAAGTAACCCCACCAGAGATAAGTTTATGTTTTGCTTGAATGGCTAGCACTGTACCACCCTCTTTATTTCCTGGTGATAAGGTACTTGTAAGGTTTAAACCTGCTGAACTCCCCGCTAATAGAAGTTTTCTTTCAATATCATCAAGTTTTATCCCTTTTTTTTGTATCAATGTTCGAAGATATCTGTAAGTCCTAAAAACTTGGGATACAGGGACTTGGGATAGGTCTAGCTTTTCTATAAAACCATCCACAACTTTAATAAAAACAGTAGCCTGCTCTGGTTCAAGTTCTTGCGTAGGTAAGAAAGCTCTGACAAGTGGATATCCTTTCTGATTATATTCTTGTTCAATACTTAGTGCTAGTTCATAAAGTTGCTTAACGCTCTGTTCTACACCGATTAACTTTTTTCTATAATTGTCTATATCAATAATATTTTGCAACTCCTTGGGTGCTAAAATTATTAACGTCTCAGGTGTTATGCGAACACCAGTATCTTCTTGCTGGTTGAGTGACTTTTTTGGGAGAACATCTGGTAAAACTTCTTCTTGTTTTTTTATATCGTAGTAATCTGGACCTGCTTGACCCCTAAACATTTTTGGTAGTGCCTGACTTGGTACTCTAGGATTGACTGCAAATGCTTTACTGGAAGCTAACAAATTAAATAAAAATACGATGACTAACATCGATAGAAATATTCGAAAAAGATCTCCCGTAGTATTTAACTTATTGATATAAATACGATTTACCATTTCCCCTCAACCGCTAACTTATAAAATGCAATAACCTGTGGATAATTGCATGAAATGCAGGGAAAATCAATGAAATTATGTGATTCTGAACAGATTTAATCCACAGAATCAACATGTTGTTATTTCAACTTGTAACGCTACTATATTTTGAATCTTACCAAAAATTATTTGGTATTTCTTTTAACATTTTTTTGTGGTTTTCTAATTCTTCATCCAAGATCTTGACTTTTGGTAAGTTTAAATTGATATACTTAACTTTGCTAGGTTCGCTAATTATCTCTTCATAGGCGTTAAACTCTAAGTTACCCTGCTTTCCTCCGCTAAGTTCTTGAAACACTTGTAACAGCAAAAAACAATCTGTTATTGCGCTATGCTTTTCTCTTTCTTCTAGACTAATATCGAACCTTCTGCATAAGGCATTAAGGTTATTCTTACTACCTGGAAATTTCTTTTTAGATAATTCTAATGTGCATAATGTTTGTTCAGTAGGAATCTTCTTTTTACCGATTCTCTTCAATGCATTATTTATCATACTTATATCAAATTGGGCGTTATGGATAATTAGTTGAGAGTTACCAACAAATTCTAGGAAATTTTGAATTTCATATTCGAACGAATTGTATTTTTTGAGAAAATCATTGTTAAGTCCATGAATTTCCTCTGATTGTTTGCTAATAATTATATTTTCAGGGTTGTAATAGTTGTGGAATTTTTCACCTGTAAAAACATCATCTATTAATTCTAAGCAGGCAATTTCTATTATTCTGTCTTTTTCAAAATCTAAGCCAGTTGTTTCAGTATCAAGAATTAGTCTTCGATTCACTTAGGCTTCCATTTAAGTTTATCCAAAACTGGTTGAATTTGGTCGATTGATTTATAGAAAATTGTAAGGTTACCGGAATTATTAACTCTATGGTTAATTTCTGTTTTCAAGCCTAACAAGGTTGTCAGTTCTCTCTCTAACATTAAGATATTAGGGTCTTTTTCATTTTCACTCTTGATGCCATGATTATCTTTAGATGAAATAAATCTTTTTTTTATCTTTCCAACAAGCTTTTCAGTTTCTCTTACACTTAAGTCATTATCAATAATTTCATTGGCCACATCGTTTGCCTCATTATCTGAAAGTGTAACCATTGTTCTTGCATGACCAAATGAAATTTCTCCGGTAGAAACGTATCTTTTGACAAATTTTGGTAAAGACAGAATTCTTAAAACATTTGCAATGTGACTTCTACTCTTTCCTATCCTGTCTGATAGCTTTTCTTGAGTGAATTGGAAGTTATTCATCATTGTTCTATAACCCTCTGCCTCCTCAATTACATTCAGATCAGAACGTTGAAGGTTTTCAATCATTGCAACGCCCATAGCTGTTTCATCATCAAAGTTTCTTATTATAACTGGTACCGAATGAACTTTAGCTATTTGAGATGCTCTCCACCGTCTTTCGCCAGCGATAATCTCATATGACTTAGCATTGTTGGTCAAAGGTCGAACTAAAATAGGCTGCAAAACTCCATTTATCTTTATAGATTCGGCTAGCTCCTCTAACTCAACCTGATCAAATGTTTTTCTTGGCTGATATTTTCCAGACACCAAGCTATGGACTGGTAGTTTTGTTTGTTGTAAATCATTAGTCACTGTTGGATTGTTTTTATTTTGATTTGAAACTATCTTTATTTTATCTGCAACTTTCTGCATTGAATTGCCCAAATCTAAATCATCAGTATTTTTTCCTATAATTGAATCTAAAGCTGTATCAGTTGATAGAAGCGATGATAAGCCCATGCCAAGTTTTTTCTTACCGAGTTTAGATTTTTTTTGTTTGATTTGCGTGACCTTGCTCTTAGAAGTATTACTCTTTTTTTTCATAATTTACACCCCTCCAAAATTTCCTTTACCCAAAACCTCTGCAGCTAAGTTAATATAGGCTTCAGACCCAATACATTGACTATCGTACAAAATTACGGGTTGTCCGTGAGATGGAGCTTCAGATATTTTTACATTTCTTGGAATTATTGTTTTATAAACTGCCGCTCCCATCACTTCTCTTACGTCTTCTTCTACTTGAACGCTAAGCTTGTTTCGCGAATCATACATAGTAAGCAAGATTCCATCTAATATTAATTCTGGGTTGAGCGATTCATTTACCTTCTTTATTTCCCTTAGTATTTGGCTAAGACCCTCCAATGCATAAAACTCACATTGTAACGGAATCAAAACTTTATTCGATGCAGCTAATGCGTTAATTGTAAGAAAGTTAAGCCCAGGAGGACAGTCGATAATTATTGCAGAATATTCACTTGGAAGCTCCTCAATTGCGGACTTTAGAATAAAATCCTTACTTTCAGTGGATTTAACTACAGACTCAACTTCCGATAGATTTACCATAGATGGCACTAGACCCAAACCATTAATATCAGTTGACTTTACAGTATCAGCCATAGAAATTTTTTCTGATAGCACTTCATAGGCTCCAGGTTTCCTATTATTTACCGTAACACCAAGACCAGTACTTGCATTTCCTTGAGGATCTAAATCTATTACAAGACATGTTTTCCCAGTCGCACAAAGTGCAGTTGCTAAGTTTACAGCTGTTGTAGTCTTACCTACGCCACCTTTTTGATTTACAATTGAAAAAATAGTTCTCATTTATTTTTTTTCACTTCACTGATTAACAGTGTAACACCACCGCTTTTATCCAATAATATATCATTTTTAACAAGTTTTACCTTAAAGTTCCATACTTTTTTTGCTTCGACCAATTCTTTTGACCAATTCTTTCCTTTTGGAAGTACCAATAAAGAAGAATTCTTGCAACACTTTCTACTCACATTAATTATGTTAACAAGACTTGCAACAGCTCTGCATAAAACAATATCATAACTCCGTTTCGCATCCTCAACCCTGGAATTATTGATTGTAATGTTTAGATCCAACTTTCTTGATAAATCTCTCAGGAAGGATGACTTTCTCTTATTTGACTCGTATAGTTCAATGTTACAGTTTAATTTAAATTCTGTAGAGAATATCTTTATTATGACCCCTGGAAATCCGGCCCCACTTCCAATATCACAAATACTTAGTTTTTTCGAATTTTCTTCCAACTGATTCTTTATTAGATAAAATAACTTGGCAGAATCAGCAAAATGTCGCGACCATATGAATCTTAGGGTGCCACTTCCAATCAAATTAAACTGTTTATTCGCCCATAAAAGATATTTCTCGTATGTTTCCAGTCTTTCCATTGTTTCACGTGAAACATTATAAAGCTTTTTAAATTTAAGTTTATCCGAAGTTCCTACATCTAGGTTGGATAGATCATTTTTTGACATAGCTCAACAATATTGAGGCTGCAGCTGGTGTCATTCCCGGTAAATTTTTAGCCTCGCCAAAGTTTTGTGGTTTGTACTTTTCCAAAACTTCCTTAACTTCATTCGATAAACCTGAGCATTTTCTAAAATTTATATTATCATTAATTTTAAGATCAACCTCTGTTTTAAGTTGACTTACCTCTTCTGCAAGCCTTGTTGTATATTTATCGTAAAAAGCAGTATTCGTAATTTGTTTTATAGTTTTATCAGAAATACTTAGATCTTTTATTTCTTTCCAAATATTTTCTAAGTGCTCCCACTTAACTTCTTTATAGCCCAGAAGGTCAAATGCACTTCTTTTCTTTCCATCTTGATTAATCTTTATCCCATGACTCTTGAAAACCTGTGGTGACGAACTTAGAGATTTCATTAAATTTATTGTTTTTTTTATTTCTTTTTTCTTCATTTCCCAAATTTTTCTTCTCTTTGAACAAGTTATTCCAATTTTTATAGCCAAATCAGTTAATCTTTCATCGGCGTTATCCGCCCTAAGCATTAATCTAAATTCAGCACGAGAAGTGAACATTCTGTAAGGCTCTACCAGTTGCCCTTTACAAAGATCTGATGTAAGAACACCTATGTAACCTTGCTCTCTTCCAATTATAACACTAGACTGGTTGTTTATCTTTCTTGCAGCATTAATTCCAGCCATTAAACCTTGCGCAGCTGCTTCCTCATAGCCTGTAGTTCCATTGATTTGACCAGCAAGATAAAGTCCATCTATCTTTTTAGTTTCATAGGTTTGCTTTAACTCAATACTATCAACACAATCGTATTCTATAGCATAACCAAAATCTGTGATCTCACATTCCTCAAGCCCTCGTATACTTTTAATGAAGCTTTCCTGAACGTCTGTTGGCAGACAGTTTGAGATACCATTAGGATATATTATTCTTTTTTCTCTAGTTTCAGGCTCCAAAAAGATTTGATGACTAGATTTATCTGAGAATCTCTTGATTTTGTCCTCGATGCTTGGACAGTATCTTGGCCCTCTCGATTCAATCTTTCCGCTGTAGATCGATGATAAATGAATGTTTGATCTAATTATATCGTGGGTAGTTGAATTTGTCTTTGTAATATAACAGTCCTCTTGGTTGATATTGAGATTATCAGTTATAAACGAAAATGGTTCTGGATTACTATCTCCTTTTTGAACTTCACACTTTTCATAATTAATTGAATTTCCCTTTATTCTAGGAGGCGTTCCAGTTTTTAATCTAGATACTTTAAAGAAGTTCTTGAAGAATTTTGAAAGCTTAATTGATGGATTGCAACCGAGTCGTCCAGCCTCCCAGCTTTCCTCACCTCTATATATTCTTCCGCCTAAAAAAGTTCCAGTAGTTATAATAACGGATTTACACAACAGGGTTCCGCTTTTTACAAGTGTTACACCAGTAATATTCACATTTCTTTTACAAATACTGGTCTTTATGTCTCCAACCTCATCCTCTATTATATCTACGTTCTCTTTTTTGAGTAACTTCAACATATTATATTTATATAAGTTTCTATCAATCTGAGCTCTTGGTCCCTGAACGGCGGCACCACGAGTTTTATTAAGCACTCTAAATTGAATCCCTGATTCATCAGAAGCTATTCCAACCAGCCCCCCAAGGGCATCAATTTCTCTGATGAGATGCCCCTTTCCTAGGCCGCCCATGGCTGGATTGCAGGATAGCGTTCCTATATCTTCCATATTGAATGTTACAATAGCTACGTTCATACCAAGCCTAGAGGCCATTGTTGACGCCTCTACCCCGGCGTGGCCAGCACCAACTACTATGACATCATATTTTTGTTTCACGTGGAACATTTATTTCCCTATACAAAACTTTCTAAATATAATATCTAGCTCTTCCTCTTTATCGTGTCTACCAAAAATATTATCCAGTTCATGTAAAGCTTCATCAAGGAAGTTTGACACAATCTCAATTTCCTCAATATGGTCCAAGGCTAAGTTAAGTTTGCTATTTATGCTTTCGAGACATTGGTAATGTCTTAGTTCTGAAAAGTAAACATCATCATTTGTATTCATATTTGTTTTTAGTAATTTTTGGTACACGAAAAGTTGAAATGATTCTAGCTTTTTAAGGTCATAAGACTGCTCTTTACAAGAAATCTCTATATAATTCGAATCTGGGATTTGTGGGTACTTTTTTTTAAAATTATCAAATCTTAATTTTGAATTGCTCAAATCTGTTTTATTTAAAACTATGATAAATCGTTTTTTAATTATTCTCAAAATTAACCTATCTATACTTTTAAGATTTGCATTTGAAAGTATTTCTGGCGATAAAACTAGAATAAAATTATTATCAGAATTAAGATTGGACATTGTTTTTTTAATCCCTTCTTTTTCAATAAAACGTTTGGAATGTCTAATGCCTGCAGAGTCAACAAAAGTTACCTTTTCACCACGCAAGCTAAGACTATATTCTATTTGATCTGTTGTAGTTCCCTTGTATTTAGATGTAATTGATTTGTTGTCTTGAAATAGAAAATTAATTAATGAAGACTTTCCAGTATTTACAGGCCCTAATAGAATAATTTTATGTCCATGTTTAATTTTTTCAACGCTATTTGAAAGTGATATAGACTTTTGTATCTCTGTTTTTATCTTTTTAATTTTTCTTTTTAAATTCGAAGCATTATTTTTATCATCAAAGTCTTCAGAGAATTCAATATTAGCATTAATGATTGCCTTGATTTCTTGTATTGTATTTTTCCATTTTAATGTTGGGTTCTTCTTAAATCCAAAAACCTGTCTCTTTGCTATATCGATTTGGTTTTCTGACTCAGCTGCAATTAGATTGTTAATTCCCTCAAAATACATTAGGTTTTGCTTATTATTCAAAAAGCTTCTTTTAGAAAACTCACCAGGCTTTGCTGGCACTAAATTTTTTAGTTTAGAAAGTTCCTCTAGAAGTTTGTTAATCACAATAATACTACCATGCGTCTGGATTTCTAGAACATCCTCTCCAGTAAAAGAATTTGGTTTTTTGAAATATATAACAAGTCCTTCATCAAATACTTTTCCTTTTCTATCAATAAGTTTACAGAAATTTGCGTATCTTGGCTTAATATTTTGTAAATTACATATCTTTTTAGCGACCATTAAGCTTTCGGATCCTGAAACTCTTACAACAGCAACTGATGATTGCCCATAAAAAGTTGAGAGGGCATATATTGTTTTAATATTCATGAATAATTATAATTAATTAATATCTTTAAATTTTCAAACTATTATAGTAGTGTCTGATTGTTAGGCTATTTTTTTATATGAACGATTTTTAATCAACCCCCATGCAATTACTTAAAACCATATTACTATTTAGTTTAATTTTATCCACTAGTAATGTTCAAGCACAAACAAATACTGGTGATACTGCTTGGATACTTACATCCTCAAGTCTGGTTTTATTTATGACGCTCCCCGGTCTAGCTTTATTCTACGCAGGCTTGGTATGTTCTAGAAATGTTCTTTCTGTTTTATCCCAACACTTCGGAATTGCTTGCTTAATGTCAATATTATGGGTGATTCTCGGATATTCTCTTGCTTTTTCTGGCGATGGTTCAGGATTATTTGGAGGATTTTCAAAAGTATTCTTAGATATACCTGACGAGTCTAATATAGGAGGTATACCCGAGGTACTTTTTGCAATGTTTCAAATGACATTCGCGATAATAACCCCAGCTTTAATTATTGGGGCGTATGTCGAAAGGATAAAGTTCAGCGTGGTATTAATATTTTCATCATTATGGTTATTAGTTGTGTACTGTCCTGTAGCGTATTGGGTATGGGGAGGTGGCTTCCTAGGTCAAATGGGTGTAAAAGATTTTGCAGGTGGTATAGTCGTACATACAACAGCAGGAGTAGGTGCGTTAGTCATCGCGATGGTTTTGGGTAAAAGAAATTCATTTAGTAAAGATAATCTCACACCCCCACATAACCCAGTATTAACAATGATCGGAGCTTCGATGCTTTGGGTTGGTTGGTTTGGTTTCAATGGAGGCTCTGCTTTAGCAGCAGATCTTACGGCTTCTAAAGCCATATTGGTAACGCACATAGCTGCGTCAATCGGTGCATTTTCTTGGATTCTAATTGAATGGGTAAGGTTTGGAAAACCTTCTTTGGTTGGTATGGTTACCGGAATGGTTGCTGGATTAGCCACTATAACACCTGCATCTGGATTTGTTGGTATTCAAGGTGCTTTAATTCTTGGAATACTCGGAGGAATAGTTTGTTACATTGGGGTAGAATTAATAAGAATTAGGTTAAAAATTGATGATAGTTTGGATGTTTTTGCAGTGCATGGTATTGGGGGTATGTTAGGCACAATACTTTGTGGAATCCTAATGAGCAGTAATTTTGGAGGAGTTGGTTTTGATGAGGGTATGTCTGCTTTCGACCATATCAAAATCCAAATATATTCAGTTTTAGTCACACTCATTTGGACTGCAGTTTTTACTTATATAATTCTTAAAATCATATCGTTAATTACACCTCTTAGAGTAAGCGAAGATGAGGAGATAACTGGACTTGATACCACGTCTCATGGTGAGAGCGGATATAACATTTGATATCAGAACAAAGTATTTCATAAACAATATTGATGGAACTTTGCATAAGTAAGATTTACTAGATTTATTCATACATTTGAGTTATTATCCACAAGCTAGCTAATGGGGATAACCTTTGTATCGGATTCTTACTTTAATTATTCTTGTGTCTCTTGCACAAAAGTCGTTTGGTGCAAACACCACTCCAAGTCAAATAGTTCCAGATGTTTTGGATGAAATAGAAAAAAGAGAAATTGAAAATCAAAAGAATAGACAAATATTACCAGAAATTAGGGAATTAGACAGTTTAAAACAATTGGATGACCCAATAAAAGCAAAAATTAACTCGCTTATAATTATTGCTCCTAAAGAATTACAAACGGCAATTGATTTTAATAAATATAAGGAACAGATTGTTGGAAAAGAACTTTCCATTAATGAGCTTAATCAATTTACAAAAATAATAGGAGCTGAGTATATTGAAAAAGGATATCCTCTTGTTCGTGTAACACTGCCACCGCAGAAATTAAAACCGGACGGAGCAACACTTTTTTTAAAGGTTATAGACGGATTTATTGAGAAAATAGATCTTTCAACAGTACCAGAAAACCAAAGAAAAGTAACCTTCAGTTTTCTTAAAGAACTGGTTAAAAAAAAGCAATTACAGCAATCTTTTTTGGAAAGAAAGTTATTATTAGCTGGGAATATAAACGGTCTGAGTCTAACAAGTGCTTTTTCACCAGGAAGTGATGAAGGCGGTACCATTCTTACTATTGATGCAAAGCATAAATATGTCTCTGGTAGTATTCAATTTAATAATACTCAAAGCGAAGAATTAGCGAGACAACTTGGAATTCTCTCCTTATCTTCGAATTCTGCTTTAGGCTTAGGGGAAAATTTAACCTTATTTGGAATTGCACGTCCAACTTTGAAAGGTATGAAAGGAACTAAAGATGACGTAAGTATTAGGGGGGGAGGATTTTCTTTATCTTCAATAATTGGAAATGACGGCTTAAAAGCCAGCTTATCATACACAGAAACTATGACTAGACCTGGAGGTGATGTTCGATCTTTATCTTTGGAATCAAATATGAAGTCTGGTAACTTTACTCTCTCATACCCGCTATTACTTTCAGCACGGAATGCATGGTCAATAAGAGGGTCATTAGGTTGGATAGATGAAATTCAACAAACAAATTCAACTGGTATTGATCAAGAAATTAGTCATGATAGACTTACAAGCATAAGGGGTGGGCTGACATACTTTGGTTGTGGTTTTGGATGTTTAACTTTTGATTCACAAATTTCTAGGGGTCTTGAAATTGCATCGCGCTCGGCAAGCGAAGCTACAACTGGAACACCACTGTCAAGAACATCTGGAACATCAACTTATACACATTTTAGGCTCAATTCTTCTTATTCTTTTGTACCTTTTGAAAAGTATTCACTTAAATTTATTGCAGGAGGACAATATACTGATGATGGATTATTAAACTCTGAACAAACTACAATTGTGGGGTTAGATAGAATAAGTTCTTTAACATCTGGGGCAATAAGTGGAGACAAAGTCTGGTTTTTAAGGAGTGAACTTACGAGAAATTTTAGTATAACTAAAAATACTAACTTATCACCATATCTATATTCCGCTATGGGAGTGGCATACATTAATAAACCAACAGTAGCTGAAAATAAAGAAACTGCTGCAAAGTCAATTGGTGGAGGAATCATATTTAATAATTTTAATAATATTTTGTCATTTGATAAAAATATTTCAGCTAAACTAGAATACTCAAAAACAATAGCTACAGATAAAATAGAAGAGCTTTCAGATGTAAGATTGAACAAACAACACTTACTATTGATTTTAAGTATGTATTTCTAAATTTTATTTAGGTTGCTTTAGTATTTAAAATAACTCACTATTATAGTAGGGAATATTTTAATTTAGACTTAAGTCATGCTGAAAGACAAAACAAAAAAATCTTTAGCTTTTTTGCTGTGTTCTGTCATAACTATGCAACCTGGAATATCTGCAATAGCCGCAGATATGCCTTCAGGGGCAGTTATTCAAAGTGGGAAAGTCAAAATTGCTAAAATAAACCCAAACCACCTGCAAATTGACCAAACTTCAACTAAATCCGTTATTAATTGGGACTCTTTTTCTGTACATAAGGGTGGTAGGGTCGACTTCAACATGCCTTCATCAAACTCTTCCTCACTTAACAGAGTTTTAGGATCAACCCCCTCAAGTATCGCGGGACAAGTTAATTCTAATGGGCAAGTAATTTTAGTAAATCCTAATGGAGTTTTTTTAACCAAAACTAGTACAGTCAACAGCAGTTCGTTTATTGCTTCTAGTTTAAACATTCAAACAAGCGATTTTCTTAATGATAGTTATACTTTCAGTGGCTCAAAGAAATCAAGAGGTGTAGAAAATCATGGAAGAATTAATGTTAAAAATTATGGAAATGTATCGCTTCTTGGAGGTTATGCAAGCAATACTGGCGTAATAAATGCTAGACTTGGGAAAATATTTATTGGGGGTGGTGAGAAAATTACGTTGGATTTAGTAGGAACAGGGTTAATGAATATAGTTGTTCCTACATCACATTTAGAAAATGTAAAAGATATAAATGGAAATTCATTAAGTAGCCTAGTTACTAATGAAGGTAGTTTAAATGCAAATGGTGGTGTAGTTCAGCTTTCTGGAAAAACTGCTGAGAATCTAATGCTTGGGTCGGTTAATATCGGAATAAATGGTGTGGTTTCAGCGACTACCGTAGATCAAACCACAGGAAATATAATTATTGGTGGGGATAAGAACAATTTTGTTAGTATAGAGGGAAAAATTGATTTATCTTCTTCTACTCCATCCACACCATCAGGAAATCTTGATATAACTGGTACCAATGTCTACTATGGTGGTACGACAAATGCTAGCGGTTCGATTGGTGGGAAAATTTCTGTCAGAACCAAAGAAGTACTTGTTCTTGATAGCTCTATAATTGCTAAAGGGTTACAAGAAAATGGTGGAGACTTAATGATCGTTTCAGAGGATGTATTATTATCCACAACACGAACAAATGTTGATATGTCCGGCTCTATTAACGGTGGATCTATAAAATTACATGCAGATAACCATAATCTTGCCGCCGGAACATTCCAATCTGATGGTGATTTAGGAAAAGGTGGTTATATTGACTTTGCTGGACAGAATGTAAGGTTAGCAGCGGCAGATATTTCAGCCAGGGGATCATCTCAAGGTGGTAAAGTAAGAATTGGTGGTGAATATTTAGGTGGCCAAAAATTATCAGCGGTTAGTCAGAAAGAATATGACGGGTTTATTAATCGGTTTGACAATCAAAATGACATTATTAATGCCAAGAAAACAATTGTTGACTATGACGTTAACATAAATATCTCCAGTCAATTTGGACAAGGAGGAGCTGCTGTTGTTTGGTCGGATGAAACTACTGACTTTATGGGGTCAATTGATGCCAATGGATACTTAAGTGTTGATAACAACTGGATTACTAAGGTCTCAAATAACAAAAAAAAGGGTGGGTTCGTTGAAATATCTTCAAAAGATTTACTAAGAACAGTTCTTTTGGATCGAGTAAGTGTCAATTATGGAACCTTGCTTCTTGACCCAAAAAATATTACCGTTGATGCTAGTGGTTCATCTGGAGGTTCCTTAGATAATGGATTAAGGGCTCAAGTATACTATAATTACTTTAATGATAGCTTTAGTTACTTCGGAAGTGTCGGGGGTAGAACACAAGACTCTAGATCATCAGTTAGGAACAGATTTAACAGAGATTTCACTACAATTAATCATATAACACCAGGTAGAAACTTTGCTGAGAGGTATTCTGCGGAATGGCGGGGTTTCTTCAAACCAAAACAAACAGGTACTCACAGATTTTATACATACAGTGATGACTCTAGTTGGGCTTGGCTATTTACCCAGGGCTGGAACAATGTAGATTCATGGTCTGATTTTATCAGTGTAAGGAATACTTCTAACAGACTGGTTGATAATAGAGGTGCACATGGAATGAGAATTAGATACAGTAGCAATGTAACGTTGCAAGCAGATACATATTATCCGTTATTAATATATTTTGGCGAAAGAACTGGTGGTGATAGAATCGATTTTGGATGGCAGGGCCCAGGACAAGGCTGGACAACCAACATAAGTGGTGTTGCGTATCATAACAACAATGAATTTTCGACTGGCTCTTTTGCTGGAGCAACTGGAAGCGCTGGTATAGAGACAGTAAACTCATTCTCAACAGACACATCTAGTACAAATACTGTTGGCAGTGGTACAATTCAAGATTTGTTAAGAGCAGGAACCGATGTTTATTTAAGAGCGAACCAAGATATTACAGTTTCTAACGCTATCAACGTCACTGGTAATTCAGGAGGAAATTTATCCCTACTAGCTGGCCGTGATATTACTATTAATTCCGATATTACTACAGCAAACGGTGATTTAACCCTTCGTGCTAACACTTCAACCTCATATGGCGTTATAGATTCACAAAGAGGCAGTGGAACTGCTGACATAACTAATAACGCCACCATCAATGCCGGAAGTGGTACAGTTACAGCGGTCATAGATGGGGGTGCTGGACTTTCTAATGACCAGCCAGGAAACATTTCATTGGGGACAATTACTGCAGGAGCTATAAACGCAACGGGTGATTCAGCAACAGGGACCATAACTGGTACCAGCTTGACAGCATCGAATAATAGTGGAACAACTGTTAATATTTCTGGATATGAGATTGGAACTATCTCTACAATTAATACCGTAAGCAATAACACTAACTGGAGAATTACGAGATTAAACTCATCTACAGATAGTTCCTTTAGCAACCTACCGTCAGCTGACTTTATCCAATATGGCTATTCTAGTGGTAACTCAGTAAGTGGTTCTGGTGATGGAATTATGACTGGATATGATCCTGGAGTATTAACAAAAACATATAGTGGTATTTCAGGAACTTCCAAAAAAGTAACAAAAGTATATGATGGTACAACCTCAACATCATCAGCCACTTTTGGTAATGCGACAGTAACTTCAGCAAATGGCCTTTCGAGTAACCTTAGCGTTACGCTGAGTGATCAAACTTATATATATAGCTCAAAAGAAGCCGGTGATAACAAGTTAGTAACAGCAGATTCCGCATACAGCATATCGTCAGCTAGCCATAGCAGACATGGTGATGTGTATGGCTTGGAAGCCAGCTCAACAGTAAAACAGATTAACAATGCGCAAGTCACGGCAAAACCAGTTAGTTTATCGGGCACACGACAATATGACGGCACAACATCTGTAGATTCATCTGACTTAACTGTAAGTAATTTTGTAGGTAGTGAAACGGTAACACTATCTGGATCAGGCTCTTTATCCTCTGCAGATGTTCAATCTAGCTCAAGTTTATCATCAACAAGCGGACTTTCACTAGAAGATGGATCAGGCGGAGGATTAGCCAGCAATTATACATTAACTGGTGGAAGTCAAAGTGTTAGTGTTACCAAAAGACCCGTAGTTATGAGTGGAAGCCGAGAGTATGATGGTACAAACACAATTAGTGCTTCTGATGTTTCTTTTGTCGGAACAGTTGGTAGTGATGATTTATCTGTAAGTGGAAAAATGACTGTTAGTAATGGTGATATTGGATTTAATAAATCTGTATCAATGAGGTCAACTAAACTTCAAGATGGGAGTAATGGTAAAGCATCTAATTATGAACTAGTTTCCGGTACTTTCTCAATCGCCAAAAAACAAATTACAGCTAAACTCTCTAAAGTTTATGATGGTTCCAAGGAAGTTTTAAATACAGCCTTAGATAGTTTTACAGGGCTTGTTGGAAAAGAAAAACTAGCTCTGTCTGGTTCAGCTAGTATATCTGATGCTAATGCTGGAAGTACTAAAGCAATAGCTAGTAACGACCTTGGGCTTTCAGACTCAAATGAAAAAGGAGCTATTGGTAAAGCATCAAATTATGAATTAAAAACTGTTGTAATTGACGTAGCAAAAAGAAATTTAGAGATAGTTGGGGAAAAAATATATGACTCATCTGTTGCAGTAAAAGAGTCAATTTTTACAAAAATATCTGGCTTGGTGGCCAACGAAGATATCAACGTCAGCTCTACAGCTAGTTTGTCTAATTCAGATGCTGGGAACCATACCATATCAAGCGAAAATTTAGCTTTAAGTAATGGAAAGTCGGGTTTGGCATCTAATTATTCTATAAATAGTGCCATGGTTACTGTAAAAAAGAAACCTGTGAGAATTTCAGGGTCTGGTAAATTTAATAGATCTTCTAATAGAAAGGTTGTAATTGACAAAAGAGCACTTCGTTTACAGAATGTAGAAAAAAATGACAAAATAGATGTTGCTGGCATTGCATTAATTTCAGGAATAGCTGAAGGAGCCAGAGACTTAATTGTAAGTAAACTATCTTTGGTAGGAGATAAAGCCAAAAATTACACTCTTTTGGGAGAAAGTCATAAATTTTTAGTTAAATTAAATGAGCGCTTTAAGGCTAAAACAGAGATTACAAACAAGTTAAATGATCTTCAAAGGTCAGGCAAAAAAGTCATAACTGGTGCGACTCAAGCAATGCCAAAGATTGCGGCTTTAGCTCCACCTAGTGCTCCTAACGTATCCGTTTCCACTCCATCACCTAGTGGAGGAGCACCCTCTGCCTCTCCTTCAACAGCAGCTAGCCCCGCACCAACAACTGGAGGATCTTCTTCTCAAACAGGAAGTAGTAGTGGAGGTTCCACAGAAAGCTCAAGTTCTTCTGGTGGTGAAACTGGTGGCAACGAATCTTCTTCAGATGAAAGTAACTAAGAGAACTTATCATAAAGATTATTATCTAAAATATTAACCTTTCAGTAATTTGCTCCAGAGTATTCTCGCTACATTAACACCAGTTAATTCTTTAATTTGCACAATTCCAGTTGGAGACGTAACATTAATCTCACTAAGTTTTTCATCAATTAAATCAATTCCTACAAAAATTAACTTTTTTTCTAATAAGAAAGGTTTGATTTTTTTGCAAATTTCTTGTTCTTTTTTTGTAAGTACAGAAATCTCAGCTTTACCTCCTAGATGAAGATTAGCTTTATATTGTCCAATTTTAGGTACTCTATTTATTAAACCTACTGGTTCGCCTTCGATTAAAATTACTCT
>CENJ01330807.1_pt1 | contig 20881 bp, 16 predicted proteins | sample 356161 | NCBI WGS metagenome assembly CENJ01 (sample SAMEA2619531, study PRJEB7988) | marine metagenome | biome: marine biome (ENVO:00000447); feature: surface water layer (ENVO:00002042); material: "saline water (ENVO:00002010), including plankton (ENVO:xxxxxxxx)" | depth 5 m
TTAAATGGAGTAGAATTTCTTTTTTTAAGAATAGAGCTGATTTCTTCCTCAATATTTTTAATTGATGAGAGTGCGATCGCATCCTGTTGATCATGTGTCCATTGTTCAATAAACTCATTACTGTTTTTTAATTCTTCTGCAATGAGCTCAGCCTTAAGATCTAATTTTTCGGAAGTTTTTTCAATGAGTTTTGTTCTAGGCACCCAACAATGTCCATGTTGTGAAAATTCCTCAAGCATATAAACGATACCGGCATTAATCCTTAGGGATGAATCTTTTTTTATACCGAGAGACAAGGCGATTTTATCACAGATGATAAAACCAAATCCCATTAAATCATAACTTAAACGGTATGGGTTATTTTTAATGATGGATATCGTTTCGATACCATAAAAATTAAATATTTTTTCAGATTTATTAGGTGAAATACCAAGCGATTGCATAAATAGTATACTTTCTTGAGATGTGGCATCCTTTTCTAACGACTGAATAATGCTCTCATATTTAGATTTTCCAATACCGTTAACTTCAAGAAGTTTTTTAGGTTGCTCGTTGATAATGGATAATGTTTCTCGTCCAAATTGTTCTACAATCGATTGAGCAAGATTTTCACCAATTCCCTTAATTCTACCACTACTTAAGTATTTAATAATATTTTCAGGTTCCTTAGGTAAACATATTTCAATGAGAGCTGCTTTGAATTGTTTACCAAATTTTTGATCTACTATCCATTCTCCATGAGAGTTTAAAATTAATCCTGGTTTTGGATCTTTAAAATGTCCAATAACATCAACTTCAATATGTTTGAGTTTACATCTTAGAACACAATAATAATTTTGATCATTATAGAAAATGACTTTATCTATTAAAAGGTTGAGAAGCTGCACTTGTTATCCTAAAAAAAAAAGCGGACTAGGCCGCTTTTTAAAAAATTGATCAAAAGGATTAATTACCTTCTTTCACTTTCTTTTTCCATTTGGAACCAGCTTTAATTGTCAGCCTTTTTCCAGCAGCGATCATTACTTTTTCTCCTGTTCGAGGATTTCTAGCTTCTCTTGCAGGTTGATCTACTACTTTAATTCCAAGGTAGCCGATGCAGTTGATATTGTTACCTTCTGCAGTTTCTGAAGCTAAAACTTCAAAAAACTCATCAATAACGCTGCCAGTTTGAGACTTGGGTATGCCTAATTTCTCAGCTACTTTTGCGACAATGTCGCCTTTATTTAATGTTTCGCCCATATTTACTCCTACGTTTAATAAAGGTTCGGAAAACCATTTAGATGTGATCAAGCTATCACATAATTTTTTTAATATCAAATAAAATAAGGGATTTCTTGCATGTTTAAATAATAATTAGCAAAAATATAGTTAAAAAATAACAATAACACACCAATTTGGTTTTTTATTATGAGTTATTTTATGACAAATTTTCTAATTTTTGTTATAATGTTTTCAATGGATTTTAGATGTATGTGTGAATTAAGCATAGGATAGTGAGATGTTAGAAAATATTAATTATAGTGAATATAAACAAGATATTAAGAGAGTTATTTACGACGGACAAATTATTTTGATGAATACCCGAAGAGATGATTCGCTGAAACCAGCTGTTGTAATTGATATAGACGAAACAATTTTATCAAATTATCAATATATACTAGATCATGACTCCTTAGATGATTTAAATCATTTTTGCTCATGGCAGTCACTTGGGTTATGTAAACCGATTGAACCTGTTGTGGATTTTTATCATTGGTTAATTAATCATAATTTCAATGTATTTTTTGTAACAGCAAGAAATTACGATCTTAAAGTTGCGACTTATGAGAATCTTGCTAAAATAGGAGTAACTAATTGGACTGGAATTTATTTTAGAGATGAAAAAAAATGGCCATCTACTAAGTTATATAAAGCTAGTCAACGAAGAGAGATATTTTCAAATGGTTACCAGATTTTGCTAAATATTGGAGATCAACCCACCGATTTTGAGGGTGGTTTTGCCGAACATCATTTACAAATTCCAAACCCATTTTACTTGGAATCAAAATTACCGTGGAAAAAACAACCTATTCATTAATCCCAATTTTTTTCTTAATTATTCAATCAATATTTGCAAATCATTCGATTGATGACGTGTATCAATATATTCACGTCTTAGATAAAAATAAATCTCAATTGATGCTCGTATTTGACATTGATGATACAGTTCTCTCAAATAAAGAGTTTATAAATTTTCATGGAGAATTTAGCATACCTAATATTAATGCTAATCATCATCGAGCAAATTTATTGCAAATGAGGGAATCTCACGAATTATATCGATGGGCAGTCAATAACCATATCAAGGTCGCTTTTCTTACTTATCGCTGTGAATCAGCAAGATTGCCTACAATGAAAAACCTCTATCAGCAAGGTTACCGTTACTGGGATCAGTTAATTTTGTTTCAAGAGCCTTGTAATTATCATGAAATTAGTGCCATGCGTTATAAGTCAAATGAAAGAAAAAAATTGTCTGAACAGGGATATTATATTGTTGCCTCTATTGGTGACCAGGTCAGTGATTTACAAGGTGGTTTTGCCGATTTACAAATCAAGCTTGATGATCCTGGATATCAAACTAAGTAGTTTCTTAATATGGCTTTATAAATTTCTGTAAGATCAATCAGGTCTTTCACAATAACATTTTCATGAATTTGATGTGCTGATTCATTAATAGGACCAAATTCTACAATTTCTTTCACATATGGGCTAATAAAGCGCCCATCTGAGGTGCCTCCATTTGTTTTTATGGAAGGTTTAAGACCATATTTATTTTCAATAATCGAATTAATTTGTTGAGTTAATACACCCTGAGTACTGTAGAAAGGCATTGCTGACTCAATCCAGCTCGTTGTGTAATCGATTGTAATATTTTCAATGATTGCTTTTGTAATCGATTTAATTTCATCAGAATGAATACTTGGATTATATCTCCAATTCACATGTGCTATTGCATTTTCAGGAGTTTGATTAAAGGTTTCATTACCTGAGTGAATCATAGCCGTACTAATATGACTTTTTGGGAAATCTGGATACTCATTTCCCCAAGATAAATCATTTAAGCTCATTAATACTTTTAGTATTTTATCAATAGGATTATCGATGTTATTTGGATATGCAACATGTCCAGACTTCCCATGAATCTCTAATTTCAAATTTAATGAACCTCTTCTGCCTACTTTTACAACATCGCCCATCATCTGTTCGCAAGTTGGCTCACCAATTAATGCGGATTGAATTCGACTAATGTTCTCTTTTTCTCTTTCAACAACATACTTTGTGCCAAATTTTGCGTCACCTTCTTCATCACTTGTTAATATTAATGCAATATTTGGTGGGGTTTGCTCTTCACAAAGTTGGCCTATTGCACATATCATCGCACTGATACTGGCCTTCATATCACATGCGCCACGACCAATAATTCTGCCATCTTCTTCTCTGGCACAAAATGGATCATTATTCCATTCTTCGATATCTGCAGGCACTACGTCCGTATGACATAAAAAAAGTAAAGTGTTATGGCTACAGGCTTTTCTAGTGATCCAATGGTTAGTTACACCATGTGTCGAATATGATTTGATCTGAAAGCCTAAATTTGAAAGATTTTCAACAATAAACTTTTGACAGTGATCATCATTAGGAGTGACTGATTTAAAGCTGATTAATTTTTTAAGAAGTTTCACAGGATTATTAAAGTCAATCATTTTTTGAAATTTATCATTTTTAAAGTTTTATCTCAATAAAATTTATTTCTTGAAATTCTTGGAAAGAGTACCATATAAATTCTGTAATAAATTATTTAACTTAAATAGAGGATTAAATTATATGAGCATTAAACCATTAAATGATCGTGTTCTAGTGAAAAAAGCAGATCCCGAAACTAAAACTAGTGGCGGAATTATTGTTACTGATCCAAAGGAAAGTCAACTCGGTGAAGTGGCCTTTTGTGGACCAGGTAAGATTGGTGACGATGGTAAACATCAACCAATGGAAGTCAAACCAGGTGATAAAGTGATTTATGCACAATATTCTGGTTCCGAAGTAACCATAAGTGGTGAGAAATTTTTAGTAATGCGTGCAGATGACATTGTCGGTATCGTAGGTTAATCAACATTAAATAAAGAGGTAAAAAATTATGGCTAGTGATATTATATTTGGACAAGAAGCTTATTCAAAAATATTTGAAGGTGTTGATGGTCTAGCAAATGCTGTATGTGTGACATTAGGTCCTATGGGACGTTGGGTCGTATACGATTCAGAATTTGGTGGTCCAAAAATAACGAAAGATGGTGTTACTGTTGCAGATCACATCTCATTTAAAGATAAACAAGCTAATGCAGCTGCTCAAATGCTTAAAGGCGTAGCAAAAAAAACTAATGATACAGCAGGTGATGGAACCACTACTGCGACCGTGTTAGCGAGAATTATTGTTCGTGAGGGGATTAAAGCTGTTTCTGCGGGTATGAATCCAGTTGATATTAAACGTGGCATAGACATGGCAGTGAAGTTTGTTAATGACGAATTAACAAGTATTGCAAAGCCATGTACTGATGAAAAGTCTATTTCTCAAGTTGGTACGATATCAGCAAACTCAGATCATGAAGTCGGTGAAATGATTGCAAAAGCAATGTCTGTAGTTGGTAAAGAAGGTGTAATTACTGTAGAGGAAGGTAATAGTCTAGATAATGAACTTACGACTGTTGAAGGTATGCAGTTTGACAGAGGATATTTGTCTCCATACTTTGTTACGAATCAGCAAAGCATGACAGTTGAAATGGATAATCCTTGTATATTGATGGTGGATAAAAAAATCAGCAATATTCGAGAACTTATTCCATTACTAGAAGGTATTGCAAAAGCGGGTAAACCACTTCTAATTATTGCTGAAGATGTTGAAGGTGAAGCGCTTGCTACTTTAGTGGTTAATAATATGCGTGGAACTGTTAAGGTGTGTGCAATTAAAGCACCTGGTTTCGGTGATAGAAGAAAAGCGATGTTACAAGATCTTGCTGTACTTACCTCTGGAGAGGTCATTGCAGATGAAGTTGGATTAAAACTGGAAGAAACAACAGTAGAACAACTTGGTACATGTAGAAAAGCCATTGTCACTAAAGAGAACACAACTATTGTAGATGGTTCAGCTAATGAAGCAGATATTCATGCCAGAATTGACCAGATTCGAAATGAGATGCAACATTCAGATTCAGATTATGACAAGGAAAAGCTTCAAGAAAGATTGGCTAAGTTATCTGGTGGAGTTGCAGTCATTAAAGTTGGTGCAGCCACGGAAGTTGAAATGAAAGAGAAAAAAGCTCGAGTAGAAGATGCGTTAAACGCTACGAAAGCAGCTGTCGAAGAGGGCATTGTGCCTGGTGGTGGTGTTGCTTTAATTCGAGCAGCTAAAGCATTAAAAGGAAAAGCAGGCGCTAATCAAGATCAGACTGTAGGAATTCGATTAATTGAAAAAGCCCTACAGGCACCCTTAAGACAGATTGTTGATAATGCAGGTGAAGATGCTTCTGTTGTTGTTAATGAGGTTATGAATAAGAAAGGTAATTATGGCTATAATGCTGCTACAAATGAGTACGGTGATATGGTTGAAATGGGTATTATCGATCCAGCGAAAGTGACTAGAAGTGCTTTGCAAAACGCTTCATCAATTGCATCCATGATGATTACTACAGAGTGTCTCATTACTGATGAACCAAAAGATTCATCTGATGGTGGTGCCGGAGCAGGTGCTATGGGTGGTGGTATGCCTCCAATGGGTGGCATGGGCGGTATGATGTAATCATCACTGTATCACAAAAAAAACCTGCATTAGAGCAGGTTTTTTTTTGGTTGAAAAATGTAATTAAATAGTTCATTATAATTTAAGTAAATTGAGGATGCGTTATTAAACTTATCGATAAATATTTTAGAGAAGATCCGCCTAATTTAGACGAGATCTTTAAATCCTTTTCAAAACGTTTTAAACAAAAGAATGCACATTCATCAAAAAAACCAGATAATGATTCTCCTCTCGGTTTATTCATTGGGATTGCATGTGTTCTGTTCATTTTATGGTTCATATCTGGCATCAATATCATTCCTCCCACAGATCGAGGGGTCGTGCTAAGATTTGGTGCATATAACCGTACTTTGCAACCTGGACCAAATTGGGTCCCTGCAATCATTGATTCTGTAAAGTTAGTGAATGTAACAAGAGACTATACGTTAAAACAAAATGCAGAAATGTTAACCAAAGATAAAAATATTGTTGATGTTGAACTTTCAATAGTATTCAGAGTAATTAACCCGAAGAGGTATTTGTTTAATGCCGTTAATCCTTTAGACTCTGTTAATCAAGCTACGGCAAGTGCGCTCCGCCAAGTTGTTGGTAATACGACACTGGATGGAATATTAACTCAGGAAAGAGCTGAAGCACGTAATGAAATTGATAAACAAATAAGGGAAACAGTGGACTCTTACAATATCGGAATTGAAATAATTGACGTTAACCTTGAACCTGCAAAACCACCAGAGCAGGTTAGTGCTGCGTTTGATGATGCAATTAAAGCACTTGAAGATGAAAAAAGGTATATTAACGAAGCAAAAGCCTACAGAGAAAAAGTACTCCCATTAGCTAGAGGTACTGCCCGCCGTATTCTTGAAGAAAGTCAGGCTTATGAATTGAGTACGGTTCTTGAAGCAAGAGCACAAGTAGCAAATTTCTTAGCGATTTATAAAGATTATGAAAAGTATCCTGGAATTATTGGAGATAATATTTACTATACTAAATTATCAAAAATCTATAGTAACCTTAATAAGGTACTAATCGATTTACCTAAAAATCAAAATCCACTCTTATTTTTACCATTGGAGAAAATGATCGGTAATCAATCAAATATTGATTCTACTATCAATAAAAGCCATCATGCTTCATCAACCTTTTTTTCTAAGGCAGACACTCAATGAACGGTAAAATGAATAACATAATTGCAATTATATTGGCTTTGTTACTTCTTCTAGTATTTAGTTCTATCTTTATTGTTAAAGAAGGCAATAGAGCATTCTTAATAAGATTAGGTGATATTGTTAAGGTTAATGACCAACCTGAAATTTATAACCCAGGTTTACATTTTAAAATCCCTTTTATTGATCGTGCTAAAATCATTGATATCCGCTTACAATCATTTGAGGAACCATCATCTAGGATTCTTACCAGTGAACAAAACTATATGGTCATTGTTGATTATTATGTTAAATGGAAGGTTGTCGATTTAGTTAAATTCTATGTGAGAACAGGTGGTCGTACGGATACAGCAGAAAGGCTGATTCAACAAAAAATTAATGATACTCTGCGTGCTGAGTTTGGACGTAAGAAAATTACTGAAGTAATATCTGGTGAAAGAAGCAATATTATGGATTACATGAAAACTGTAACAAATAAAAGAGCATCTGAAATTGGTATAGAAATTATTGATGTCAGAATTAAAAAAATTGATTTACCGCAAGAAGTAAGTTCTTCAGTCTTTGAAAACATGAGAGCTGATAGACAGCGTGTTGCGACTAAACATAGATCTGATGGAAAAGCTGCTGCTGAGAAATTAAGAGCTGAAGCTGACAAAGAGTCAACATTGATCATTGCTGAAGCAAAAAAAGATGGTGCAAAATTACGTGCTGATGGAGATGCAAAAGCGGTAAAAATATTTAGTTCCTCATACTCAAAAAACAAAAATCTTTTTGAGATATTGAGAAGTTTAAGTGCTTACGAAGAAAGTCTAAAACAATCTAATTCAACTGTTGTATTAAGTTTAGAATCTAAGTTTTTTTCTTTAATGAAACAACCTAAATAATTTTAATGATAAGAGTTAAAAAATGAGCGACAAATGGAACCTTAATCCCAATATATCTATCGCAGCTGGAGAGGATACCTCAAAGGATGAATTTGCTGTAACAAATTTCGAACCAATTCCATTGTCCTTTGCATACATTATATCTTCTTTATTCGCATTGTCTTATGCATTTTTATCTTTTTCTATGATGAGTTCAGTATTAGTGCTTTTCTCTATTAGTCTTCCAAGTACATTAATTGCTTTTTTCTCAGTTTTGACTGGAATAACATATGCTACAATATCAAATAAAAAGGCACAGCATCTTGTTCACTATTTTTTTGTTTATTTGAATGGCCTTCAAGAACTAGATGTTCAAAAAACATTGATTCTTATTGTAGGCTTCTTTATCGGGCTATTTATATCTTACAATCTAGCACTTGAATTTTCTTTTTTCTGGCCAGTTATTTTCTCAGATTTATCTTTTACCTTTTCTATTATATCTTCATTTAGCTTTTTCATAATCTTTTTTGATAGTGTTGTTGAATTAGTTGAAGAGTTTAAAGGTGCTGATTTTAATCCCTTTGAAATAATTGCAATACTTTCTTCTCTATCAGTATTTGCTTTAACTTTCTTTATCACAGGACCACTCCACTTAGCAGTAGCTTTTTCATTGTTGGTAGGATTAACGTCTGTTGTCATATCTGATTATACAACAAATAAACATTCTATATTTACTTCATTTGAACGTGCAATCCTAAAATATTTAGCACTTGTCTTTCATTCATTAGGTGAGGGTGCTGTGGTTAGAGGTTCTTCACCATCCATTGTTCAAAAAATTGCTGGATTGTTTACTAGTGTATCGGAAATTGTCTGTGATTATGATTCGGTAAACGGAGATAGTAGGTATTATCTTAACTATAAACTACAAAAAAATAATTATGCCTGTTTAATATTCGATTCAGAAGGTCGTTATATTGAGTCTGAATCATTTATTTTAGATTCTAAAAATCCAGATGATCATTTTATAAAAGAATCGATTGCAAAGAAATTTAATTATAACGTTAAAAAGCTTTTGGACAATATTGATTTATATAGACATAAAAAAATGTACATGATCTCTTTAGATAAAAAGTTCATTTTTGCTTCAAATTCACGTGATAATTTCGGACATATTAACCTAAAATCAGATATATCAGATATAAAAGAAAGTGCGAAAATCCCGCTTCTTAATGAGGAAGTGTTTAACTCTCCAATCCATAATGAGTCTGGTTTTCATAAACCATCCCTTTTCTTTAGTATTGCTTCTTTTGGTTATGGTTTATATTTATACAACTTACTACCATTAATATTTTACTGTTCTGGATTATGCTTTTTATGGTCACTAATTACCATTACAAATCACTCTAGTTCTGTTGGTCAGGTGAAGCCTTTAGATTTATCACATAAACATGGATTTAACTATTTGCCATTTTATAATCGTCTCTTTTTTAGTGAAAATAGGATTACATCTTACCCTTTAAGAATGATTATTACATTATCATGTTTTTTCTTTGCTATATTTTCTTCATATCACTTACCTATATTTATATTTTCTAATGTCTTTCTTAATAGCTTTTTACAATTTTCAATCACATATTATTTATTTAAGGAAATTTTAAGTTTTTCTATTTGGATTTATCACGAAGATTCAGAACAGAAAAATTATGATATACAACGTTTTAATAATTACTTTTTTAGTTTTGATTTTATATTCAATATATTCAAGATGACACTGGTGACACTAATTTCCTCTATGATTGGTATTAATGGTGGCTATGAATTTGTGACACATACACAAGATCTTCCTCAAGCTTTTCATAATATTTTTATCACGATATTTATATTTTTTGCCTGGATGACGGAAGGTGTATTTCTTAATGATAATCTTACTTCTGCTATACAATCAAAAGAATCTTCAGATATTAAACCTTTACAAATGAGTGAGGTTCATTCATCTTCTCCAGACTCATCAATAAATAGTAATTATTATCATTTTGTTCCTTAAAATATATTGTTTAACTCATCGATTTTTGTTTTGTGGTCATCCTTAATCGGAATCTCAATACTGTTATTTGGTCGGTACCTAACATTAATTTTCGAGTGAAGATCTAATATCATATTATTATCAGTGTTATTATTTTCCTTAAATTGAATGATAATGGCATTCTTCATTATTTTTAATTCTATTGCATGATAATTTGATAATTTAATTAAAAGTTCATGTGTTAGCATAAGATACTCTACACTTTTTGGAAAAGCACCATAGTTATATTGAAGTTGTTTTTGAATACGACCTAATAATTGTGCATCAACACAATCAGCTATTTTTTGATAATATTCTAAACGAATATTTGTATCTTCAATATAATCATTTGGAATAATCATATTAATACACGATGTGAGCTGTGTTTTTTGAATATTTATTTCTGTTGTAATGCTTAATGATTTACATGCTTGTTTGAGCATGCTTAAGTAAAGATCATAACCAATGCCTTTTATTACGCCGCTTTGCTCTTTTCCAAGAATAGATCCACCACCTCTGATTTCAAGATCTTGTACTGCAAGATGATAGCCACTGCCAAGTGATTTTAAATATTCAATCGCTTTTAGACGTAACTTAGCATTTTTGGTTAGATACTGATAATTAGGTACAAGAAAATAAGCATATGCTTGTCTTTTTCCTCGTCCAACTCGTCCCCGAAGTTGATGTAATTGAGACAGTCCAAATTTATCTGAACGAGTAATAATAATTGTATTGGCATTATGAATATCAATACCACTTTCTACTACAGTTGTTGTAACTAATAAATTGATATGGTGCATACTAAATGCATACATTACTTTATCTTGATCCGCTTGTTTCATGCGACCGTGTAACACCCCGGTCTGTGCATGAGGATGCTTCGTTTCTAAATAATCTGCTACTTTATTAATTGTACTAATATCATTGTGAATATAGTAAACTTGACCTCCTCTGTGGAATTCTCGTTGAAGCGCTTGAATAATCATTGCTTCTGATTCCTCGTATATTTTTGTAATTATTTCTTGTCTATTTACAGGTGGTGTCGTAATGAGGGAGATATCTCTTAAAGCAGATAATGCAAAATTTAAAGATCTTGGTATTGGGGTTGCGCTCATTGATAATGTTTCTGCTGCTGGAAATTTTGCTCTGATTGCTTCTTTATCTTTCACTCCAAATCGATGTTCTTCATCAATAATGAGTAAGCCAAGTTTTGAAAATTGTTGAATACGTCTAATTGCAGCATGTGTTGCAATAACAATATCAGTACGATCAAGTGATGTGTTTTTTTCAGATGCTGTTAACAGTGAAATATTTACGGGATATTTTGAAAAACGGTCTAAGAAATTTGATAAATGTTGTTTTGCTAATAAAGTTGTTGGGGTTAAGATCAAGACTTTAGTCTTATTATATACTGTAATAAATGCAGCTCTCATAGCGACTTCTGTTTTTCCAAAGCCAACATCCCCACAGATGAGTCTATCCATGACTTTAGGAGATTGCATATCTAGTTCAATCTCCTTAAAACATTTTTTTTGATCATGTGTTGGTTCGTAACAGAAATCATTGCAAAAATCACTATATTCACTCGGTATGGCATATTGATGGCCTTTGGTATTTTCTTTCATTGCCTGTATTTTTAGAATTTCAGCTGCATAATCATAAGTGATTTTTTTGGCTTTGCTTTTTGTTTTAGACCAACTCTTTGAACCTAATCTATTTAATTCAAGATGTTCGTCTGTTTTATATGGCGAAATTAAGTGAAATTGATCAATAGAGATATAGAGTTGATCATTTTGGGCAAATTTTAAAATAATAAATTCTTGTTGATGAAGCTCTTTTAAACCTTGATATATTGCAACGCCATGATCTTCATGTATCACATAATCATTTACTTTTAACTGGCTAATTGATGAAATTCCCTCTTTATTTTCGGAGATCTTCATTTTTGGTGCAAAATAGTGATAATCTGGCAGTACAGTGATGTTGCCAATATTAGTTTGCCAATGGCAATTACCTTCGATAATCGAAATATGACTTTTATTAATTTCTTCTTGATGAAAATCTTTGATAATTTGTGTTTTTATTTGGCGATCTTTAAAATATTCATGACATCTGATGGCTCTTTGCGACGAGCTACAACTGATTAAGAAGTGATTTTCAGGGTGCGCTTTTATAAATTCTAGATCAATATGTTGATCCGTCTGGTTATCTTTAGGGACATATTTTTTATAGTTTGTATTTATGATGTATTCAGCAAGTAAGTCAGCTGGTTTTGAAGAGGGAATACTGTCTAAATGGGTATTCTTCTCTATATTTTCTTGGAGTAAGTCATGATATTGACTCATCACCAATTGATAGTTTTCTGGCAACCAGATAGTTGGTTGTTCTTTGAAATAATCAAGGATTGTGCTTAATTGGTCATAGATGAGTGGCAGTAGTTCATATAATCCCTCAATTGGAATACCTTCAGAGAGCATTTTATATTCATTTTTATCTTTTGCATGATCCTCGATATCACACCAATATTGACATAATTTATTTCTTTGTTCTTGATTGAGTATGACTTCTTTACATGGAAATAAGTGAATCTTTTCTTCTGATAAAAAATACTTCTGTTCTTTAAAATCATACTTCCAAATGTGGTCAATGACATCGTCATCCCATTCAATTCTAAATCTACCATTAGGTGTTTGAATTTCTAGTAGGTTTCCTAAACGATTGAAGTCACCAACACCTAGTACTTCATTGACTTGCTGATAATCAAGCGTAGATGCAATATAGCATAATTTTTCTAGTGAATAAGGGTCTCCCTTTTGAAAATATCGAACCATTAATTCGATATATCCTTTCGGAGGCAGTTTCAGCAACGCATTTCTGATTGTGCTAAATACTATTTTAGGATGATCATGCAACATGACCGATAGTGACCGAAATCGTTCATAGATAATATGATCTGGAATAAACTCTCTTGAGTAAGGGATTGTATCACGGTCTGGAAATATAATAGATGACAAATCTTTATTTGCGAATAAATTATATGCTTCGTAAAGTTGTTGAACGTCACTCGATCGATCTAATAAAACCAAATGATATTGGTCAGATGTCGCTAAATGATGTGCTAATTGACCAAAGTTCACTAATTTTCAGGATCTTCATCTAAAAATGAGGTGAGATGCTCAGCGCGACTTGGGTGTCTTAATTTTCTTAAAGCTTTAGCTTCAATTTGTCTAATTCTTTCCCTGGTAACATCAAACTGTTTTCCAACTTCTTCAAGAGTATGATCTGTATTCATTTTTATACCAAAACGCATACACAGTACTTTAGCTTCTCTTGGTGAAAGTGTAGCAAGCATATCATTTACAGCTTCTTTCAGACCAGCAATTGTGGCTGCATCAACTGGAAGCTGTGCATTTTTATCAACAATGGTGTCTTTGATTCGTGAGTCATCTTCATCTGCATCGTTTGAAGCACTCAGTGGGTTTTCAACTGATACTGGATCCTTTGCAATGCGTTGTACTCTACGTATTTTATCAATGGACATTTCCATCTCTTTACTGAGCTCTTCAGGTGTTGGTTCGCGCCCTTTTTCTTGTAGGAATTGTCTTGAAATTCTATTTAATTTATTAATGGTTTCAATCATGTGAACAGGAATACGAATTGTACGTGCCTGATCTGCAATAGAGCGGGTGATTGCTTGTCTTATCCACCATGTTGCATATGTTGAAAATTTATATCCTCTACGATATTCAAATTTATCAACAGCTTTCATTAACCCGATATTCCCTTCTTGAATGAGATCAAGAAATTGTAATCCTCTATTCGTGTATTTTTTGGCAATAGAAATCACTAATCGTAGATTAGCTTCAATCATTTCTTTTTTTGCCTTTTGCATTTTTGTCTCACCAACTTTAATTTGCTTATTGATTTCTCTGAGCATCTTCAAGGAAAGCTCATGTTGGTTTTCTATCTCATTTAAGGTTTTTAAATATTTCTTAATGTGATTTAGATGACTATGCTTACTTCCCTTACACAAATCAAGAATCATTTTATTGTATTCAATACTCTTAAATGCATGGATGATCTCTTTTTTGGGTGCGATATCATTTTTTAGCATCACATCAATTATTTTTTTCTCATTAGCTCTGATGTCTTCAATGATCGAATTCAGTTTTTTAATGATTCGATTATGTACTCTGTTAGATAATTTAAATTGATTAAAATAATCTATGACCAGGCTGTAGTCATCTTCCAGTAACAACTGTTCTAATCGCTTGAATTTGACTCTGAAAATGATTGGATCTATGAAGTTTTCTTGTGGTCCTTGATCTGTTTCAGTGTCTTCTGGTTCCTCATCTTCTGCAATTTCTTCATTTTCATCTGTATCAGGTATTTCACTCAATATCTTCTCTTCAACTTCATCAAGCTGTGCAAATTCTGGGTTGAAAAAGCCATTAATGATTTCTGATATTCTTTGTGAATCGTAAGCCACCTTATTAAACAGCTCGATGGTAAACTTGACAAAGTCTGGGTTCATTGCAATGCCTTTAACAACCATCTGATTACCAAGCTCAATTTCTTTTGCAATACGTACTTCACCTTTACGATCAAGTAGATCAATAGAGCCCATTTCTAACATGTATCTTTTAACATGGTCAGGACCAGCTGTGATATTGGATTCAGCTTCTAATTCTTTTTCGTTTTCATCATAATTGATATTGTCTTCATCAGAGTCAATCACTCTACATGTAATATTATCATTTTCTAATTTGACTTGATCAATCACTTCTTTGACTTCTTCAAGAGTTAGCTCTTCTTGAATGCACTCAGTCAGCTGTTCTATGCTGATGATCCCTTGTTTTTGTTGCGCATCAAGTAAAGCAAACTTTATTAGATCGTAGCTTGTTTGTTCTCCATCATTTATTTGTGGTTCGTCAGGGATTTTTGCTGACATATAATACCTCTATATTGACTTGTCCAAATGAAAAATTTAACACTTATTTAGGATTTTATCAATGTTATTCTTCTACATTGAAAATTATAGCACATATACGCTACGTATAATTGATTTCTTCAATCAGTTTTATTAATTCATCTCTTTCTTTTTGGCTTAACTTTCTCTCTTTTGAAAGTGCTATAATGGCTTCTTTTTTCTTTGTTTTATAGTATCTACCTATTTTTTCAATACCTGCGACAAGCTCTAATTGTTGTTGTTCATTAGTAATTTGAATACCTCGTTTGAATAAGAATGCTAATTTTTTTTGAGTAGATTGATTTCTACAGTGCTTTATAATTTTGTCGTAAGAATCTAAATGTTCATCAAGTACTTTTTTTACAATAATTTGCAATAGTCGCACAGGTTTATCTTCTATTGAATAGCTGACAAGTTGTTTTATTTGAGTATCCTCTATGGTTTTTAGAATAGTTGGGTTGCAAATGATGATCGCAATGATTTCGTCAATCCAAGAGGTTTGTATATTAGTTAAGATTTTTGCAACAGGTTTTCTTTGGTAAAGCTGTTCTAAACCATCGTTCATCATACTTTTCTTAAAATCTAGATCTTTGATTTGATCCGTATGGTCTTTTAATTCTTGCCGATATCGACTTTTCTCAATCGCACGTGACATATCTCTTTTCGAAAGTAAATTTTTAATGATAACATTACAAACATCATCACTATTGTCAATCAATTCTATAAAGGCAGATTTAGAATATTGACTCAGGAAACTATCTGGATCATGTTGATCTGGTAAGTTGAGAATGTTAATTTCACAATTTGGACCCAGTAATGGTAAGCACATTTTGGCAGCCTTGAGTGAAGCTCTTACACCTGCACCATCCCCATCAAAACATAGTGTGATCTTTGATGCTACTTGAATTAATTTTTGTAGATGTTCTGTTGTGAAGCTCGTACCAAGTATGGCTACCGCATTATGAATACCATAGTTCGATAATTGAATAACATCCATATAGCCTTCTACAACAATTAGATCTTTTTTTTGAGGAATGAAATTAAGTCCATAAATAGATTGGCGTTTATGGAAATATTTAGTTTCAGGAGAATTAATATATTTTGGTTGAAAGTCTTCTTGTAAAGTTCTACCACCAAAAGCAATGACTTGATTTAGGGAATTAAAGATAGGAAAAATTACTCTGTTCGAAAATCTATTTTTTTGAGTGTCTGGATTGATAACACCAATATGAATTAAGTCATTAATTGAACAGGATAGTATCTTACATAAACGGTTAATTGGTATAGTTGGCATAAACCCAATAGAGAATTTGTCAATGGTGTCAGAATGAAGAGCACGTTGATGAAGATAACCTTTGGCTTTGTGGTTTAATTTAAATTGAGTTTGGCACCAGTTTTTAATATTTTCAAGGAGTGTAAGGCCTGGATCTTCTGATTGATGAGTATCGATACCTAATTCTTGGGCTAATTTTTCAACTGCCTGTACAAAAGTTAACTTATAATATTGAATATAAAAATCTATCGCTTTCCCGTGAGCGTGACATCCAAAACAGTAATACATGTTTTTTTCATCTGAAACTGTGAAAGAGGGTGTTTTTTCATTATGAAAAGGACATAACCCCTTGTAGTTTCTACCATTCTTTTGTAACTTTACAGCCTTTTCGATGATTTGGACGATATTAGAATGGGTATTGATTTGGTTGAGTAATTCTTTGGAGTATCTGTTAGACACAAAAATTAATCTGCGTTGTAGCGTTCTCGAGTGCTTTTCTTATTTTGACGTTTGTAAGCAGCTGCTTTTGCTCTGCGCTTCATTTCTGACTTGGTAATATGATATTCAAGCGCTTTCATCTGTTTAGGTATCCCAAGCTTTTCGCATAATCTCTTCAATCTTCTAATTGCGATTTCAACAACACCATTACATTTGCTTACATCTATTGTTGGCATATTTTCTCCAGTTTGTAATCCTAAGATTCTACTCTCTTTGAGTTTAAAAGTCTAGCATATGAATCAATATTATTGACTAAATCATCTGTAGAGAACAAATTTTATGGAAAATCATGGGTTTGCTAAAATTACACTATGTTGTGGTTATAATTGATTGATTGGCACAACATATTGACGTATAGTGGATTTAGAGGTGAGAAATTATGAGTGTTAATGCAAAAGTTAAAGAACAATCAACTGAGGATGTATTTAAAAATCTCAGAGTAAAGAAGAGAGACGGTCGAGTAGTCCAATTCAATATATCCCTAATTAAACAGGCAATAGAGAAGGCATTTGTGTCAACACAAGGATACGATGTTTCTCGTTCTGACGAAACAGTAGAGATTATTGCAAGTGTTATTGATTCCTTTACTGCATCATTTTTAGATGGCAAATCAGATCCCAGGTTACCGATTGATATTGAGTTGATCCAAAATAAAGTTGAATACTCCTTGATGCGTAATGCCCCCGAGGATGTAGCAAGATCATATATTTTATATAGACATGAACGAAACACTGAAAGATTGAATCAGGGTGATGATAGTGCTATCGAAATTCAGGACGGAAATAAAACCATCAGTTTAAATTTGAATAAGATCGTTAATGAATTGAAACCCTTATCAAATAATATAAATGTTGATCTCGAAAAGCTTGCAAAATCAATTAAGTCTAATTTGTATCAAGGTGCATCAATAGAAGATTATAAAAAATCACGAATTATGTGTGCAAGATCTGAAATTGAAAAAGAGCCTGATTATAGTTTTTTGTGTGCACGGATCCTTAACCAAGATTTAAGAGAGATGGTTTGCAAGCGTCTTGCTTTAAATAACGATGCTCCCATTTCAGATATTTTTCTCAAGTCGCTCGAGTTTGGCGTTAATCATGATTTGATGGATGAAAAGTTACTTAATTTTGATCTTGTGGAATTAGGAAAACATCTTCAAGAGTCAAGAGATAATCAGTTTCACTTTTTAGGCTTGCAGACTCTATACGATCGTTATTTTATTCACTGGAATCAGGATCGCTTTGAACTCCCTCAAACATTTTTCATGAGGGTAGCAATGGGTTTATCTCTCAAAGAAGATCAACCAACACAAAGAGCAATAGAATTTTATAATCTAATATCTACTTTTACCTTTATGCCATCTACTCCTACGTTGTTTAATTCCGGCACATGTAGAAGTCAATTATCGAGTTGTTATCTCACTACTGTGCCGGACCATTTAGATGGTATTTATGCTGCATTGAAAGATAATGCTAATTTATCAAAGTATGCAGGCGGATTAGGGAACGATTGGACTAATGTTCGTGGATCTGGTTCTAAAATTAAAGGGACTAATGGTATTTCCTCTGGTGTTATCCCATTCCTAAATGTTGCTGATGCAACTGCAGTCGCGGTAAACCAAGGTGGAAAACGTAAAGGTGCTGTTTGTGCTTATTTAGAATCATGGCATATGGATATAGAGGATTTCCTTGAGTTAAGAAAAAACACAGGAGATGACCGTCGTAGGACACATGATATGAACACAGCAAATTGGGTACCAGATTTGTTAATGAAGCGTGTTTTGAATAACGAGCAATGGACATTGTTTTCTCCTTCTGACGCGCCCGATTTACATGATCTATATGGGGAAGCATTTCAAGAAAAATATGAGCATTATGAACAGTTGGCCCAAAAAGGAGAAATACCACACAGACAAATATCAGCTGTCAAACTTTGGAGAAAGATGCTTTCTATGATATTTGAAACTGGCCACCCTTGGATTACATTTAAAGATCCTTGCAATATACGTTCACCACAAGGTCATGCAGGTGTGGTTCACTCATCTAATTTATGTACAGAAATTACTTTGAACACAAGCAAAGATGAAATTGCGGTTTGTAACCTTGGTAGTATTAATCTACCAAAACATTTCAAAAATGGTCAGTTAGATGTTGAACAATTGAAGAAAACCATATCAACTGCAGTGAGAATGCTTGATAATGTCATAGATATTAACTACTACTCAGTAGATACCGCACGAAATTCAAACTTTAAGCATAGACCTGTTGGTTTGGGTATAATGGGTTTTCAGGATGCTCTTTACGAGATGCAAGTCCCGTATTCATCCGATAAAGCTGTTGAGTTTGCTGATACTTGTATGGAAATTATTAGCCATGCAGCGATTGATGCCTCTTCAAATCTTGCTATTGAGAGAGGGGTCTACGAGAGTTACAAAGGATCATTATGGTCCAAAGGCATACTACCAATCGACTCAATAGAAATGCTAAAGAAATCAAGAGAACCGTATTCTTTACTCGATCAAAACCAAGATTGTAGTCTTGATTGGACTGGGTTAAGGGAGAAAATAGCACAACATGGTATGAGAAACTCAAACGTAATGGCAATTGCACCAACAGCTACCATTGCTAATATTTGCGGTGTATCTCAATCAATTGAGCCAAACTATCAAAACATATTCGTAAAATCAAATTTATCTGGTGAATTTACTATCGTGAATCACTACTTAATTAAAGCGCTAAAGGAAAGAGACCTTTGGGATGATGCTATGATTAATGATATAAAATATTTTAACGGAGATCTTCAATCTATTAAACGGATACCTGAAGATTTAAAGGCAGTGTTCAACACAGCTTTTGAAATTGATCCGAAGTGGTTAATCGAGTGTGCTTCTAGACGTCAGAAGTGGATCGATCAAGCTCAATCACTCAATTTATATATTAGTGCACCATCTGGAAAGAAATTAGATGAACTGTACAAGAGTGCCTGGATTAAGGGACTTAAAACAACTTATTACTTAAGAAGTAAGGGTGCGTCTGCTCCTGAAAGAGCAACTGTAAGTGATGGTGCGTTAAATTCTGTACCAAAGCAGTGCAGTATTGATGACCCAGATTGTGAAGCATGTCAATAAGAGGAGAGTATTATGGCATTACATGTAGCTGAAATAGCAGAAAAACAGCTTGGTCAAATGGGAGAAGAGTCCAGGCTAAGCGTTGATGATAAAGCAATGATTAATTGTCGGGCAGATTTAAATCAATTAATCCCATTTAAATATATGTGGGCTTGGGAAAAATATTTAGTTGGTTGTGCAAATCATTGGATGCCAAATGAAGTCGATATGACTGAAGATCTGAATCTATGGAAATCAAAAGACGGGCTAACAGACCAGGAGAGAATTATCATTAAGAGAAATCTTGGTTTTTTTGCAACTGCTGATTCTCTGGTTGCAAACAATCTTGTACTTGCAATTTATCGTCACATTACAAACCCCGAGTGTCGACAATATCTTTTACGCCAAGCGTTTGAAGAAGCATTACATACACATTCATATCAACACATCATTGAAAGTCTTGGACTTGATCAGGCAGAAACGTTCAATATGTATAGAGAGGTGCCATCTGTAGCTACTAAGGCAAACTGGGCATTACCCTTTACACAAAGTCTTTCAGATCCACTTTTCAAGACTGGAACGCCAAAAGATGATCAGCGACTCTTAAGAGACTTAATTGCATTTTATGTTGTTTTTGAGGGTATCTTCTTTTATGTTGGATTTACTCAAATTTTATCAATGGGTAGAAGAAATAAAATGGTTGGTACCGCCGAGCAATTCCAATACATATTGAGAGATGAATCTATGCACATGAATTTTGGAATTGACATGATTAATCAAATCAAGTTAGAGAACCCACATTTGTGGACAGAATCATTCCAAAATGAAATGATTAAAATCATTAAAGAAGGTGTGGAACTAGAGTATCAATATGCGAAAGATACCATGGCTGATGGTATCCTAGGTATGAATGCTGATATGTTAAGAGATTTTTTACATATTATTGCGAATAGACGCTTAGTTCAAGTTGGATTACCAAAACAATATAAAGAAGTAGAAAATCCATTTCCATGGATGAGTGAAATCATGGACCTTAAGAAAGAAAAGAACTTCTTTGAAAAAAGAGTAACGGAATACCAAACAGGTGGTGCCCTTGATTGGGACGAGTAATATCAGC
>CENJ01044713.1_pt1 | contig 20852 bp, 20 predicted proteins | sample 356161 | NCBI WGS metagenome assembly CENJ01 (sample SAMEA2619531, study PRJEB7988) | marine metagenome | biome: marine biome (ENVO:00000447); feature: surface water layer (ENVO:00002042); material: "saline water (ENVO:00002010), including plankton (ENVO:xxxxxxxx)" | depth 5 m
CAAGCTTCAAATGCAAATTGCGCTCTATCTTCAATTTCACTTTTGGACAAAGTCTTCAAATAATCTTCAAGGTAGTTAACACCAAAGGTTACATGTCGAGCTTCATCTCTAATCACATAATGCAGTAGTTGTTTAAGTAATCCATCGTTTAATATGAATTTCATATTATTAAAAGCTGCTAAAGCTAAACCTTCAATAATGATTTGCATTCCTATGAATTTAAGGTCCCATCTCTCATCGGTTAATATTTTATCCATTAGGGATTTAAGGCCTGTGGTAGCAGGATATTGAAAACCAATTTTTTCTTTAAGATACCTATTAAAGCCTTCAACATGTCGAGCTTCATCAAAAGTTTGAGATGCAGCATACATTTTTGCGTTGAAAGTTGGGGCACAAGAAACTAATTGAGATGCTACTAAAAGAGCACCTTGCTCACCATGCAAGAATTGACTCAAATTCCAAGAGACTTGGTGTCTATCCATTTGCAATCTATCTTCAAGGGACAACTCATCGAGACCAACTATTTCATCCGGAACTAGTCTAAATTCTTGATTTACTAAAAATTCATCTTTTGGGTGTGTTTGAGACCAATCTAAATCATCAGAAACATTCCAGTTCAGCCTTTTACCCAGCTCATAAAGTTTTTTAATCCTATCGTCTACAACTGTGTAGTCCCAGTTGTATGAACCTGTTAACGGAGTTTTGAATATCTCATTAACGCATTCAATTGCATCTTGTTCTTTTGGGTCAATCTCAGGATATTCTGTGATTTCTTGAGGCTGATTATCTACTATTTTGTTTTTCATGTTCTTTTAACAGATACTGGTTTAATATAACAAAAAATTAAAGAGGCATAAAATGGGAAATAGGTTAGAAAATAAAGTAGCACTCATTACTGGTGGTGCTGCTGGCTTTGGTAAAGGAACTGCAGCTGTCCTAGCAAGAGAGGGCGCAACTGTTTATATCTCAGATATAAATAAAGAAGGTGGAGAAAAAGTTGCTGAGGAATTAGGTATAAAATTTTTTGAACACGATGTAACTGATGCTGATAGATGGCAAGAGATTATTGAAGAAATCAAAGCCCAAGAGAATCAGCTTAATGTTTTAGTAAATAATGCAGGTATAGGTTATATGGGTGATGTTGAAGGCACTACCAATGAAGCCTGGGATATGGTGCATAAAGTAGATCTTGATTCTGTTTTTTATGGCTGCAAATATGCTCTACCATTGATGAGAGACTCTGGAAATGGCTCTATCATAAATATTTCATCCATTTCAGGCATTGTAGCTGGACACAACTTTACCGCATATAACAGCGCAAAAGCAGCAGTTAGACATTTATCAAAATCAGTTGCATTGCATTGTGCAAGAACAACAAAACTAGTTAGGTGTAATAGCTTGCATCCAGTCTTTGCAAGAACGGAAATTTTGGAAGCTCTATTGAAAGATACTTCGAATGACATGCTCAGCAAACTTGAAAAACAAATACCCGTTAGAAAGCTTGCGGAAATAGAAGACATTGCCAATGCCATACTCTTTCTAGCTTCTGATGAGTCAAAGATGATAACTGGTACTGAAATTGTTATCGATGGAGGCTTGTCAGCGCAATAATGACAAAGGCATTTCAGGATACGTTAGAAAAGTTTCAACTAGAGCAGCTGGACAAATATCTTTTTAGATACAGTGGAAAGAATGCTGGTATCCAAAGAATTTATGGCGGACAAGTAATCTCTCAAGCTTACTTGGCGGCTAATTTAACTATTGAGGAAGACAAGCACTTACACTCTTTGCATGCTTATTTTTTGAGACCTGGCGTTAAGAAACAACCAGTTTTGTATAGCGTTGATCCTATTAGAAATGGGATGAGTTTTTCAACAAGAACAGTAAAAGCTATTCAAAACAACGAAACAATTTTTAGCATGAGCCTATCTTTTCAAAAGGATGAGGAAGGACTTTCACATAGTATTGAAATGCCTGATGTTCCGCCACCTGAAGATCTCAAAGATGAGATTGAATTAAGACAAGACAATATTGATTTAGTTCCAGAAGAGTTAAGAGAGTATTTTACTCGTGAGAGAGAATGCACTGTTAAGCCAGTTGAGTGGCAGGATGTATTCAATCCAAAAAAATTATCTCCAAGAAGAAGTATGTGGATGAAGCCAACTGGTAAATTACCAAAAGAAAGAGAAATTCAAAATGCATTTTTAGCGTATATTTCTGATGCTGGAATTTTAGCTGCAGCACTTTTCCCTCATGGAATCACTTACATGTCACCTAAAATAATGATTGCTAGTCTTGATCATACAATGTGGTTTCACAAACCAAATTTTGAATTTAATGATTGGATTTTATATACAATGGACAGTCCATATTCTGGTAATTCAAGAGGCCTTGGTAGAGGTACATTTTTCACAAGAAATGGTGAAGTTATAGCTTCAGTTTCTCAAGAAGGACTTCTAAGAACTAAGACTAGATAACCTTTCTAAGAAAATACCAACTTTATCAGGGTCAATATCGGGTGTAATGCCACTACCTAGGTTGAAAATATAATTATTATTCTTCTTATATTTTTCAAAGATCTTTGTTGCTAGCTCTTCAAGCTCATTAACATCAGAGTGAAATTTTTGTGGATCAAAATTGCCTTGGATAGCGATTGATTTATTAATATGGTGATCAATATTATCTGAAATATCTAAGTTAAAGCAGCTGATTGGGGTTGATTCAATTATTGAATCAATTGTTTTGCCTCTTGTATACAGAATGATAGGGATATTTGATGGAATGCTTTTAGCTAATTCATTAATGTATTGTAATGAGAACTCTTCATAATCCTGGTCTAGCATCCCACCCCACGAATCAAAGATTTGTATGCAATCTGCACCAGATTGAATTTGTGCATCTATATATTCATGTATAACTTCAGTCATAGCTTTTAAATAAGAATGTGCATTACTTGAATTATTTTTTAAATAACCACTTATTTCATTTCGATTTTTTGGTGATTCACCATAAAAAAGGTAAACAAATAGAGTCCAGGGAGATCCTGTAAAGCCTATCAAGGGCACATTGATATCAGCTTTAATTAGTTTGGTTGCTTCAAAGACATAGTCTAGGTTTTTAATAGCATTTTGTGATTTTAATTCTAGTTGTGGGTTCTTAATAATCGAATCAGAAAAAATAGGACCCTTACCTTTGATAAATTTAACTGGCACGCCCATTGCATCTGGAATAGTCAGAATATCAGTAAATGTAATTGCTGCATCTAGTGGATATCTTCGCAAAGGTTGTAATGTCAGCTCTTTGCAAATGTCTGGTTTTCTAATCATGTCAAAGAAATCAGAATATTGAGATCTTATTTTCATATATTCAGGTAGATATCTACCAGCTTGTCTTAACAACCAAATAGGAATATTTTCTTGATTATTCTCTCTTCTTAATGCATCAAGGAGGATACTATTTTTCGAATTCATTGATAAATTTCTTAATATATTGTTTTAAGTTCTCATTTGAATTCTCTTCATATATAAATGGGCAGCCAATATCCTTCAATAAGACCAAGTTAATTTTTTCAGTATTCTTTTTATCGCTTTTCATAGCCTCAAAAATTACTTCAGCATCAAGCTCGATATTAGAAAAATCGTAATTGAAATGGTCTATTGCATTTCTTGCCAATTCATACGAATCTTCTGGTAAGAAGCCTAGTTCTTTTGCATACTTCAGGGCCATTAGCATTCCAATTATTACGGCATGACCATGGAAAATTGGATCTTTATGATTAGCAGACTCTATACCATGGGCAAAAGTATGTCCGAAATTTAAGTATTTTCTTGCCCCTTTTTCTTTGAAATCTTCAGCAACTATTTGAGCTTTTATTTGTATGGATTCTTCAATACATTTAAGTAATGTATCTGTATCTTTAACTAGAATTTTTTGAGATGTGCTTTTAAGTTCCTCAAGTGATTCTTTTGAAGTAATAATGCTATGTTTTATTACTTCAGAGAAACCATTTAGAAATTCTTGGTCATTCAGGGTCTTTAAAAAGGCTGCACAAATAAATACTTGAGTTGGGTTATAGAATGAACCAACAAAATTTTTAATATGACCAAAATTTATGCCTGTCTTGCCTCCAATTGATGCGTCAACTTGTGCAAGTAATGATGTTGGTATTTGAAAATACTTTATGCCTCTCATATATGAAGATGCAACAAAACCAGTTAGGTCAGTAACTGCACCACCACCAAAGCCAATTAAGCAATCATTTCTATTCATATTATTTTTTTGCATAAAAGCTATTATTTCTGAGAAGGTCTCAATATTTTTCTGTTTTTCTGGTTCATTTATTTCAAAAATAGAACAGTTTTTTTCAAGAAGTTGGTTTTTAAAACTTGGATGCATGCTTAAAACTTTAGCATCTGCAATAACGCAATATTTCACATTATCTGACAATGAATTTGTAACTTCAGATGCTTCTTTAAGGAAGTTGAGGCTTACAGAATTACTTTCTGCTTCAAAAATTAAATTTCTCATGACTTATTATCTCTTTTACAATCTCTTCAATAGTTTTGCCATCTGTTATTACTGATAAAGACGCACATTCATTATAATGGTTCTTTCTATTTTGATAGATATTGGCAAATTCACTTTCTGATAAATCTTTTAAAAGTGGTCTTTTATTCCTTTTTTTTGTTGCTCTCCTATAGAGCTCATCTACTGACCCATCTAAAAAGCATACTCTCTTATCTTTTAAAAACCCTCTATTTTGGGCTTCAAGCAAAATGCCACCACCGGTAGCTATAATATTATTTTCAATTTTTTGGGTTTCCTTTAACAACTCAGACTCAACTTCTCTAAACTTTGGTTCACCATAAGTTTGAAAGATATCTGTAATAGTTAAGTTGAACCTCTTTTCAATACCTCTATCTAAGTCATAGAATGTACTATTAAGGTATTTTGATAATAATTGACCGACTGAAGATTTGCCGGAACCCATCATGCCTGTTAAATAAATATTCATAAAAAAAAAGTGAAAGGGAATAATAATATATAAATCATGCCATTTCTAAGGATATTGCTAGTTTTATTGCAGTTCATCTTTATGATGACAGGCCTGATTTATCTAATATTTTCCAAGGATTTGCCAAAGATAGAAACTATTACTGAAATTAAATTAACCAATCCTATGCGGATTTATTCATCTGACAATCAATTAATAGGTTTGTTTGGAACAGAAAAAAGACAAATAGTAAATTTTGAAGACATTCCTGAAAACTTAAAGAATGCAATTATTGCAGCAGAGGATGGAGACTTCTTTGATCATTCAGGTGTGAAAATTACTAGCTTGCTTAGAGCGATTTATGGTGAGATTTCTGGAAGTTCGCTTGGAGGCGGTGGCACTATAACTATGCAAGTAGTCAGAAACTATGTTTTATCTTTTGAACGCACTTATGAAAGGAAACTTAAGGAAATAATTCTTGCTTGGAAACTAGAAGATTATTTAAACAAAGAAGAAATTTTTGAGCTTTATTTTAATAAAGCATTTTTAGGTAATAGAAATTATGGGTTTGCAGCAGCCTATCAGTATTATTTTGGAAAGGATTTTTCTGAAGCCACAATTGCAGAATCAGCTTTATTAGCTGGTATTTTACAAAGACCCTCCTCAGTTAATCCAGTGAGAAATCCTGTAGCATCCAAGAAAAGGAGAGATTTAATTCTTGGAAGAATGTTATCAAGAGAGTTTATTGATAAAGCAGATCTAGCTGCTGCAAGAGAAGAGGTTGTAACTGGTGAAAGTTTTGGGCCAAAAATAACTGTAGAGGCTGAATATATAGCTGAAAAGATTCGAGCAGAAATAATTAATAAATTTGGTTTAAAGGCATATGAAGAAGGCATGAATATATACACGACTATTGATTCTGCTATGCAAGATAATGCTGTGCGTGCACTTAGAGAAAACTTATATAAATACGATCAAAAGTATGGGTGGCGTGATGAGCAAGTATTCAAGGATTTTAATTTTTCTATTCTAAGAAGCGCTTATCAAAAAGAGAGCCTTTTTATCATTTCATCGCAACTTGATTATGAGACCGCCAAAGAGGAGAACCTTAATAAACTCCAAAATCTTCTTGGTAATAGGCCAAGAATAGATGGGCATGAAGCTAGTATTGTTATAGCAATTAGCGACGATACAATTCAGACATTAGATGCAAAACTTAATTTTAATACTCTTGATTGGTCTTCTGCTGATTATAGTTGGGCCAGAAGTATAGATGTTGATGGGACAAGATCTTCAAAACCAGAATCTTTTAAAGATTTTCTTGAGATTGGCAGTCTTATATATATTAGCGAGAGGTCTGGAAACAAAGTGTTCTCTCAAATACCGCTTGCTGAAGCTTCAATTGTGGCAGTTGATGCTTTAGAAGGTAGTTTGAAGGCATATGTTGGAGGTTTTGATTTCAGTAAATCAAAGTTTGATAGAGCTGCAAATTCAAAGTTATTACCAGGATCAAGTATTAAACCTTTTATCTATGCATGTGCTTTTGAAAATGGCCTTAATCCATCTTCAATTTTTATAGATGGTCCAATAATATTTGATGATGATAAGCTTGAAAGCATCTGGAGACCGAGAAATAATTCTGGAGAATTTTATGGACCAATAAGATTAAGAGAATCTTTAATACAGTCATTAAATATTGTTTCAATTAAGTTAGTCCAATCTATAGGGTTATCAAAAACCATAAAATGTTTTCAAAAATATCAATTTGATGATGAAATGCTTACCAATGATTTATCAATAGCTTTAGGTACAGGCACGCTGAATCCACTTAAGGCAGCAACTCAATATTCAGCAATTATTAATAATGGTAAGCATCAAAAAGTTTCCTATATTGACCGTATTGAAGATATAAATGGGAAAATAATTTTTGATCCTCAAGACAAATATTCAAAAAAAGTTAAAGATTTTAGTGGGGTAAGTTTTCCATGGTTAAGTTCTGAGAGTTTTGATTATTTGAATACCCCAATGATTGCATTAGAGGAAGATATAGAAATGCAGGTCATGGATGAGAGAGTAGCTTTTTTAATTTCTAATATTTTGCAGGAAGCTTTGAAACGAAATGCAAATAGAAGAGGGCTGGCTATACCTATAGAGAATATGGGTGGAAAAACTGGAACAACGAATGATGCAACTAGCACATGGTTTTCAGGCTATGCTTCAAATATAGTTGCATCAGCTTGGGTAGGAAAAGATGATGGTACTTCATTGGGTGAAAATGAGTTTGGTAGTACAAATGCTTTGCCTATTTGGCTTGATTTCATGACACTTTCAAAAAGCTCTCTATCAGATTATTCGGTAGATATTCCTGAAGGTATTGCAGCCATAAGAATTGATAAGAAGACCGGTAATGTTTCCAAATCTTTTAACAATAGCTACTTTGAATATTTTCTTGAAGAGAATATTGATGAACTATTGAATGAAGAAAAGAAAGATTCTGAGTTAAGCGAAATTCTTAACTAAAATTTAGAGGTAAATCAGGGAATATTTTTTCTAGATTGTCTAAAAAGAGCTTTCTAATTCCTTGAAGCTCTTCTTCAGTTTCAGCTTCAAACCTAAATACTAGTTTAGGGCTAGTATTTGAAGCTCTTACCAAGCCCCAAGCTGAACCAATGGTTACTCTGACACCATCTATTGTATTAAGTTCACTATTTGGAAAAGACATCTTGCTCTTAAACTCTTCTATCATGTCGAATTTCTCATCATCTGTTACTTCTAGATTCAACTCAGTTGTTGAAAAGGTTTTAGGAAACTTATTAATTACTTCAGATGAAGACAATGCATCATCAGATATAATTTGGGCTAATATAGCTGCAGTAAATATTGCATCATCAAAACCATACCATTCATGATTAATGAATATATGTCCTGACATTTCTCCACCCAAAACAGCATTATGTTCTTTGATAGCTTTCTTAATATTAAAGTGTCCAGTCTTAGCCATAATAGCTTCACCTCCTAGCTGATTAATTAATGTAGGAAGTTGGCTTGAGCACTTTACGTCAAAGATTATTGGCCCAGCTCTTTTCTTGAGATAATTTTTTGTTAATAACATGATCAAATGATCTGCAAGTACAGAAGCTCCATCATCAGTTATCATGCCAACTCTATCGCCATCACCATCAAAAGCAAAACCAAGATCAGCACCATGTTCTTCTACCATCATTTTTAGTTCTTCTAGGTTCTTTTCTTTGCTGGGATCAGGATGATGATTAGGAAAGTTACCATTAGGTTCTTTATTGATAGAAATTGTTTCAAATCCAAGTGAATTAAAGATCAAGTCAGCAATTTCACCCGCTGCACCATTACCAGCATCTAGAATAACTTTTAATTTCTTCGTTATTTGTACCTTTTCTTTAACCTCTTTAAGGTAGTCGGGCACAATTTCTATTGTTTCAAAGTTTTCAGGAACTTCAGGAACTACATCTTGATTGGCTACCTCTTCAAATAACTCTAACCCTGAAACAGCACTATCATTTAAAACAATTTTCAGTCCGTTATCATCTTTAGGGTTATGACTCCCCGTTATCATGACGCCATTAGGAGTAGATCCAGTTTTGGTTGCATAATACACAAGAGGAGTGGGAACTAAACCTAAAACTAAGGCTTTTACGCCAGATGCATTAAAACCTGTGATTAGAGCTTTCTGCAGAGAAGCAGCTGATAATCTTGAGTCGTGCCCAATATAGACAGAATCTTGTCCAGCATTAAGAATTCTTTTTCCTAATACATAGCCTATTTTCCTTATTGTCTGATCATCTAGATCTGTTATTGAGTTTCCTCTGATATCGTAGGCTCTAAAAATGTTTTTGTTCATTATGTTTAAAAAAACTTTCAAACAATTATACTACCTCTATGTCAAATACTTACTGGTTAAACGGAAAATATATTCAAAAAGAGGATGCTTATCTAAGCCCACTTACTCATACATTGCATTATGGTCTTGGGGCCTTTGAAGGAGTAAGGTCCTATGCTTCACATGCTGGGGATTCTGTAAGCATTTTTAGGCTTAAAGAGCACACTGAGAGGCTATTTGAATCTGCAAAAATAATCAATGTGCCTATAAATCATTCAATGGATGAAGTGATGGAAGCACAGTTAGGCGTAATAGAAAAATCAGAACTTAAAGACGCCTATATAAGACCTCTAATTTATTTAAACGATGAAAGATTAGGGTTAGATATTGTAGATATGAAATCACACCTAATGATTTCATGTTGGGAGTGGCCATCGTATTTTGGTGCTGAGGCTCTAGAAGCTGGAATTGATGTTATGGTTTCATCATTCACTCGGCAGTTTCCAAATAGCTTGATGACAAAAGGTAAAATTTCAGGTGGTTATGTTAACGGAGTCATGGCTCATGACCAGGCGAAAAGAAATGGATATCAAGAAGCTATTTTGTTGGATACAAATGGTTTTGTGGCTGAAGGTAGTGGTCAAAATATTTTTATAATTAAAAAAGGCAAGGTAATGACTCCAGAATTGACCTGTTGTCTTAATGGTATAACTAGAAGATCAGTCATGAAAATAGCTCAAGATCTTGGGCTTGAAGTTCAGGAAAGAAGTATAACAAGAGATGAGTTATACACTGCTGATGAAGTATTCTTCTGTGGCACAGCTGTTGAAATCACCCCTATTAGGGCTATAGATAAAATTCAAATCGGCGTAGGGAAAAGAGGCGATATAACTACACAAATTCAACAAATCTTCCTAGATGCTGTTAGAGGTAAATCTGATAAATACTCAGATTGGCTTTCTAAAGTTTAATGAAAAAACTTAAAATTGGGCTACTTAGCTACAGAAGCGATCCTTTTTCAGGCGGCCAAGGAATCTACGTAAAAAATGTCTCAGAAGCACTTTTAAATAGGGGCCATGAGGTAACGATATTTTCTGGTAAACCACTTCCGGTTGTTGACGAAAGAATTAAAATAGTTGAAATAATCACTCCAGGATATTTTGAAACTTTTAATTCACTAGAAAGGTTTAAAATATTCCAAGCTCAAGAAAAGACCAGGTTAAATTTATGGGATTTTATAGAGACTTTTACTGGAACTTTCACTGAACCAATATTCTTTGGTGATAGGCTTTTACAAAATAAAGAATTTGCAAATTCAGCAGATTCTTATGATGTATTTCATGATAACCAATCTATTAGCGGCTATCCTGACTCAATAACCAAGAAACTTGTTACTACGCTGCATCACCCAATACATGTTGATCGAGATATTGATCTAAAGAATGAGAGTAGTTTTTTAAATAAGTTATCAATAAAAAGATGGTACTCATTTCTTAATTTACAAAAAAAGAACCTCAAGAAAGTAAAAAAAGTTATTTCACCATCTAAGTCCTCAAAGAAAGACATTTGTCATTACTTTGAATATCCAGCAGAGCAAATTTCAGTTATTTGGAATGGGATAGATTTGGAAGATTGCAAGTTTCATCAAAGAACATCTTTTGATTCTAAATTTGTAACAATTATAAGTTCTGATGTGCCGATGAAGAATCTCAAAAATATTTTGAAAGCTCTTTATCTGCTAAAAAATGATGGACTAAAAGCTAAACTTACAATAATTGGCGATTTGCGGGAAGACAACGAAAAATTAATAAAAGATTTAGATCTAAATGAGTTAGTTTCTTTTAAAAGGAAATTACCAAGAAATGAATTGCTTAAAACTCAGAACGAATCAGATGTAGGAATAGCAGCATCTAGTTATGAAGGTTTTGGATTTCCACTTGTTGAAATGATAGCAACAGGTTTGCCAGTAATTGTTTCTGACAAAGCGTCCTTACCTGAGCTTGCTGGGGATGCTGGTTTAATTTTTAATTCTGATGATGTCAGTGATTTAAAAGAGAAAATGAAAGAACTAATTCAAAATCATGCCTTAAGAGAAAAATTAGCTAATAATTCAAAGATCAGAAGAGATGCTTTTTTTGGATGGGACGAGTATGCTAAGAAGCTTGAGGAGCTCTTCGAAGAAATAATTAGTGGAAACATTTAACTTCAATTCATTAAATTTAAAGAAAATTAAGACTGCCATTGATGTGGGGTGTGGTAATGGCAGACACCTAAAATCCTTGGGTTTTAGACTTTCAAATGCAGAAATTATTGGCATAGATCAATCAGAGAAAGAAATAAATGCTTTATTAGAGGAATTCCAAGAGCATAACTGCAAGAACCAGAACACTTATCAATTTATTAGAGGAGATGTTAGAAATATTGAAATTCCTGATAACTCACAAGATTTAGTTATATGTTCTGAAGTCCTAGAACATGTGCCAAACTTTCGTGAAGTTTTAAAAGAATGTTACAGAATATTAAAGCCAGGAGCGGTAATATTATTAAGTGTGCCAAGCTACCTGCCTGAAAGTCTTTGCTGGATGTATTCAAAAGAATATATGCAAACACCAGGCGGCCATATCAGAATATTTAAAAACAATTTCCTCAAAGAATGTTTTAGAGAATTAAACCTTAAATTATTTAAACACCATAGGGAGCATTCTATGCACTCAATCTATTGGATACTTAAAGCAAGAAATAATATGGAAGAAAATGATTTTTTAAAATCGTTGCATGCATTATTAGTTAAACAAATGTTTGGGCAAGCTAAATTTTCCTTGTTTCTAGAGAAATTATTGAATCCATTATTTGGTAAATCTGAATGTTTCTATCTTAGAAAATGATAAATCACGCAATTCATAATGATCTTAAATCTGCAAAGGATTGGATTTTAGCAAACCAAAATGAAAAAGGAGCAATTTTGTGGGACCAAACAGGTAAATGGGATTATTGGGATCATTGTGAATGTCTTATTGCCTTAGCAATATATCAAGAGTGGGAAGCATTTGATAAAGGAATTCATTTTTGCCTGGGACAGCTAGATGACAAGGGTTTAGTCAAATCTGAATATATTAATGAAAAAGTAACTAAAGACTTCAATGAAGCACATCATACTGCCTACATTTTCCTACCTTTACTTCAAAAATATTTAGTTGATCAAGATCTTGATTACCTAAAAAGTTTTAGGACACAAATTCACTTTATTTATGCAGCTCTGAAAAAATTTAAAGCTGAAGATGGTTTTTATTTTTGGGCTCAGGATGAAAATGGTTTTTCAGATAATTCTTTAATCACAGCAACATGTTCTATTGAGCTATCTAGAAGGGCTTATAACAGAATATGTGAAATTCTTGGCGATACAGATTGTCTTGATACATCTGAAGCAATTACATCTAGTAGCCTTAAGTCAAAAAACTTTAATAGAGATGGTATTGATAGATCAAGATTTTCTATGGATGCTTATTACCCTTTGCTTTGCAATTGTGGGAACAAATCAGAGGCAGAAAAAGTTTTACAAAAATTCTATGTGGAGGGAATGGGAGTAAAGTGTGTTGTGGAAGAGCCTTGGATAACTTTAGCTGAATCTTCTGAATGTGTTATTGCATTATTTAAAATTGGCATGGAAGCAGATGCACTTAAAATTTTTAGTGAGATTCTTCAATATAAGAACTCATCTGGTTATTTTCCTACTGGCTATCAATACGATCTTGATATATTTTGGCCAGATGAAAATTCAACCTGGACTAATGCCGCTATAATTATGGCTGCTGACTGCTTATATGACATAAGCGGGAAAGAGAAAGTTATACTTCTTTAGCGCTCTAGAATTACAAGACTTTTTCTTCTTTCAACTAGTTTAAAACCTTCATCTAATGCTTTTAGGTAAATCTCTTTTGGAGCTTGGCCTCCTTCTTCCTCCGAATCATAGATATCATGAATTGCTAATATCCCACCTAACCGTAATTTTTTTACCCAATGTTTATAATCGCTTCTTGCTGACTCATACGTATGACTACCATCTATAAATAGAAAATCAAGTTCATTAGGTACAACTTTAGAGGCTTCCTCTGATGTCATGATTACGGGCTCAATGAAATTATCTAATTCAAATTTTGAGATATTGCTCAAAAATAATGGCAAAGTGTTTACTTCATTTTTTGAATAATCAAAAATTTCCTCATCAAAGTATTCCTCTCCAAATTGTTGTTCTTCTGAGCCTTTATGATGATCAACTGAGTACAATTTCGATCCAACCTGTTTACAAGCTTGCCCAATATAACAAGCAGATTTTCCACAGTAAGATCCAATTTCTGCGCATACACCATTCAGATGAGAAGACCTACAAAATTCATATAGTGCATTACCTTCTTCTGGGTCTAGGAATCCTTTTATCCCTTCAAATTTTTCAATCATATATTTCAGGAGCCTGGGATTTGAATCTTCTGTGATGCCATAAATAATGTTCAGGAGCTTCGTGAACACTTTTTTCGATAATTTTATTTATATTATCAGCAAAAGCTTGTTTGCTAGCAGCTATATGCGACACATCTTCTAAAACAAATTTATAACCTTCAGTAGTTTTAAAAAAATCCAGATAGATTAATTTACAGTTTGTAATTTTTTGTAAATTGTAAGGAACAGTTGTAGTAAGACATGGTTTAGAAAAAAACTCTGACACTACTGATCTTTTATTTCTATAGTCTTGGTCTGGCCCATACAAAACAGTTTTACCTTCTTTAAGCCAATTAATTAGCTGATTGATATTTGAATTAGCTGTTAAACCTTTCATGGATTTTAGCCTTCCCTTTTGTTGCAATTCTTGTATTGCAGTATTGTTATTAGGTCTTTCCATACCATAGATATCAAAGCGTTCAGAAATTAATCTTGCTGAAAGCTCTAAGAAAACACTATGTCTAAATAAGAGAAGTACCCCAACATTTTTTTGTTGTGCTTGTGCTAGTAATTCTTCATTTTGTACTTCACATTTGTAATTTTTTATTCTCTTACCTGCATGCCAGGCAAAATTATTTTCATACAATGCTAAAAAGGTATCTCCCCATATTTTCTCAACTAAATCCTTTCTCCATTCAGGAGTTTTATCCTCATAACAATGATTAATATTGGCTTCTATTATTTTTCTTCTCTTCTTCAATAATCTACTTAGCAATGACCATAAGGGAGAATTCTTGTTAGTGAAAATTGTTTTAGGAATGAAGCTTAGTGCCTTCGTGAAAGAAATTAGTAATATAAGAGTGATATTATTCATTTAATGTTTTATATATACAGCTTAATTTATATTTTAATTCTGCCTCTCTTAATTCTAAGAGACTTATTTGCATTAGATAAGAATAAACTAAAAACTATTCAGCAAAAGTTAGGTTTCGACATATCTTCCTCCGAAAAACCCACAATATGGTTGCATGGCGTAAGCTTAGGAGAAATTAAGATTCTTTCGCCATTAGCTCAGAAGCTACATAATAAAGGTCAGAGTATTCTTATTACATCTACAACCAACACAGGTCTAGAAGAGTTAAACAAAAATTTTAGCAATTCTGATATAAAGATACTGCCATTCCCATATGACTGCGGGTTTGCACATGAAAAAATAATTGCAAATTATGAGATTAAAAAAATTATCTTATTTGAAAGTGAATTCTGGCCAAACTTATTAAATGCAGCAAAAAAAATCAAAGTAATTTCGCTAAATACTACAATTTCAGATACAAGTTTTAACAGATTCAAGATGCTCAAAGGTTTTTCTAAAGCTCTTTTCAAAAAAATTGATTTATTTTTGGCCCAATCAAGATTAACAACTGAAAGACTAGAATTTTTTAGCGTTAAAGATATAAAACTTATTGGAAACATTAAGATTAATCCAGAAAACTATAGCGTTGACCAAAATAAAAGAATTCGCTACCAAAATATCTTGGGTGAAGAAAAAATGAATGTAATTTTAGGAAGCTCTCATGAAGGCGAAGAGATTTTTGTTGTAAAAGCTCTTATTGATATGGATATCAAACTTATCCTTGCGCCAAGGCACCCTGAAAGGGTTTCAAAAGTTCTTCTAGAACTAGAAAATTTTGATTTGAAAGGCATTCGAACATCTTCATTAAAAGGTGAAGATAATACAGAAATTAATAATAATGAAATTCTAGTTTTCGATGAAGTGGGAGACTTAATTAATCTCTATGCTGCGGGTGATTTAGCCATTGTGGCTGGCAGTATTAATTATGCAAAAGGGCATAATTTTATGGAGCCTATTTTTGTAAATACTTTATCAATTACTGGTTCTAAATTAGCTAATTATAAGCAACTTAAACAAGATCTATGCGACACAAATATTGTTGAGACATTTACAGGACAAGAGCAGCTTAGATCTTTGATAAGCAAGTATAAAAATATAGCCATAAGAAATGAAAAGGTATTAGCACAAAGTAATGCTTTGAAAAATTATTCTGGTTCATATGATGAAATCATTAAGTTTATAGATGAGCTATAAATTCGATTTACCCGCAATTTTCTTACTGGGCCCTTCTGCAGTTGGTAAAACTTCGCTCTCTTTAGAGCTTGCACGCCAATTTCCAATCGAGGTAATAAGCGTTGATAGTGCAATGGTATTTAAAGGGATGGATATTGGAACATGTAAGCCTACTGCTAGTGAACAAAAAAGAGTGAACCATCATTTAATCGATGTCATAGAGCCTGATCAAAACTTCAATGCTGGGATTTACTTAAACTACGTAGAACAAGCTCTTCAAGATATAGCCAAGAAGGAAAAAATCCCATTATTTGTCGGAGGTTCTATGATGTTTCATAAACTTCTATTAGAAGGCATTCATGATTTTCCTACGGATACCAGCATTAGAAAAGAAATTGATGAAATTAAACAAAATAATAATCAAAATGCATTAGTTGCAGAGCTTAAAGCATTAGATCCTGAAACATATAATGCTATAGACATCAAAAATTCTAGAAGAGTTGAAAGAGCATTAGAAATAATAAAAATTACAAAAACCAAACTATCTAAGCTTAAAAAAGAGCCTTTAAGAAAAATACTCAATAAAAATGATTGTTTGTTATTAGGCATGTCAGACTCAAAGGCAGCATTAGACATTAATGCTGAAGAAAGAATAAAGAAAATTGTTAATGCTGGTTTCTTAAAAGAGCTTGAGAATTTAGTAATTACCTATAAATTAACCTCTGTATCGCATAGTATGAACTCAATAAATTACAAACAATTTTTGCCACATCTAGAGGGAAATATAACTTTGAATGAAGCATGTCTTGATGCGCTTCAAGCAACTAAGAAGTTAATTAAAACCCAGTTAACCTGGATGAAAAAATTTGAGTTAAATTATGTAGGAAATACATTAGATGAAAATGATTCAAATCTTTTTTCTGATACAATAGATACTTATCTAAGGAGCTTTAATAAATGAGTTGGAATCCAAACGAAAATGATCCATGGGGCAGAAAGAATTCACCCCCAGATCTCGATGATGCAATTAAACAGCTAAGGAAAATGTTCTTTTCTGGAAATTCTGGTGGCGGAAGCACTGGAGGCGGAGGCGCAAGCTTTAAATTTAATTTTAAATTCTTTACATACCTAATTATGGGTTTGGTAGCACTTTATGTTTTTCTAGGAATAAGAATTGTTAATGAGGCTGATAGGCTTGTTGTGCTTACTCTTGGAAAATATAACAGAGTTCTTGGGCCTGGACTGCAATTCCACTTTCCAATTATTGAAGAAGTATATGCTGAAGAAAATATATCTAAGATTAGAACCTTTGTTCTTCCAACAAATATGTTAACTAGAGATGAAAATATTGTTGATATTGAATTAAACGTGCAGTACACCATCAGTGACCTAGTTAAATATTCCTTAATTGTTGAAGACCCTGAAATTACAATTAGGCAGGCAACGGAAAGTGCATTAAGACATGTCGTTGGTGAAAACAATATGGATAACTTGCTTACATCTGGAGCAGCTGCTATTAGTTCTGGCATTCTTTTAAGACTAGAGGAGTATCTGGATATTTATGATGCAGGTATCTCAGTACAACAGGTAAATATTGAGCAAAGACAACCACCTGCAGAAGTTATCGATTCATTTAGAGATGTGGTAGCTGCAAGAGAAGATAAAGAAAGATTAAGAAATGAAGCTGAAAAATATGCTTTATCAATAGTGCCACAGGCAAGAGGTGAAGCACAAAGACAATTGCAAGACGCAGAAGCTTATAAGCAGAAGGTAATAGCTGTAGCAGAAGGTGAAGCAGAAAGATTTAAGGCTTTACTTGTTGAGTATGACAAGGCACCTGAAGTAACAAGAGAAAGATTGTACATTGATGCTTTGGAAGAAGTGCTTTCTTCTAGTACCAAAGTAATGATAGATGTTGAAGGTGGCAATAATCTACTTTACCTCCCACTAGATCAGCTTATAAAAAAACAGGAGGATGATGATGAATAGGAATGGTTTTATTACGTTATTAGTACTGCTTGTCATTACGGCAATTGTTCAATCAGTTGTGATTATTAGAGATACAGAAAAAGCAATTCTCCTTAAACTTGGAGCTTTTGAGAGGACATTAGATCCAGGTCTAAATTTTAAAGTCCCATTCGTTGATAGTGTTATCAAGTTTGAAGGAAGATTAAGATCATTAGATACACCGCCTGACAGAGTTCTGTCTAGCGAAGCAAAACCATTAAATGTTGACTCATTTGTAAAGTACAAAATTGTTGATGCAGAGACATATTACACATCAACTAATGGTGGGCAAGATAGAGTTGCAGAAGATACATTGCAAAGAAGAATTAAAGATAAACTTAGGAATGAATTTGGTAAACGAACTCTAATAGAAGTTGTTTCAGGAGATAGAGACGGTTTAATGCTGTCACTGAAAGATTCTCTTGGAGAAGACTCAGCTCAACTTGGTGTAGAGATAGTTGATTTTCGAGTAAAGAGAATTGATTTCGAAAGAGAAATTAGAGCTTCAGTTTTTGAAAGAATGAAAACTGAAAGAAACCGAATTGCAGAGGAGCTTCGAGCTGAAGGTCGAGAGACAGCAGAGAAAATAAGAGCTGATGCTGATAAGCAAAGAACTATTATCCTAGCTAATGCAACAAAAGAAGCAGAGAAAACTAGAGGTCAAGGAGATGCCACTGCGACCGCAACTTATGCAGAAGCATACAATAGAGATCCTGAGTTTTATGACTTTACTAGAAGCTTAAGAGCTTACAGAAATACTTTTAGAGATGAAGGAGATATCTTATTGATTGACCCTGATAGCGATTACTTTAAGTATTTGAATAAATCTGATCCTAAATAGATGAAAAAATCCCTTATCCTCGTAGGTACTCAATGGGGTGACGAAGGTAAGGGAAAGATTGTCGATTTTTACTCCAAAAAATTTGATGCAGTCTGCCGCTTTCAAGGCGGTCACAATGCTGGACATACAATCTATAAAGAAGATGAAAAATTTGTTCTTCATTTAATTCCCTCAGGAGTTTTTTATGACCATGTTTCATGCTTCATTGGACAAGGAGTAATTCTTTCTATTGATTCCTTATTAGAAGAAATTAAGCAGCTTGAAGAAAAAGGTATTGAACTTGAGGGTAAGCTTAGAATTAGTAGATATTGCAGCTTATTATTGCCTCTTCATGCAAAGATTGATCAGTTAAGAGAAGAAAATAAAAACTCCATAGGCACGACACGTAGAGGTATAGGTCCAGCATATGAAGATAAAACAGCTCGAAGAAGCATTAAGGCATTTGATTTAGAAGACAATGATCTTTTAGAAAAAAAATTAAAAAGTCTGGTTGAATACTACAATTTTCAAATCAAAAATATTCATAATTCAGAACCATTTGCCTATGATGATGTCTATAAAGATTTAATCGAATCTTATAACAAAGCATCTAAGTATTTTGGCGATGTTACAGATACTTTAGAAAATATTTATGATGAAGGAGGCAACATTCTGTATGAAGGTGCTCAGGGTACATTATTGGATGTAGATTATGGAACTTATCCCTATGTTACCTCTTCCAATACCTTAGCAACTTCAGTTGGCATAGGTTCAGGCTTTCCAAAAAGTATTTATTCAGATGTATTGGGAATAGCCAAAGCTTATACTACAAGAGTAGGAGCAGGACCTTTCCCAACAGAATTATTTTGTGAAACAGGCGAAAGAATTGCAAAATTAGGTCATGAATTTGGAGCCACGACTGGTAGACCTAGAAGATGTGGATGGTTAGATCTTGTTGCTTTGAAGTATTCAGCAAAATTAAACAACCTGACTGAATTATGTGTTACTAAGCTTGATGTCTTGGACTCTTTTGAAGAAATTAAAGTTTGTACTCACTATGAAGTTGATAATAAAAAAACTACTTTTAAATCTAGGCTGTTGCATAAAGTTAAACCAGTATATAAATCTTTTGAAGGTTGGAATTGTTCACTAGAAAGCTGCAAAAATTATGATGACCTTCCTAAGAATGCTAAAGATTTCTTAGAATTTATTGAAGAATTTGTTGGTGTAAAAATAAGTTTAATTTCTAATGGACCAAATAGAGAAGATTTAATCCATAGATAATTCAGCTGCTCTATTTTTTGCTGCATCAATAGCATCTGAAAAGATTTTTATAAAATTCTCGTTGTAAAGTAGATTCAGGCCAGCTTCAGTTGTTCCACCTTTTGATTTAATGCTTGCAATTAAGTCTTCTAGATTCTCCCCATTTTTAATAGCACTAATAAGGCTTGTAAGAAAGAGCAAGGTTATATCTCTCTTAGATACATTGTCGGGTAGCAATCCATCTAATCTATTTTCAAATTCATTAATTATTTCAAAATAAAATGCTGGACCACTGCCAATTAGGGAAGTATGTAAATTAATTTTTTCTTCACTATCAACTACGAATGCTTTGCCCAAGAAGTTAAATATTTCAAGAATTTCATCATCTTCCACAGAGGAAAATATGCTAGTAATACCTAGATTATCCTTTGCACCAATATTTGGCATTGCTCTATAGATTTTGTTTCTAGGGAAAGCTGTTTTTAGATTTTCTAATGTAACTCCTGCAGCAACACTAACTATTTTGATGTCATCTCTAATAATGCTATTCATTGATAAACAAAGTTCATACATATCTTTAGGTTTCACACATATAACAACAATATCTGACTCGATGCATATATCTTCTAGAGTTTGTTGTCCGATAGATTCATGCTCAAGCCAAAGAAGATTTGCCTCATTTCGATCATGACCAGTAATGATATATGAGGAATTTTTTTGCAACCCTTTTATTAAGGCCTTGGCCATATGACCACAGCCTATAAAACCAATTTTTCTCATACTAGGATTTTAATATTTTTTCTAATGTCGCGTTGATAAATTTATATGAGTTCTCTGAACAGAATTTTTTGCTTAATCTTACACCTTCATCAATTAAGATTTCTCTAGGAGTTTTTTCTAGTTCTGATTCAGCTTTGATTATTAAAAGAATATTTTCTTCCATAGTACCCACTGATTTGATACCAAACATCTCAAGTTCAGATACATCAGAAATTATTTTCTTTTGATCTGAGATGTTTTTTGTTATGTGGCTAAAGATATTTCTAAAAAAAATATAGTCTATCTTTGTTTTTCTAAAATCTTTTCTAAAAGAATCTTCAATAGCTTTTGCATTGTTGTGACCAAAAGAAAACTCATAAAGTGCTTGAACTAAAAGCTCTCGAGCATTTACCTTTTCTTTAAATTGACTAAGGTTTTTCATTTTTTATGATGACATCATTTGAAACAGAGATTCAATAAACTCTTTTCCTTTATTCATCTTTTCCGGATTGATTCTTTCTTCAGCTTGAACTTTATTATCGACTGTAAGCACTCCATTTATTAAAGGAGTTCCATAAAACTCTAGAGCAACTGCTGCTAAATCCTGAAATGATTGTTTTGATACAAGTTTAAAATG
>CENJ01016861.1_pt1 | contig 20840 bp, 23 predicted proteins | sample 356161 | NCBI WGS metagenome assembly CENJ01 (sample SAMEA2619531, study PRJEB7988) | marine metagenome | biome: marine biome (ENVO:00000447); feature: surface water layer (ENVO:00002042); material: "saline water (ENVO:00002010), including plankton (ENVO:xxxxxxxx)" | depth 5 m
AGCCATATAATAGGGAATCTTAATATAAATCAAACGCTATTTTTCTTAGATGTAAAAAATATTGTTTTTATATGATTTTTAATCGTTATCAGAAAGTCCTGCACCTGCGCCAGATAGTTTTTTCTCTTCAGTTTCCTCAACAAATGTCTCAAGAGATAATTGATACAAATCTTCCCATGTTTTATCTGAATATTGACTTTGTCTTTGAGGGGTTACGTTCATGGAAAAATTACTTACTAAATTTGGTATCTTGTTTTGATCAATAGATGTCATTTCACTAGGAGTAATAGATATCTTTAAATTATCACTATGAATATGAAAATAGATTAGATTTTTTTTAGCTGCTTTGATTAAAAAAGGAATAGAGATCAAAGGCTCTTGTAGGCTTTTAAACTCAAAGGTTTGATGCATTTCTTTAAGATGTGATTGATCTTGAAAAAAAATTCCAAAGTGAATCGGGCAAAGGTTAGAAGTTTCCTTTTGATTTATATCTATAAGTTTTATTAAATTATCAAACCCATAATCTATAATATTTTTAAATGACTCAAGTCCTTGCAATCCCGATTGTTCTAATACTCTTATAGCTTTGCCTATTTCCTCTGACACTCCCCAACTTAGGCCTTGAGATTTAGCTGATCGTTTGACTGTTGTCTCTATTTCATAGAGGGAGTGCATTAGGCAATTTTCTTATAAGACCAACTATCATTTGATAGTGAAATCTCTTTCATGAGAGGAGCGCCTTGATACATTGTAATTCTTACCCACCTATCTGAGCGCGGATCAAATCGTGTAGCTCCAAAAAAAGATAGTTTGAGTCGAAGCATATCTACGGGTATGAGTGCTTTGGATATAGTATTATCTTGAATTTCAGAATATGGAAGTTGCTCACAAATAAACACCCGTCTTAAAACATGCCTATATTGTTGATCTTGTGATAAGTAAAAACTGAGATCTTTTTTTGGATCCGTTTTTTTCAAGCTTTTATAAAGATTTTGAATATCTCTAGCGATAGCTAAGGGAAGCTCTAATTCAGCACCTTCCTCACTAAATCTATCAGATAATCTTGGCTCTTGTTTATTTTTTGAGTAATACCAAAAGTTATAAATATTTTCTTTTTCTTTGAAATCAACTTCAAGTAGCCATGTATATTGTTTTTCAATTAGTTGACAAATTTCATTGATATTACGTGAAGTATCAATGTCAAAGTAGTCTTCTTCATCAATTGACATTTCATAACTAAGGGGCTCAACTATATGTGGGTAAACTTCCATCATTAAGGAAACAATAAATTCACAACATTCTGCCTCAGTTTGTTTTTCTGCCCATTCGTATACATCGTTCCAAAAAAAATTTTCAATTTTTTTGCTATCAAAGTATTTTTGAAAATCTTTAAGATCATGAATTAACTGATCATTTTTTTGGACTTGATAATCACTATCAGTTTTCCAGTATTTAATATTATCTTGAATTGTTGATAAGTAAGATTGAAACGTTTCTATCTCTTTTTCCTTTACCGAAGACAAAGAGCGAATAGCTTGCAAAGCTTTTTCTTTTGCCATGATCCATTGATTGAGTAATGCTGGATGATTGACTATAAATGGTGCCATTCCCAACCCTGTGGAATTACCAATTCCTAAGTTACGTGCTATATCATCACTTAATTTTACAGCAGTGGAAGGAGATCGGTGGTGTGCAACATGATTGACTACATCAAAAGTAAATTGTCTGGCTAGATACACTAGCATCATTTCTAATCGAAAAGGCCCTTTTAATTCTCCTCTATCTTGAATTTTAATTCGATCGGCTAATCCAAATTTTCCTGAACCATACACTGCTGTTGTTCTATATAAATAACCCACACTATAAAGTAATGATGTATCAGGTTGATGGCCTTGAGAAAGCCTATCTACGACATGTTCAAAGACCCGAACTGATTTATTTGCCCTAGAAAGACATAACTCTTTTTCAGTCACTCTTCCTTGTTCTTGTAGGGGGACATTATCTTTAAGTCTTTGAATATCTTCTGAGCTTGGAATTCCATCATATAAGACAAATGATGCATCCCATTTAGTTGCAATAACACGATCAGATCTTTCGTTCTCATTTAGATGATTTGAAAAACAAACTAATGAATATTGTTTGTCTCCTTTTTGAACTACATATACTCCATGACCAAATCCAAAATTATCAAGTTCAAGAATATGTGTTTGAAAATCCCAATCTTTGAATTCTCTGATAAAGCTTCTTAAAAAAGACAACTTGGATTGATGAAAAGAACCTAAACGTCCTAATTTCATGACAAATTCTGGCTTTCTTAAATCAACTTGCATTAATCAAACTTTCTATAAAAATTGTACCAATTATTTCCAAGAATGTCGTGCGTCTCATCAACACTAAAGCCTACCTCTTGAAGACCTTTCTCTAAATTATCAAAACCACGAGCATCCTCAAACCAACTGGGTTGTGGAGGAAATCCTGCATTTGAAGCGCTTCCTTCACCAAAATCTTTAGTTTTAGTCCAGGTTCCATTTCTCATCCATTCAACAATGCTATCAGGGTGACGAATACACAGATCTGATCCTATTCCGATTTGCTTAATAGATATCCTTTTAGTAGTTTCGGCAATCATTTGACAGAAAGACTGAAGACTACAATTTGAAGCATCTTTTAAGTGATGAGGATATAAAGAAAAACCAATCATTCCACCACTGTCATTTAGTGCTTTAAGTATATCATCAGATTTATTACGAAGTCCCTTATGCCAAAACAAGGGATTAGCATGACTAACAACAATAGGTTCTTCAGAAATCTCAATTGCCTCTAATGTAGAAAATTCAGCTGAGTGAGACATATCTATGATCATTTTTACCCTATTCATTTCTTTAATAACTTCTTTTCCCATTCTGGTGATACCACTATCTCTTTCTTCGTAGCAACCTGTAGCCAGAAGAGATTGATTGTTGTATGTGAGTTGCATAAACATAACTCCTTGGTTTTTTAAAGTTTCAACATAGTCAATATTATCCTCAATAGGAGAGCAATTTTGCAGACCATAAAAAATTGCAGTTTTATTTTTTAATTGTGCTTGTTCAATATCCTTTGACGTTTTTCCTAAAAAAATTAAATCATCATTTTTTCGAAAATAATCATTCCAAGTATTTATATTTTTTTGTAATTCATCAAAGTCTTCATGATAGCAAATAGTTGCATGTACAGCATCCAACTTTGCTTGATGATTAATTTCAAATATTTCTCTAGACCAGTTACAATACTGGAGATTATCAATGCGATAATTCATTCAAGAATTATATGGAACCAGAATTAATGTAGGAAGTTTTTATTTGTGTATAAAACTCTTTAGCGTAAGTGCCTTGTTCGCGTAAACCAAAACTTGATGCTTTTCTGCCACCAAAGGGGACATGATAATCTAGACCAGCTGTAGGTAAGTTTACTGCGGCAACACCAGTTTTAATGTTTTGTTTAAAGTATTCAGCTTTCGCTAGTGATGTCGTAATAACTGCACTAGATAGCCCAAATTCAGTATCATTAGCAATTTCCAAACCATGCTCTAAATCCTTACAGGGTATAACACAAGCTATGGGGCCGAACATTTCTTCTCGATTAATTTGGGATTTATTATCACCATCGATAAAAAGTGTTGGTTCTAAGTAAAAACCAGGTGTTCTCATATTCATTGGATTTCCACCATAAGCAAGCTTTGCTTCTTTTTTCCCAATTTCTATATAATTTAAATTACTCTCAAACTGAGATTGATTTGAAGCTGGTCCCATTTGAGAGCCCTCTTCTAAGGCATGTCCAACCTTTATGTTGCTGATATGGTCTGTAAGTCCTTCAATAAATTTTTTATATATACCCTCTTGTACAATTATTCTTGATGATGCAGTACATTTCTGCCCCGTTCCACCATAAGCACCATTTGCAGCACAACTAATAGCCGTCGATAAGTCAGCATCATCGAGGACAACTAGAGGATTTTTAGATCCCATTTCCATTTGCATCTTTTTTAGAAGAGGAGACGCATCAGCATACAATGACTTTCCTACTTCGACAGAGCCCGTGAAAGTTATTGCAGGAATATCTGGGTTGGTTGCTATCTGATTGCCAATACCACTTCCAGAACCAATGACAAGATTGAATAAGCCTGCTGGCAAATCTTGCTTATCAATTATTTCAGTTAAAGCTATCGCACTTGCAGGAGTTAATGAAGCAGGTTTTAAAATGACAGCGTTACCGCACATTAATGCAGGTGCGGCTTTCCAAGCAGGTATGGCTATAGGAAAATTCCATGGTGAAATAATACCAATTATTCCGATTGGCTCTCTTGTTATTTCTACTTGAAAACCAGGTCTAGTAGATGGAATTTTTTCACCGGCCATTCTTAAGCATTCCGCTCCATAATATTGAAACTGTTGACCGGCTCTTGCAACTTCGCCTATCCCTTCAGGAAGAGTTTTCCCTTCTTCTCTTGATAGAAGTTCTCCAATTTCTTTGGATTTGCTAATTAATTCATTACCTATATTAATCAAAATATTAGATTTTTTTTCAATACCAACAGAAGCCCACTCTAATTGAGCTTTTTTTGCTGATTCAACAGCTTGATTAAATTGTTCAAAATTACATTCGTTATACTCCGAGATTATATCTTTAGTATCTGAGGGATTTATATTGGCAAAACTTTTTCCTAGACCACTGACCCACTCACCATTAATGTAACTTTTATTATTTATCATTTATTTATAATTATTTTTGTAAAATGAATGAAAGTCTTTGAGGCGTTATATATCCAACAATTTTTTCTTGTTCTGTAACCTCGATCAGATTTGGTTTTTCAGTGATAACCTTATCAATAAATTTTTCAATTACTGTCTCTTGAGCGAGAGTCATTTTTTGACCGCTCAATAAATCAGATGGAACTTTGGATTGATCTTCCATAATATTTTTAGCCTTGAGGACTCTTGAACGATTAACATCCTCTACAAATCTTTTCACATAGTCTGTTTTAGGATCTAAAAGAATATCAATTGCTGTTCCTTCTTGGTCCATGAAACCATCTTTTAGAATTGCAATTTTGTCACCAAGCTTAAGAGCCTCATCTAAATCATGAGTGATAAAAACAATTGTTTTCTTTAACTCTTTTTGAAGGTCAATAAGTATATCTTGCATATCTTTTTTAATTAGTGGGTCAAGAGCACTGAACGCTTCATCCATAAGTAAAATTTCTGGATTATTTGTAAGAGCTCTAGCTAGACCAACTCTTTGCTGCATACCGCCTGATAGCTCTTGGGGATATCTTTTTTCATAGCCATCAAGTCCGACTTTTTTAAGCCATTCCATTGCTTTTCCTTGAGCTATAGATTTTTCAACTTTTTTAATATCTAAACCAAAAGTGACATTATCTAAAATGTTTAAGTGGGGAAGGAGTCCAAATCTTTGAAAAACCATTCCAGTTTTATTTTTTCTAAATTCATTCAGATCAAGGACATTTAGTTGAGTAATGTCTTGGCCATCAACTTCAACTTTACCACCAGTGGGATCAATTAAACGATTTATATGTCTAATAAGTGTTGATTTACCAGAGCCAGATAAACCCATGACAACATGAACACTGCTTTCTTCAATTGACATATTAATGTTATTTAATCCTAGAACATGACCCTTTTTTTCTAACAGTTCATCCTTGCTCATGCCATTTTCTACTAATTGAATAGAGTCAAAAGAGTTACGCCCAAAAATTTTATATAAATTTTCAATTTTAATTTTTGTATTTGGCATTTAGTGATGTCCACCTTTTCGATGTTCTTGAACGCGCTTACCATAGGCTTGAGAAATACGGTCAAAAATAATAGCAATAACAACAATGGCAGTTCCATTTAATAAGCCAATTGCTAAGTATTGATTGGTAATTGACCTTAAAACTTCTAAACCAAGTCCTTTGACACCTATCATTGATGCAATAATAACCATCGCTAATGCCATCATAATCGTTTGGTTAATTCCAGCGAATATTGTCGGCATTGCCAAAGGTATTTGAACTTTATAAAGTTTTTGTCTTGGAGTGGCGCCAAAAGATTCAGCTGCCTCAATTATTTCTTTATCAACTTCTCTTATACCAAGGTTGGTCAGACGAACAACTGGTGGAACGGCATAGATAACAACGGCTATAAGTCCAGGTACTTTACCTATACCCAATAACATCACAACAGGTATTAAATAAACAAAAGGCGGAAGTGTTTGCATGAAATCTAGGATAGGAGTTAAGATTGCCTGAGCTTTATTTGATTTTGACATCAATATTCCTAGAGGAATACCCACTAGTATAGCCACAAGAGTTGAAACTACTATGATACCTGTTGTTTCCATTGTGTCTTCCCACATGCCAAAAAGTCCAACAACAAAAAGAGCAATAATGACACCTAAAACTAATTTATAACTTCGAGTTGCCCAATATCCCAAAAAAGCAACAAAACCAATAAATATGGGCCAAGGTGTTGCTAAAAGTAATTGTTCTATGAAAACTAAAAATTTAAGAAGAGGGTAGAAAAAAGTCTCTATAGCGTCTCCATAAGAACGAGAAAATTCCTTAAAGCCATTATCAATTCCTCGTTTGAAATCTCTAAGGAAGGTTCTTGGCAGTGCTGGGAATTCTGTAAGAAGATCTATCATGGAGAATGCTAAAAGATAAAGCCCTATGAAATTTTAATTCCACAGGGCTTTTACTAAATATTAATTATTTAACAGCCGCAATCAGTGCTTGTGACTCAGCACAATCAGCGCCTTTTCTCCCTACAGCACCACAAACTATTGGTACCCAAAGATCTTGACGCTCTTTGACCATGTATTCAGCAGCTTCTTCAGGTGAGTAGGCTTCAGTAGCAACTACATCTAGAATGATACCGACGTCTTTATCAGTGAAAGTTCTATTATTTAAATAGTTCATAACAGCTTTTGGAGCTCTCGCTTCAAACTCAGTAGTATATGCTACTTCAATAACAGCATTTGCGTAATATGACTTTTCACAATCACCAGGATATGAAGCATCAGTTATACAAGCCCAGTTATCAGCAGTTTGCTCGTTCTCAGCACCAACAGAAACTCTTACGAAATCTCTTGTACCAAGAAGCGCTGTTGGACCCCAGTAGTAACCGAAGAATCCTTCACCTTTATCATGAGCACCTGCAGCAGCAGCACCAAGTGCAGCTCCTGAGCCTGGATCTACGTATTCAAATCCAGCACCTTCCATGTCATAGGCTTGGAAAAGGTTAGTGGTTGTAATCTGACAGTTCCAACCTGCAGGACATCCATAAAATGCACCCTTGTCAATTCCCTCAGGGTGAGGAAATAGTTGTGGGTTAGCAAGAACACCATCAATAGTTGCTAGCTCAGGATTTGCATCTACAAGAGATTTTGGTATCCAAAATCCTTCACCACCACCAGTAAATGAAAGACCACCAGTTTTGACAACACCTCTATCAAGAGCTTCTTCCCAAGCTGCGCCAAGACCATTTGTCCATAGCTCAGATGCAATATCAGGCTGTTGTTTTTCTGCCATAGAAGTAGATGTTGGCATTGTATCACCCGGTACCACCTCAGTATCACAACCAAATGCTTCTTTTAAGACTAAAGCATCAAAATATGCTAAAACAGCTGCAGATGTCCAAGTCATTTCAGCAACTTGAACCTTTCCACACTCACTAGCTTTAGCAGAAAATGAGCCTAAACTTAAAGAAAGAATAGCTGAGACAAATAAAGTTTTTATTAATTTCATTATTTCTCCTCCTTATATAAGTATAAATAACGATATATATCTGTACCAATTTAAACATTTCAATAATCAGGATGCAAACAATTTAGTCATAAAAAAATTAATAATTTCCTTGATCTTTCATTTTTAATTACTCTAATTCCTTATGGCTCAATTTACTCAAGAAAAAGCAAGAGAGTTAGCTCATGAAAAGCTAATAAAATCGGGATGCAGTGAAAAAAATCTACAAGGCATTATTGATGGTATAATTGATGCTGAAATTAGTGGCATTAAAAGTCATGGATTTCATTATTTACCCATTTATTGTCAACATTTGAAAATTGGTAAAATCAATGGAAACTCCAAGCCTGTTTTATCTAAAATCTCTGAGTCTGCAATCAAAGTAAATGCCGATAATGGATTTGCTCATAGTGCAATTAATCTAGGTCTAATCAATTTATTTCAAAATGCTATCGATCATGGCATCAGTTGTATGTCAGTTTATAATTCATATAACTGTGGAGTTTTGGGCTATCATACAAAAAGAATTGCTGAGAAAGGGCTAATAGGATTAGGTTTTACTAATGCACCTGCCTCTATTGCACCTGTTGGAGGAATAAAAGCTGTTGTTGGAACAAATCCTTTCTCCCTTGCAGTACCATTAGAAGGTCAAGCTGCTATTATTATCGATCAGTCAGCTAGCGTTGTTGCAAAAAGTGAAATATCAGTGAGAGCAAAGACTGGTGAGTCAATTCCAGAAGGTTGGGCGTTTGATAGTGAAGGAAAGACTACAACAAATGCTCAAGAGGCTTTGAAAGGCACTATGGCTCCTAGTGGTGGATATAAAGGTTTTGGTACAGGTCTTTTAGTAGAAATTCTCACAGCTTGTCTGGCAGGAGGAAACTTAGGAACAGAGGCTTCTTCTTTTGCAGGAGATGATGGTGGACCCCCCGCAACTGGACAATTTTTCATTGCCATTAATCCTCAAAAATTTAACTCTAATTTTCAGTCTTCTTTATCAACTTTGATTAATTCAATTACTGACCAAGAAGGAGCCAGGCTACCAGGGGCTAAACGCCAGGGTGCATATTTTTTAAATAAAAATTCTGAAATAGAGATAGCGGATGCTCTTTTAGAGCGAATGAATCAAATTTAAAAAACTTTTCTTAAAAGCATCCCAATTGACATTGCTATAAAAAACATAAATACATTTCCATCAATTAAAGTTAATGCAGCTATCGCTGGACCTGGACAAAACCCCACCATGGCCCATCCCATACCAAAGATTGTTGATCCAATAACAAGTGAACGATCAATATCTTTATTGGCTAGTAAACTAAACCCTTCTTTTTTATTATATATTGGCCCTTCCATTTTTTTAGCTATTAGTAAAAAAGTAGGCATACTTATTATGATAGCGCCTCCAATAACTAATATTAATGAAGGATCCCAATTTCCAAAGATATTTAAAAAACCCATAACTTTAGCTGGGTTAGTCATTCCAGCTAATACAAGACCTATGCTAAAGATGATGCCGCAAATCAAGGGTATTAAATAGTTTCTCATCATTACAAAGTTACCCATCCCATAAATCTCATAAACGTAACAGTAATAATTCCTGATGTTATGAAAACAAAAGTTCCTACAATCGAGCGGATTGATAGCCTTCCTATACCACATACACCATGACCTGAAGTACATCCAGAGCCTAATTGTGTTCCATAACCAACAAATAACCCACCTAATATGATGAATAAAGGATTAGTTACGGGCATTTCAAAGCCTAAACTTTTATATTGGAAAAAACTTAAAATAACTGGTCCTACAATAAGTCCAATTATAAAAAATGATCTCCAAACAAAACCTCTTCCATTGGCAGATATAACATTAAAGTATATTCCACTTATACCGGAGTAATTTCCTCGAAGTAAATAAAGCATAGATACCGCAAGGCCTATAACAAGGCCACCAGTTAATGACTCGATGGGAGTAAAATTGACAATATTCATTCTTTAAAATCACTTTTTTGTAACTGCGTAAGGAGCAAAAGAACTATCAGTTTTTTTTGAAGAGGGTTTAATATTTTTCGCTGGAATGCCCACCATTACTCCGCCCTTAGGTACATCTTTAGTGACAACTGCATTCGCTCCAATTCTTGCACAGTTTTTGACAATGACTGGTCCAAGTATTTGTGCACCAGATCCAATAATAACATCATCTTCTATTGAGGGATGTCTTTTAATACCCACTTGTTCTTTTGATTTAATAGCTGGAGATACTCCACCTAATGTAACACCATGATAAAGAGTTACGTTGTCTCCAATTTCTGCAGTTTCTCCAATGACCACACCCATGCCATGATCTATGAATAAATTTTTTCCGATTTTTGCAGCTGGGTGGATTTCGATGCCTGTCAAAAATCGATTAATTTGTGAAATCATTCTAGCTGGGATTTTTAAATTTAATTCCCAAAGAAAATTTGCAATTCTATGAAAGAAAACTGCCTTTACGCCTGGATACGTTAATATCACTAGCAAAAGAGAAGTAGCCGCAGGATCTCTGGACTTAATGGACTCAAAATATTTTTTTAAATTTTCAAACATGTTCTTAGATATAGGTAGTTAGTTTATTGTGAAGATCAAGTATCATTATTAAGTGTTTTCAAGGGTAGTAATTGTTGTTAATCTATATGCGTGTTTAGCATAGAAAAACCTAAAGAAATTCACCTTCAAAGCTGGAAAAATATGGTTTTAGAGAGTCTCTCCTCTCATAATTTTACAGATACTAACTTTAATTTTGATCGATTATGGACCGGTGTATTTCAAGATAATTACCATGCGTTTAGTGCTAAAAATGAAAATAAATTTATGGGAATTATTATTTCAAGAGTTAATGAAACATATTTTCAAAGAATTATGGAATTGGACATTCTTTATGTGCTTCCTGATTTTAGAAAAATTGGCGTTGCAAGGGCACTTATCAATAAAGTTGAAACAATTGCAAAAGAACAAAATTTAGATTTAGTTATACGTGGTGTTGAAAAAAGTAATTTAATTGCTCAAAAGCTTTTTAAAAATTATTTAGAAATTAATCGATCACGCTTTGTCAAAAAAGCATAATTGATTTTATCTTTTTTTTTTGTATTAATAATTCTACATGGCAGATTCAAATAATAATGGCGAAAATTATGAGAGTAAAAATCGCTGGGTTTGGGTTCTAATTATTGTGATTGCAGTAAGCTCTATTTTTGTAATGACAAAAATCTTTATTCAGGCTCCGTGGCAATATCTATCTTAGTTTTAAGCTGTCTTTCAAATTCTCTTAATCTTTTATAAACACTGGCAAGCTCTATGATAGTGGGCCAAGATTTTAATAAATATTGCATTGAACCCTCTACCCTACCAAAAGCTCGAATAATTTGTTGCATCACACCAAGTGTGACAACACCAGCTACTATAGCAGGTGCAAGAAAGACATAGGCACTTAATACATTAGCTTGGAGGTAAGCAATCCTTCCAATATTAAAATACAAATACCTAATATAAGATAAAAAATGAATTTTTCGAACGTCATCAAATAATTCTTCAATTGATTTAGGGCGCACTGTTTCATCATCCTCAGCAATGACTAACATTTTTCTATACGCAGCTTCTTGTTTTTGAAGATCGTATTCAACTCCTACTAATCGTAAAATTATACCTAGTAAAATTAAAAAAAATGTTCCACCGACTGACCAAATGAGCGCCCCGACAACAAGACCATACTCCCAATCACCGAAGAAAAAAATTGGAATACCTACGCTCAATCCTAACAAAATGGGAAGAAATTCTACAATAACCATCACTGACTCAATTAAGCTTGTACCGAGTCCTTCCATAATACGACTAAACTTTATTGTATCTTCTTGCACACGTTGAGAGGCTCCTTCTATGGTACGAGCATGGCTATAGACGCTATGGTACCATTCAACCATTGACGTTCTCCATCGAAATAAAAAATGTGCAGTAAAATAACTTACTAAAACTGCTATCCCAACATAAATGGCAGCTAAAGTGATAAAGGACAGTAAATTACCCCAATACTCTTCAATTGTAATGGAGTTAGGTTCTGCTAGTGCTTTTTGGATCATGTCATAGAAAGTTCCAAACCACTCATTTATTTTGACGTCTATTTGAACTTGAACCCACAGACTAATCAAAATTGCAGCAGATCCTGCCCAGGCCCATAAGAACCATTTTTTCGAGTTAAAAAACTTAAACATAATAATTATTTATAGAATACGCAAAAAATAACAACTTTAGAAGCTAAAACATGCTTCAAAAGTAGTCATGCGCTTAGACAATATTCCTACTATAATAAGAACTATGTCTACAATTGGATCTATTGAGAAAGTAAAACTAAATTCTTTATTTAAATTTTTTGGCCCAGACTCAACAGTTAGTGAAATTGCTGATCTAATGGATTTAGAAGACATAGGCGCAGTACCTATATTAGATGATTCATATCTTCTTTTAGGAATTGTTTCAGAGAGGGATATAGTCAGAAAACTTGTAAAAAATGGAAGAGACTCAGATTTAGTTACTGCCAAAGATATTATGACTAAAAATATTATTACTGTAAAAAAAGATACAACCTTAGGTGAGGCAGTTAAATTGATGAAAGTTAATAATATAAGACATTTACCAATAATTGATGAAGATAAAAAAATAGTAAATTTTATTTCTCATCGAGATATCATGAGTAATTCCTACTCCAATAAAAAAATAAATTATTTTTTATTAGCGTTTGCTCTAATTCTACTGCCAGCTATAATTTTTATTAAATAAAATAAATATGTCATCTACTACTAAAGGAATAATTCTTGCAGCAGGCAAAGGAACAAGATTAATGCCTGCAACATTGCCGGCACCTAAGCCATTGCTTCCTTTATACGATAAACCTATGATTTATTATCCTCTAGAGGCTCTTATTAGAATGGGCATCAAGGATATTTTATTTATTGTTCAACAAGATGACCTATCTACTTTTCAAAATACTTTTGGCTCAGGAGAACATGTAGGATTAAATTTTTCTTATGAAATTCAAAAAATTCAAAGAGGCATAGCAGATGCTTATTTTATTGCAGAAAACTTTCTTCAAAAAAGCCCGTCAGTCCTAGCATTAAGCGATAATGTTTTTTTAGGAAAAAATTATTTTGAATATGCTAATCAAGCTATGGATAAAATGAAAAATGTCGGAGGTAGTGTTTTTGGACTTCCTGTACCGGATCCTGAAAAATTTGGAGTGATTGAATTTGACTCAAATGACAAAATTATAGGAATAGAAGAAAAACCTAAAAATCCTAAAAGCAATCTCATCATACCCGGAATGTATTTTCTCGACTCTGAAGCACCATTGCACGCAAAGACATTAAAACCTTCTCCAAGAGGCGAATTAGAAATCACAGATTTGATTCAAATTTATCTTCAAAATAATAAATTAGATTTACAAAAATTAGATGCTTCTATTATTTGGCATGATACAGGTAATGCTGAGGCATTATTAAGTGCGTCTTTGAAAGTAAAGCAATATGAAATTGATAATAATCTTAAATTAGGGTCTTATGAAATTGCAGCGTATGAAAATAAGTTTATCGGGATTGATGATTTAGAGAAAATAGCCAATAAATTTGATAAATCAGATTACGGTCAATCCATTAAAAAATACTTAAAACATCTATAAATTATTTATCTTTTTGGTCTAATAAAACAGCAGTTTTAATTTCTTCTAATATATGAGGAGCTGCACTATCAACTCTTCTCCAAGTTGGCATATTTGGGGTGTTGGTTGGTGAGTCTAAGTAAATTTTACCTGACTCAATGATATTTTGAGCAAAAAGCTCAACCATTTCCTCTTCTTGATGAACATCAAATTCAAGACCGTTCATTTCAGCATCGCTTTTATAAATTTGCACCATATCCAAAGCCATTCGATAGTAGGTTGCTTTTAATGATCGAAATGTTTCGTTTGAAAAGACATGACCTTGGGTTGCCAATTTTCGAAAGAGTGCTTTCGATATATCAATAGTCATTTTAGATAAACCCTTTTGTTTATTATTTTTTGAAACCTCTTGGTGCTTATGCTCGTAGGTGTCAGCTATGTCGACTTGGCATATTCTATTACTAGCAAAATTTCTGTACATCTCCGAAAGTATTCCTATTTCTAAACCCCAGTCGTGGGGAATTCTTATGTCATTTAACAAATCATATTTAAAAGAAAATTCTCCAGCCAAAGGATATTTAAAACAATCTAAAAAAGTTAAATACTCACTATGGCCTACTATTTTCTGAAGTGACTTAAGGAGAGGGGTAACAAGAAGTCTTGTAACTCTTCCATTCATTTTTTGTTGAGCAACTCTAGGATAGTATCCTTTACAAAAATCAAAATGAAAATTAGGATTAGCGACTGGATAAAATAATTTAGCTGGTAAATTTTTGTTATAAGTTACGATATCACAATCGTGCATTGCAACTGAACCTGATTCTTTAAGAGAAATTGCAAATCCCATACAGTACCAAATATTTCTACCTTTGCCTTTTTCTTGAGGAGAGAGATTTAGTTTTTTAAGTTGAAGATCGATTTTTTTTAATCGAGGGCCATCATTCCATAAAATATAAACATTTTGAGGTAGGTCATAAAAAAATTTCTTTGCTTTTAGAAATTCTTGTTTTGACGCTTGATCAAGTCCAATAATCAAATTTTTTATGTACTTAATCTTTTTTAATGTATTTACTATGTATGTAAGTGCTGGCCTTTCTAATTCAGAGTAAAGTGATGGTAAAATAAGTGTCATAGGAGTATTTTCAGAAAACTTTAAAAGATCTTTTTCAATATCGTCTATATTCTTTTCATTAAAGTTATGAAGGGTTGCAATAATGCCGTTTTGATGAAAATCACTCATTATAATATTTTTCTTGGAAGAACTTGATTTAGATAATTGATAGCCTCTCTCCATCCTTGAGGAGATTTTTTTGTGGATTTATAAATATTTTTTTTAGTTGAGATAATCTTTGGTGCTACAGCATGAGGGTTTTTAATAACACAAGGGTAGTTACTAAAATTCAACATTGATTTATCATTTCTACTATCGCCTAAAGCAATAATCTTACTTTCTAATTTATCATTACATAGTAGCTTATATTTATGAATAATCATTCTTGAAGCTATTCTTTTATTGCATGGTGATGAAATTTGCATGAACCTCCCACCTTCATTAATTGTTCCATTCATTTGTGTTTTAAGTGTTTTTTGAAAAATCTTAAATTTAATCTTTGAGTCTTTCCAAATAATTAATTGACTTGCCATGCGATCAAGCATGCCAGTTACATTTTTCAAATTAGTTATTTTTTTTATTGTTGATCTTGGTAGGTCAGCAACTATCTCAAATTGAAAATTTTTTTGTTGGTATTTCAAGAATTGATACCATTGTTTTGAAGAGAATTTTGCTAATTGTATTTTCCAATACTTTTCATGACTTAAAGATTCAGAGGTTTTACGAAATATCTTTTTTGGAAAAAAAATAAATGCACCATTTTCTGATGAAAAGGGCATATCTTTTAAATCTAATTTCTTAATGAGTTTATGTATCTCTATATAAGTTTTACTAGAATTAATAATTACTTGGTGTTTATTTTTAATAAGTTTTTTTATGAGCTTATCATTTGTTCCTAACGAATAATTTTTATGGTCAATTAGTGTACCATCTAGGTCAGTAAATATTAAATAACTCTTAGTAGTCATCTGATTTGTTTAATTTTTTGTTTACTATCAATCTTGATTAAAAGATTACAATCGTTAGGACTTTTTTTAAACATCCAGCGCGATATCTTTTCATAATATTGGATAAATTCAGATAAATATTTTTTTAACAACGGATCTTTAGTTTTATTTCTTAATCTTAACTCTTGCTTATATTTCCACTCAATAACATTTTTCCAATTATTGAATTGAAGATAAATAAAATAATTAAATTTCGAAAAAATTTTCTGATATAGGTAAAGATAGTCATTATAGTTTTTTCGCCATATGAACTGTGGATCTTTAAACTTTTCTAAATTATTAATATTTTTATATAGAAATGTATCTGTAATTGGCTTAGCTCCAACACACCATCCCTCTAAAATTATAATATCTGCTTTAGTAATTTTTTTAAAAGATTTTTTACGAGAGTCAGTAGTTTTATCAAAAATAGGAAGATAAACAGGAAAATCTTTATTATTAAGTTTTTGCAATTTTTTTTGTAATAATTCTATATCATGAGTCCCCGGCACCCCTCTAGTTGCAAACAAAGGATGAATTTTTCTCGCGAGTTTTAATCTTTTATTCTTGGATATATAAAAATCATCAAGGCTAATTATAACAGAGCTTTTTAAATAATATTTTTTTAAATACTCGCTAATCAATAGCGCTAAAGATGATTTCCCAGATCCTTGCGAACCTGCAATCATTATTTTTTTTTTGTTTTTGATTGAATGAAGTAAAGGAAGGTAAAATTTCTTTATATATTTTTTATCAAAAGACTCGTGAGTTATTAATTTTAATTTTTCTTGGATGAATATTATTTCATCATTTAATCTAGTTCCACTTTGCAGATTCATTATTCAAAAAAGTAATTACATGCTGTTTAAACTGTATACGATCATTCTCATCATCTATCATTTTTATAAGATCTGTTTCAAGACTAGCTAAAATTCTATTTTTTGAATTCCATTTGGCCTTATCATCATCATTGAATTTTTCTTGGATCTCTAATTCGTAATTTCTTTTTTCTTGTTCAGGCAACGTATGAGGTGCTACCTCATAAATAATTCGAATAGCCAATTCCTTATAGCGATCATCTTTAAATTGTTGGGATATTTCAAATTTTTTGTTATTTGGCGATGTATGAAAATCTAACATAACCTTTTTATCTTGAGGTGATGGAAAGTTTTCGAAAATCCTTTCCTCTACATTATAAGGCTCTGGCCATTTTTTTTGATTATCTATATATAATTGTATTAAACGTGAACAAAATTCTTCATTGTTTTTGATAAAATTAGCTCTTGATCGAAGTTCATCAACTCCAATTTCTGCAAACTTACTATCTTTAAAACAATAGCTCTCATTCAAAAGTGTTTTTGACTTTGAGCCATCAAATACTTCACAAATTCTTTTTACACCATCATTCATTTTTTTAATTAATTCTTTGTCATCTAAATCTTGTAATTTTTTTGGATCAAAAAGAAGATTATACACAAGATAGTGATGATTTTTTCCAGGGATTCCCGCAATCAAAGTTTGAGCCTTAATTGTAGGTCTTCTTCCCCAGAACGTTGTATTAGTAAATACTAAATGGTCGAGCAAAAATTTTTTAGGTGTCTCTCGAAGACGAAAATCATAAGCAGATTTCCAAATTTGAGGACAGCGAATAGATAGTATTTTATTAAGTTCTAATGTGACCAAACTATCAAATACAGCATCATGAGGACCAGCTTCGTAGCTAATAGATATATCATTTTTTTTAAAAATCTCTTCCAACTTAAGAATGGGGTAACCCTGATCATCAGTATTAAATTTGATATGCTCAGGGCTATAAACAGATACTAATCGTAATATTTCAAATACATCCATTCGAACATTATTATTCGTGACAGTCATATAAATTTCAGGCATAAGATTTTGATAAAGGGCTTGACGAAGAAAAGGTTCATCGAAATTAATATTATTAAATCCAATAAAAATCGCTGAAGGAGAGGACCATTGTTGAAATGTCTCATAAAGTTGAGCACTAGCTTCATAATAATTTGGATAATTATTTTTAAAAAGATTTAAGGGGTTAACTCCAGTAGTTAAAAGAGCTCCAGGCTCAAACCATTTTCCGTCTCGAAGCTTGCTGTGTATTTCAAGCTTATCTTTAACCTCAAAATTATGATCAGTTAATACTGCACCAACTTGAGTAATTTGATCAAATTTGTCATTTCGACCTGTTGTTTCTAAATCCCAAAAAATATATTGATCACCCATAGACAAGATTATTTAAAACTACATAAATGAAAAACAAACGAAAGAAAAATATCAAAAAACTAGCCCCGGAGGAATATAAGTAAGGATAGGAATAAGGTGGAGCTAGTTTTAAGAATTAAGGATTTATACTAATATTTTCTAGATAGTCAAATTGCCATTAATCTCCATCAGCTGTGCAATTTCGACATAGCTTAAATCAAGTAAATTAGGGATTTTTGTATAATTTTTTAATTTTTTCGTAATATTTTAGGGAGCATTTTGCATCACAAAAATAAATTTTTTTTGGAATGTCATAAAATTTGGGATCAGCCCAATACAAAGGATCTTTAATCTTTTTATTACAAACTTCACAATCAAAATTACTCATTTCAAATTAAAATTTTAGTTCGACGACTCTGCTTTCCTCAATAGGTTCCGGGTCAAAAAAAGCAAGTGAAGAGTATAAACGGTTATTAAGCCCTAATATTTCATCATAATATTGAGTCATTATTTTATTTGGACTTGCATGGGGTGCTATCTCTTTAAGTTTTTCAATAGTTAACTCAATATTTTCTGGGTCAAATTTAGCGGCAACACCTAATGATGTTGCAGTGGATCGACTGATGCCCATATGACAATGGACTAATAATGGCTTTGATGTATCCCAATCATTTGTGAAGTCTAAAAGAGCTTGAGCATGGTGTTTTTCTGGTAATATAAAACCATCTCTAGGCTCTGATATATCATCAATTAACATTTTTATATGGCGACTTTTATCCATTCCTTGAGGCGTATCAGGAGAGAAATTTTTATTAATAATTGTTAACATTTTATCAGGATTGTACTTGTCAACACAATTTTGAATATCAGCTAGTCCACAAATAATAATTTTTTTTTGCATGTAATGGTTTTTAATATATAGATAATTATATTATTAAGAAAGATTATTTATCTTCATGACAACAATATTAGAAAATTTAAAAAAATATTCATCTGTTGTTGCTGATACTGGCGATATAGATAGCATTCAAAAATTTAATCCAGATGATTGTACCACTAATCCATCTTTAATATTCAAAGCTGTACAATCTGAAAAATACAATGATTTAGTTAATGACGTTATTGCTCATTCAAAAAGTAGAAAATTTCCTAGTATCTTCGATCAAGTTGATTATATATCTGATCAACTTGCGATTGCTTTTGGTATTGAGCTCAGCAAAATTGTACCAGGTTATATTTCTACTGAAGTTGATGCAGATTTATCATTTAACACTGAAGCAACTGTCGAGAAAGCAAAACAGATAATTAATACATATGAACAATCAGGTGTGCCTAAGAGTCGAATTTTAATAAAAATAGCAGGCACTTGGGAGGGTATACAGGCTGTTAAAAAATTAGAGTCAGAAGGCATCTCTTGTAATTGCACGTTAATTTTTTCTTTGACCCAAGCAGTAGCTTGTGCAGAAGCAGGGGCTTTTTTAATATCTCCCTTCGTTGGAAGAATTCTTGATTGGTTCAAAGCCAATACTTCTAATGAATATAATAGCGCTAACGACCCGGGCGTTGAAAGTGTAGTTAAAATCTTTAATTATTTTAAAAAATATAATTATAAAACTGTCGTGATGGCTGCATCATTTCGAAATAAAGATGAAATATTAAATTTAGCTGGCTGTGATAAGCTGACTATCAGCCCAGCTCTTTTAGAGGAATTAGATCAAATGACAGGTAAGATTGACGTTAAATTAAATGCCTCTGAGGCTAGTAAATTAGATTTAGAAAGAATTAATGTTAATGAAAGTTCATTTAGATGGCATTTGAATGAAAATCAAATGGCTTCTTTTAAATTAGCTGAAGGTATTCGATTATTTAATAAAGATATGTTGAAATTGAAAAACTTAATTCAAAAGCAATTATAAATATTGCAAATATCAATCAAAATTATAAAAATATCCTATGAAATTTAAAACAGAACTCTCAATTCTAGATCAATATGCTACTGGCATATTACCCAAGTCATTATTCTTTTTCTTAGGAATTATTTTACTTTCTATTTCAAGTAAGATTTCAATTCCTTTTTATCCTGTCCCAATGACACTTCAGACGTTTGTCGTTTATTTTATTGCTGCATCGATGGGTATGGTTGGTTTTTATTCTACAGTTTCATATGTATTGCTAGGTTTGATGGGTTTACCAATTTTTGCCGCTGGAGGTGGTTTGGGCTATATAATGTCTCCAACTTTTGGTTTCTTATATGGAATGGTTTTATCATCTCTATTCATTGCTTACTTCTCAAAACATCTGTTTAACAAAAATATTATCAAGCTGACTTTAGCTATTGTTATTGGCGCTGTTATTACTTTTGTATGTGGTGTGACTCACCTTGCTAGTTTTATAGGTTTAGAAAAAGCATTTGCAGCTGGTTTTCTTCCCTTTATGTATAGTGAGTTTTTAAAAATAGCTTTGGCTATTTTAACTTCTTATCTTTTAATTAAAAAAAATTAATTAAATTGCTATAAAGTTTAAAGCGATACCATTATTACAATAGCGTAAACCTGTGGGCTCGGGCCCATCTTTAAAAACATGGCCATGGTGACCATTGCATCTAGCACAGTGATATTCTTTACGGGGAATGACTAATTTAAAATCTGTTTTAAATTCTAATGCATTAGGTAAATAATCAAAAAAGGATGGCCATCCAGTTCCACTATCGAACTTCATATCAGAACTAAATAATGGTAAGTCGCAACCAGCACACTGGTATACGCCTTTTCTTTTTTCATCATTTAGAACACTGCTACCAGGCCTCTCGGTTCCTTCCTTTCGAAGAATATGATACTCCTCATCACTAAGACGGGATTTCCATTCTGAGTCTGATAAAATCAATTTTTCGATTGCCATTAAGGGTTTTATTTTAAAAAAAATAGTTCCTATTGTAAATCCAAGAAACGCTCTTCTAGAATATTCAAACATTGTAAATCAAGTATAAAGAGCTTTTTAATAAATTAAATTAGAATGAGAGAAATTATTTCTTTTTAGCTCTTCTTTTAGCACGACGTTT
>CENJ01153304.1_pt1 | contig 20834 bp, 21 predicted proteins | sample 356161 | NCBI WGS metagenome assembly CENJ01 (sample SAMEA2619531, study PRJEB7988) | marine metagenome | biome: marine biome (ENVO:00000447); feature: surface water layer (ENVO:00002042); material: "saline water (ENVO:00002010), including plankton (ENVO:xxxxxxxx)" | depth 5 m
CAAACAGATACAATATATCCTTTAAAAATACCAAATATAAAACCAAAGCCTTTATCAATTGACCCCACACCAGTCCAAGTTATCGCTTTACTTAAAGTCTTTCCAATGAGTATCATGATAAATAGAGTTAATATAAAAATAGCTACGCCTAATCCAACATTGTTAATAAACTCAGACTCAATATAATCACTAACAATTGGTTGAAATTTTGGAACCAAAATTATGGTTATAATAGTTGATAGAACCCATTTCATAAATGAAATTAAACTTAAAGTAAAACCTTTAAAAAAACATTGAATAATATTGTAAATTAAAATTATTATAAAAAAAATATCAAATAAATTTATAGTTTCTATAAAGTCATTAAATAAATTAGACATTAAGCAAGTTTGTCAACTTCCTCACCAAATGGTTTAAAGACTAAAATTAATTTTGGTAAAAGTGTTAATACTGAAATCATTGCAAGCAACATTGCTATACCTGTAAATACTCCAAAGTAAATAGTAGGAATAAAATTGGATAAAACTAAAATTGAAAAACCAAAAACAATTGTAATAGAAGTATTTAATATTGCTACTCCTACAGTGTTGTGACATCTATCCAATGTTTTATTGTAATTATTAATTTTCTTAAACTCTTCCTTAAACCTATAAATGTAATGAATGCTATTATCTACAGCTATACCTATAGTAATAGCTGCAATAGTTATCGTCATCATATCCAGAGGAATTCTAAGAGAACCAATTATACCAAGAATGAAAAAAGCGGCAATAAAATTTGGAACAACTCCTATAAAAGAAAGTACGATATTTCTAAATAAAATAAAAAACATTAAAAAGATGCCAAGTATAACTATTCCCAACGTGAGTATTTGTGATTTAAATAAACTTTGTAATAAATTATTAAAAAGAATAAGTACGCCAGCCAGTTTATATTCGTCTTTTCTGAGACCAAGCTTTGAATTAAGTTCAGAATTTATTTTATTAATCAAATCATTTCTTTTTAAATCTTTTAGTGAGTCTTTTATTCTAATGCTAATTCTAGCTTCATCTTTTTCGACTGATATATAAGGTGAAACTATTTCTTTTTTAATTGCATCAGGTATTTTGCTATATAAAACAGCTATTTCTAAACTTTGAAGTTCCTTATTGTTTAAATCTTCAGCTACTCTCAAAATGGACCCAAATGATAAAACTTTTCCAACCTCAGGTAATGAGTCTAAATAATCATGCACTTTGATAATTTTGTCCATTTTATCTCTTGTAAACCAATATTTAGCCTTATCCTGATCCATTTCATTTTCTTCCTCCCATTCATCAAATTCATCCTCATCGGTCTTTACCTCTAAAGTATTCGAGGGGAATTTAATAATTATATTTAATGGAGTAGTTCCTCCTAGATCATCATCTATCTTTTTCATTCCTTTATAAATTTCTGTCTCTTTGTCAAAATAATTAATAAAACTATTTTCAACCTCAAGCTTAAGAATTCCAATTATGCTAAATATTATTATTAATAAAGTAGACCCAAAAATTATTGTTTTATTTTTTTTTGTAAATGAACTTAAGGCAGAGGTGATAAAAGATTTTTCAGTATCTTTAAGTCCTATCTCATTGTCTTTTGAAAATAGATTAATTAAAGAAGGTAATAATAAAAATGTTATCAAAAATGACACTATTAATCCTAAAGTCATCATCCAACCAAAATCGATGATAGGTTTTATTCCACTAAAAACTAAAGATAAAAATGCACATATTGTTGTGAGAACAGTATAAAGAATTGGTAGCATCATTTTTTTACTCGTCTCGAATATTGAATCACTTATTGTTAATTGGGGAAATTCTTTTTTTAATTGCAAAAATCTTACTGTTAGATGAATATTCATAGCCATATTTAAGATGAGCATCAGTGCAATAAAATTAGAGGAGATTACTGTTACTTTCCAACCAATTGAACTCAACAGCCCAATCATCACAATAACTGATGTAGCGCACCCTAGTAATGGCATAAATACCCATTTAAAATTTCTAAAGATTAACCATAAGGTCAATACAATAAATGCGAAAACTCCAATGCCAAAAACCAGTATATCGCTTTTAATATAACTCATCATATCATCGGCAATCATTGGAATCCCACCTAAATGAATTTTAGCACTCTGGCCATACTTGCTTATAACGTCTCTAATTTCAGATATATTTTGATGATTTCTAATATTATATAAATTTTTGTAATTTTCGTATTCTTCAATAAATTTTTTATAATTTATTTTTTCCTTTTTTGATAATCCTGTTTCATTTAATTGATTAAAGTATTTATCTTTTATTTTTATATATTCTGCTAGCCTTTCATCTTTTTTTAGATAAACAACAATACCAGAAGTCTTTCCATCCTCACTGATAACATAATTTTTATAAATAGGACTATTTAAGATTTCATTGAAACCCCTTTTTCTATCAATTTCTGGGTAAGACAAAGTTTTATAGTTTTTAAGTCTTTCCATTAATCCTTCATCAGTGCTTTTTAAAAGAGGAACATCAATGACTGTTATTACACTATCCACCCATGTTAATTTTTCTATTTTTGACTTAAGCAATTGAAGATTGAGAATAGTTTCTTTTTCGGTAAAGCTAGAAACTGGAGTATAAGTTAAAACCAGAAAGTCTTTTGATCCATATGTCTGATTTACTTCTCTTAAATATTTAAGATCTGGATCTCCTTCAAGCAAAAGTGCATCTGAAGAAGCATCTAAATTAAAATTTCTCGATTGATAAAGAGAGTAAATAATTAATACTGATAATAAAAGTAGTGTAATTTTTGATAAATCTGTAATTATTTTTTTATAAATACTAGCAAACATGAGCAATTTTCAGATATATCTTAATTCTATTATAACTAAAGAGAAAATTGATACTATTATTTGCTCAAATCTTTGAATTTTGTGTAAATACCTTCAAATTCCACCTTAACATTTCCAGTAGGACCATGTCTTTGTTTGCCTAAAATTATATCTGCTAACCCATTAACATCATTCATTTTTGATTGCCACTCTGCATGTTCAATAGATCCCAATTTTGGCTGTTTTCTCTCTAAATAATATGCTTCTCTATATACAAACATTACAACGTCAGCATCTTGCTCAATCGATCCAGATTCTCGTAAATCAGCCAATTGAGGTTGTTTATCATCTCTTTGTTCTACGGCTCTAGAAAGCTGTGACAAAGCAAGAACAGGAACAGACAATTCCTTTGCTAGGGCTTTTAATCCTTGAGTTATTTCAGAAATTTCTTGAACTCTGTTATCATTTTTATTAGAGCTTGACCGCATTAATTGTATGTAGTCAACAACTATTAAATTTAATCCAAATAATCTTTTAATCCTTCTAGCTCTATTACTTAATGTTGCAATTGTAATGGCGGGGGTTTCATCAATATATAATGGTAAGTTATAAATATTACGTGAGGTTTCAATGTATCTGTTTATTTCTTCTTCAGTAACTTTTCCACGTCTAATATCGTCAGATTTAATTCTTGCTTGCTCTGATAATATTCTAGTTGACAATTGCTCTGAGGACATTTCTAAAGAAAAAAAGGCTACAGATGATTTTTCTTGTCTTTTAAGAATATTTTGAGCTGCATAATAAGCAATATTTGTAGCTAAAGCTGTTTTACCCATGGATGGTCTTCCAGCTAATATCACTAAATCAGACTTATGCAAGCCACCTAATTTTTCATCTAAGTCAGTTAGTCCCGTAGGTACTCCAACTATACCTTGATCATTTTGCATAGCCATTGTTGCCATTTCAATTGTTTGATCTAAGGCTTGATTAAACTTCAAAAATGATTGAGAAAAACTTCCTCTTTCAGCTAAATCAAATAATGATTTTTCTGTATTTTCAATAATTTTTTCAGCATTTTGTTCTTTTGAATTTGCATTAAGAGTATCAGAAGATAATTGATCAGAAATTTGCACTAATTCTCTTCTAAGATACATTTCATGAATAACTTTTGCATAATCAATGGCTTGTTTCACAGACCCCGAAAATCTTGTTAGCTTCACTAGATATTCTGTCCCTCCCACTTCACTGAGCATATTATCTTTTTCAAAGAAGTTTTTTAAAGTTATGGGATTAGCTATCATTCCTTTGTTATTAAGATTTTCGATTACTTCATAAATCTTAATATGTGCGGGGTCGTAAAATATATTAGAGCTAATCAAAGTAGACACCTCATCAATGATATCATTATTAATCAATATTGAGCCTAGAAGAGCTTGCTCGGCCTCTAAGTTAGAAGGCTGTTTATTATTAGCAGATGTTTGTATTGTTCTAATTTCTTCCACATCGCATATTAGGAGAATAGAATGTCTGATAAAGTAAAAAGTTACACACTTTTTTTTAATGTCTGTGGAAAAGTTATTTAGATTGTATTTTATCTATCTTAATTGAAATATATGCTTTTACTTCAGAGTGGAAGTTAATTTCTACTTTGAACAAACCAATTTTATTTAAATTATCCTTTAAAATAATCTGAGAAGGACTTACATCGACATTATTTTTTTCTTTAATTAAATTTGTAATTTCTTTTGGTTTTATAGATCCATATAATTCACCATTTTCTTTGCTTTCTTTGATAAAAGTAAAGGTTTTATTATTTATTTTATTTGTTAATTCTTTGTACTTGTTTTTTATTTCGTTATTTTTCCTATTTAGCTCATCTTTTTTTGCATTAACAAGTTCTTGATTATCTTTATTAAATCTTAGGGCTTTACCTTGTTTCACAAGAAAATTTCTACCATAGCCATTTTTTACTTTTACTTTATCGCCAATGTTTCCTAAATTAATTATATTTTCTAATAAAATAACTTCCATTTTATATGAGACCTAAAATTTTAGCTTTTTTAATTTCTTTTGTAAGTTTTTTTTGCTTGCCAAAAGATACAGAAGTAATCTTAGAGGAAATAACCTTTCCATTATCTGACACATATTTTTTTAATAAACTTACGTTTTTATAGTCCAAGATAGGTGCATTTTTTAGAGACAAGGGACATTTTCTCGAAAATTTTCCGTCATTTTTTTGAAATAAACTTAGTTTATTTAATGAGTTTGTCCCTCTTTTTTGATACTTTTTATTTTTTCTTTTCATAATTATTTTTTAAAAAATTCATTTTTTGTATCTAACTTTTTATATTTAACAGTCAAATACCTAATAATTGCTCCATCTAATTTTAATTTTTTTTCTATTTCACTTAAAGTTTTATTATTACCCTCGAATTTATAATGTATATAAAAACCCTTTTTATAATTTTTTATTTTATTTGCTAAATTTATAAGACCCCATTCCTCAATTTTGATAACTTTACCCGAGGAATTATTGATTAATTCGTTATATTTTTCTTTAATTGTTTTTAGATCTTTTTCTGCTAAATCTTGTTTAGCAATAATTGTATTTTCGTAAAAAGCCATAATTTATTATGTTAATTAAAATTTATTAATTATTTATAAAACGTGGTTTATACTATAATAAAAATTTATAGCAACACTAATAATTGACAAATAAACTTGTATAAATGAGTGCTTTATTATTTCCAGGACAAGGATCCCAAGTAGTTGGTATGGGATCAGAATTTTTCAGAAATTTTGATATTGTTAAAAAAATATTTGCACGGGCTGATGAAAAATTAAATTTTTCAATTTCAAAATTAATACTAGATGGTCCAGAGGACAAGCTTCAATTAACACAAAACACCCAACCAGCTATTTTAATAGTAAGTTATTCAATATTTACTGTTCTTAAAAAAGAATTTGGCTTTGATTTTAGCTCTTTCAAGTATTTTGCAGGTCATTCGTTAGGAGAATATAGCGCTTTAGTATGTTCTAACTCATTAAGCTTTGAAGATGCCTTATATTTATTGCAAGAAAGAGGAAAAGCAATGCAAGCGGCTGTACCACTTGGAAAAGGAAGCATGATTGCAGTATTAGGAATGAACATTAAAGATATTATTGATTTATTGAAAAATAATATTAAAGACGACGAAGTTTGTGAAATAGCAAATGATAATTCAGATGGACAAGTTATTCTTAGTGGTGAAAAAAATAGTGTAGAAACTTTAGCAAACATATTAAGAAAAAAAAAAATAAAATCTATTCCACTAAAAGTAAGCGCACCATTTCATTGTTCTTTGATGAAACCTGCAGCAAATATTATGGAAAATAAAATCAATAATATAAAATTTACAACTCCATTATTTAAAATAGTTAATAATGTTACAGCTAGTTCAGAGATAGAATCTGATAAAATAAAACAATTACTAATTAAACAAATATTTTCTACCGTTAGATGGCGTGAAAGCTTAATTAAAATGCATGATATGGGAGTAAAAAATTTTATAGAAATAGGGCCAGGAAAAGTACTAACTGGAATGGTAAAAAGAACAGTAAAAAGTGTAAATTGCTTTTCAATTAACTCAATTACTGATATTAAAAATTTCATAAATGAATTTAAAAAGTAAAAAAGTACTAATAACTGGTGCCACAGGAGGTATTGGAAATTCACTAATTAAAAAATTCAATGATTTTGGCTCTTCAATAGTTGCTACTGGAACCAATGAGGAAAAACTTAATGATTTGAAAAAAAATTACCCGAATATCCTAGTTGAAAAATTTAGACTTGATGAGCACGATAAAATTGAAAATTTTATTGAAACTATTTATAAAAGGCTGGATGGTTTGGATATTTTAGTAAATAATGCTGGAATAACTCTAGACAATCTCTCTATAAGGCTTACTGAGGAAAACTGGAAAAAAGTTCTTGATATAAATTTAACATCAACTTTTTTAATGTGTAAATACAGTATAAAAAAAATGCTTAAAAATAAATACGGAAAAATTATAAATATTACTTCAATCGTTGGGCACACTGGTAATTTAGGACAAGCGAATTATGCGGCTTCAAAAGCTGGAATTGTGGCTTTTTCAAAAAGTTTAGCTATCGAATATGCAAAAAAAAATATATGTGTAAATTGTGTATCGCCAGGATTTATAAAAACTGAAATGACTGATAAAATTAACGAAGAATTTAAAAAAATTTTGTTGAGTAAAATTCCCTCTGGAGATTTGGGGACAGGTGAAGATGTTTCAAACTGCGTAGCTTTCCTTGCATCTGATATGGCTAATTATATCAATGGAGAAACCATCCATGTTAATGGCGGAATGTATATGGCTTGACAATTCTTATTATTGATCTAATAAGAAACAAATACGAAAGGAATTCATGTCAGAAGATATAAAAGGAAAAATAAAAAAAATTGTTGCTGATCATTTGGGTATCGAAGAAGAAAAAGTTACTGAAGAAGCTAGTTTTATAGATGATTTAGGCGCAGACAGTTTAGATACAGTAGAATTAGTAATGGCTTTTGAGGAGGAATTTGGCTCTGAAATATCAGATAGTGAAGCTGAGAAAATTTTAACTGTAGGAGATGCAATAAAATTCATAGAAAGTAAATCTAGCTAAACAACTCTCACGAGCTTTGATGACAAAAAGCGAACAAAATATAATGGTTATTTTGTCTTCTCCCTCTGGAGTAGGAAAAACAACTCTTACAAAAAAAATCCAACAAAAATATAGTTCTTTTAAAATTTCAGTTTCTCATACCACTAGATCCGCTAGATCAAACGAGGTAGATGGAGTTGATTATAATTTTGTAGATCTTAATGAATTTAAAAAATTGATAAAAGAAAAAAAATTTTATGAGTATGCAAAAATTTTTGGAAACTATTACGGTACTCTTAAAAAAAATGTAGATGAAAAAATAAAAAGAAATGACATAATTTTTGATATTGATTGGCAGGGGACAAAACAATTGTCAAAACACAAAAATCTGAATTTGTTGAAAATATACTTAATTGCTGACACTAAAGAAGAACTTAAAAAAAGATTGATAAATAGAAGTCAAAATTCTGATGAAGAAATCGATATAAGATTTAAATCATTTGACGATGACATTAAACATTGGAATGATTATGATTATATAGTTGTAAATAAAAATCTTGATATATGTTTTAAGCAAATTGAAGAAATTATAAAAATTAATAAAAAAAATAGACCTAAACTTTCTTAGATAGCTCTGCAATTTTATAGTACATTTCTGGTGATAGCTCTGAGGGTCTTGATTTAATATTTAAACCGTTAATCATATTTATTTCTTTATCAGTTAGTATTTTTCTTAAGTTTTTATTTATCATTTTTCTCTTATTGGAAAAAAATATATTCGTTACCTTTTCAATTTTAGATATATTCACCACATCGATTAAATTATTTTTTTTTGGTTTAAAATGTATTACGATAGAATTAATTTTTGGTTTAGGTTTAAAACAATTGGGAGAAACTAAAAATTTGTTTACTATATTTAACCTAAATGAAGTCAGTATAGACAACCTACTATAATTCGAAGATTTATATATACCCATAATTTTATCACCTAATTCTTTCTGAAACATAAAAATTAAATCTAAATACCTTGGTGGCCATTTTTTAAATTTTATAAATTTAACAAGTATCTGCGATGAGATGTTATAAGGTAAATTACCAAAAATAATTGTATTTTTTTCTAATAATTTTTCAATATTAACTTCTAGAATATCATTATTAAAAATTTTAATATTCTTATATTTAGAATATTTTTCCTTCAAAATCTTTGTAAGTTTAAAATCTTTTTCAATGAGAGTAATAGAACTTGGATTATTTCTTAAAATTTCATCTGTCAATTCTCCATTTCCAGGTCCAATCTCTAAGATATGTCTATTCTTAATTTTAGATTGATTTAGAATTTTTTGAATTATATTTTTATCGATTAGAAAGTTTTGACCTAGAGATTTTTTGAAATAATTCATTAATTTAAATTATTAATATATTCGATACATCTTGATAAGCTAAGGCAATTTGATTTCTTTTTAAGAATAAGATCTTTTGCAGTACCGTGGTCAGGTGAAACCCTAACGTATTTAAGGCCTAAGGTTAAATTTATAGCATCAAATTTAAAAAGAGACTTAAAAGGAGCTAATACTTGATCATGGTACATTCCAATAATAATATTATACTTTTTATATTCATTTATAAAAATAGTATCGGCAACTTTTGGTCCAATTAAATTAATCCCTAATTTTTTTAATTTTTTTATTGATGGTATTATAATATTTTTTTCTTCAGAATTTTTTTTCAATTCTGAATTATGAGGGTTTAGTCCTAAAATTGCGATTTTCGCTTTATTTTTGTATTTTTTTGTATACCAATTATTAATTGTTTTTATTTTATTAACAATCAACTTAGTATTAATTTTTTTTGAAACTTTTTTTATATCTATATGAGTGGTTATTGGACAAACAAATAATTTTTTGTTACCTATGACCATAACTTCACTATTATCTTTAACGTTACATTTGGCCGCCAAATATTCAGTAAGGCCAAAATTAGATTTTTTTAGATGCTTTTTATCGATTGAACAGTTAATTATTCCAGCAACATTTTTACTTATTGCTAATTTATGTGCTAGTTTTATTGATGAAATAATAAAGTTAGAGCTTGCTCGATCGTCTACTTTAAAAGGATCCAAAAATTTTAAATCAATATTTAAAATCTTTAAACCATAGTCATTTGATTTATCATCAATATTTTGAACTTTATTTAGCTTAACCTTATAATTTAATTTTTTAAACTGAAGTCTTAATAAATTATAATTTGAAATCAAATATATTCTCTTTTTTACTGATTTATTAATTTTTATCCAAGACTTATAAATTATCTCTGAATTAATACTATTTGGATCCCCACTTATAATTAAAATTTTATTTTTCATTTTATGTATTCAATAAAAGTTTTATTTTTTAGTTTAGATAGGTGACTAGCTGAGAATAAATTAAATAGGTAATTTTTCTTTTGACTAATCAGTTTATCTCTAAGTTCTTCGATATTAATTTGATTATTTTTCACTGATCTTTTATTGTTCAATTTAAGAATAGTAATACTATCACTTCTAATAATGGGATCTGAAATTTCTCCAATGTTTAAATTATTTACTTTGTTATAAATCTGTTCACTTAGAGATTTTGAATTTATCCAACCCAAATTACCCTTTTGATTAGATGATAATGAAATACTATTTTCCAATGCAACATTTTCAAATCCTTGTTTAATAATTAATTTTTTTAAATCTAATATAATCTCATTATCAGATATATCATTATTCCTATTTACCTCAATTTCGGATAAATTGAATTCGTCTATACTTAAATTTTCTTCAATTATTTCATTAATATCTCTATCAATCGAGTTATAATCGATTTCAATTTTTTTTGAGTAAATTCTATAAATGAGCGTTTGCCATTTCAATTGTGTATTTATATCTTCTGAAAATGAATTAAAATCTAAGTTGTTTTGTATAAATTTATCTTTTAAGTTTTTTATATTACCATTTGAAATTGAATTTAAATAATTTTGTAATTGTAATTTATTATCCTCTATATTATATTTAGAAACTTCCATAAGTTTTATTTTTTGATTAATTAAGTTTTCTACAGAAGATCTCTTTAAATTATCAATACTATTTTGGTTAATTTCTTTATTTGCTATAACCAATGAAGAAATTATTTTATTTTTTAAGTCTATGTTTGTAATAATTTCATTTTCAACTTTTATTATTATCTTACTATTAGAAAAAGCGTATAAATCACTTATAAAAAAAAAATAAATTAAAAAAATAAATTTCTTAATTTTTATCATTCTTTAAATGCAGAACTTTCAATTTGACCAAAAGGAGTAAAAGTTATCTTAAACATTAATGAATTTTCTGGTTCAATTTCAGAGTCTGTATAAAATTCTCTTCGATATACGAGTCCTGCTCTTAAACAATCATTGAAGTATTCATAGCTTAAATTGTAAAATTCAGATGAGTTAGTAATTAAACTTCTTTTATTTGAAAATGATAACATTGTTCTATCACTTTTAGCAAAATCAATTTTTGTTTTAAAATATTCTTTTTGTCCATTATCAGCTATATGTTTGTCCTCTTGCAAGTAGTCAAAATTTACATTAAATCTATTTGTATCAAAATTAATTCCTAATTCATTATAATTTATTTCATTGTAATTTTGATCTATATTGAAATTATAATTAAAAGATAAATTTTCATTAAATTTAAAATTTGCAGAACCCATTAGGTCAGAAAGTTTCTCATCTAAACTCGTTTTATCATGTAAATTTTTATTCTCTTTTTCATTTATTATTTGCGCTATTGAGAAATCAAAATCTTTATTATTTTTTTTAAAATTGTAGTCGACACCAATAGTACTTGATAAACCAGTCTCGAAATTTTTATTATCATACGTTCTATCTATACTAAATGCTCTTTCCACATCCATTCTATCTCCATCAACTTCTTTTCTCATATTGCCTGGTGCGTATCTTAAAAATAATTTTGGAATTAAACGTTCCTCAGAATTTTCCTTGTTGCGTTCTAAATTAATCTCCGACTTGAAACCCAATGCACCACGAACTTCACTGGAAGTATCCTTCTTATAAATATCGTAACCTTGTTTTTCATTTACAAAATTTCTTACCTCATAATTAATATTTCTTAAACTAGATAAAAATTTATTTGTAAAGCCATTCCTAGTTATATCCTTTGAGTTCCATTTAAGATCATTAATAAAAAAGTTCTCTGTAGTATTTGTATTGTATTTTTGACTTTTAAAATTAGTTGAAAGATCCAATGAACCTATCAATTGATTATTGAATATGTTTTTTTCAATAAGAATGTCTGGAACTACATACTCATATTTATCATTATATGTTTCGTCTGTTCCTTCTAACGTTTCAAAAATACTTGCATTTAGTCCAAGTAAAAAATTATCATTATCATATGTAAAATCAATTTCGTTGTGCAAAGACGATTTCTCGTAATCTACTAGATTAGATTTTATTTTATAAAGTTTTAAATATTTATCATTTGAAACATTTTCTACATTTAATTTTAAATAACTTTCTGATGTTTTTGATTTAAAATTTTGCGAATATCTTGAAAAAAAATGAGATTTATCACCTTTCTTTTTCTTTGCTTTTTCCTTTTTAAATCCTTTAGTGTATCCAAAATCAGTAATGAGATTGGAGTTTTTAAATACTTGATGATATTCACCGTTTAATAAAGGATGAGCACCACTAAATACCCTATTAGTCACAGTAAAGTTTTTATCATCGCTGACTGCCCAAAAATAAGGAATTGATACTCCCATGCCTAAATTTCTAGTATTTGAAAAATTTGGTGGCAAAAAACCCGATCTTCTATCTACAGTTGGATCTGGGTGAGCTAATTTTGGAAAGTAAAATATTGGAATATCGTAAAGCTTCACAACGGCATGATCATAATAAATTGTTTTTTTTATGCTATCATGCAACATTTTTTTTGATTGAATTGACCATGGCGGACATTTATCATTTTGTCTATAATCACAAGTCGTAAAAATACTTTTTTCAAATATTTTTTCTTTATTATTTATTTTAGTTGTATTGGCAAATATGCGTGGTTTATTCTTTGGATTATCTTTAAAATTATCGTCGTTTAAATAAAACCGTGAATCAGCTCCAATTATCTCTTTTTTTTTGGTATCAATATATATCTGAGACAGTTCATAAATATTTTTTTTATTATCCTCAAGAACAATGTTACCAACAGATTTAAAAATATTGTTTAATTTTTGATATTTAAAATTATCTAATGATATTTTATTATTATCAATATCCGTTATTATTGCTTTATTCTTTGACTCTATAGTTTTATCTATATCGTTCGTAATTATATCACTTCCATTTAAAATATAATTTTCATTTGTTATCATTTTGGTTGGACCACGGCTTTTGAGTATTTTTAATCTTTCGTCATATTCTGCGTATTCAGTTTCAATAATATTATTCTGCAAATCTGTAGCAACAACGTTATTTTTAATTATCAGAAAACCAATTTTTTTATCATATTTCGCATAATTGCCCTCAATTTTTTCTTTTTCCGATGTAGTAACAACAACATTTCCTTCAAAAATTGATATTTCATTAACTTTATCTATTGAAATCTTTTCTGCTTCGATAAGAATATTTTCAGCATAAGCTTTTAGGTTAACTATAAAAAAAAGTATTAAAAGAAATAATTTATTTTTCATTTATTTGAAGGACTCCAATGAATATAAAAAAGCTTAAGGTCAAGACCGGAGTCCAGATAGATAAGATCAAAGGCATTCTATTTGTTTGGCCTAAAGCAAGGAAAAGATCTTTAAAGTAAAATACCAAAATACATGTTACTAAGCCAACAAATACGTATTTTAAACCATCAGATTGCTTGAGAGTATTCAATGTTAAAATTGAACCTATGGCTGTCATTAAAAAGCAAAGAAATGGCAAAGTGAGCAATGTATGTAAATTTTGATTTAAAAAAATCATGTTGTACCCTTTATTGCTTAAACTATCTTTATTCATAATTATATCTATTAAAGACAAAGTATCAAAATTTTTAAAAAGATTATTAATTTTTTCAAAATTATATTTTGAATAAATTATTAAATTCTCTTTTTCTTCACTAATAAAAACTTCATTCTCAATTTTTGAAAATACAACATTATGTAATATCCATTCTTTTTTTTTAATATCAGCTTTTTCTGCATTAATCTTTGAGATCAAATTTGAATTATTATCAAGGTTAAAAATACTAACAGCAATTAAATTTGTACCTTCTGGTTTTTGTGCAGTTATAATTCTTTGAAAATTTGGATAATTTTCTTTAATCCAAAGACCATTTTTATTAAATGTTGCAAGATGACCTATATCTCTAGCATAATTTGATTTAGTTTTTTCATAATATTTTGCCATGAAAGATGTAACTGGATTTAGGACGAATAATAAAAACCAACCAATTAGAAAAGATGTAAATGCCAATGTTAAAAAAATTTTAAAATTTGAGTATCCAAAAATTTTTAAGACTAGTAAATCTTTATTATTTCTAATTTTTGAGAGAAAAATCATACTTGAAACAAAAATTATAAATGGTGATAATTTTATTAGCATACTAGGAATATAAATAGACGTTAAGATTATAGGTAAAATAAATCCGGCATTAGTATTTTTGAAAAATTCAATTTCTTCAAATAGATTTAATATAATTCCAAAAAAATATATAACAAAAAAAACAATAGAAACTACTTTTAAATAATTTTTAAGAAGATAATTCAATAACACTTTATTCATTTACTTAAAACTCCCTAGAAAATTTAAGTGAAAGTAAAAAATAAAAAAAAATAATCATTAAAAACGGAAGAGTCACAAAAAGCATGAACATATAATTATTTATTCCAGTATATTTAATTGCTATTTCAGCAAATATTATTAAAAAAATACATGCTAAGTATACAGTAATTTTTTTTAAAACCGTTTTTTCATTTTTAATAAGTAAAAAAGAACAAATTAAAGATATTATTGGAATATAAAAAGGTAAAATTATCCTTCTATTTAAATTTGATATAATTTCTTGAATAAAATTTTCATTACAGAATTTTTTATCAACAGAAGACTTAAAACAGTTTAATAATTTTACAGTTTGTAATTCTTGTAATTTTGGTTTTTTAATAGTTGATGTACTTAGATCATCAAAACTTATATTTAACTGTTCAAAATTTATAATTTCATTTTTTCCACTATCAATTTTTGAGGAAATTATTTCACCTTCTAATAGTGTCATTCCTCTTAATTTTAAGATACCATTTTTAGCAATTATAGTTGTGCTACTAATATTTACAGAATTAGAAGATAGATTTTTTAGAGAGTTATTTTTATCGTGTAAAAATATATTTTCAATTCTATCACCATTTTTTTTTTCGACAATTAAAGTAAAACCTTTAAATGTATCGCTAAATTGTTTTTCTTTTACAGCAGGAAGAAAAGAATTAAATTGGTCTGAACTAAGTAATTGTCTAGATTTATTAAGCGCTAAAGGAGTTAAAAAAACAGAAAAAAGTAAATTTAATATCATTATTAAAATTGATACTAAAAAAAATAAGTTAACTATTTGAATTTTTTTTACACCGGAAGACCATAGTATTGAAAACTCATTATTATCAGAATGTTTTAGCACAAAAACTGTCAAAGCTAAAAAAAATGAGAAAGGTATAAATTTTGTTGTTATCCCAAAAAGATTTAGAAGAGAATAATTAAAGTAGGTTAAAACAGGGTAACCACTTTCTACAATGAGCTCTAAAAAACCAACAGCTCTTACAGTTAATGCGACCATCGAAAGGCCAAAAAGTATTATTAAAAAAGTTTGAAAAATCTCTATTGTGAAGTTTTGATAAATTTTGTTTTGAAGCATTTTTATAATTTGTATATAAGTAATTCATCCATATTAAAAATTCAACTTAAGAGTGAAGTATGTCAAATTTAATATTGAAATTTCATATATTTGAACATATATAGCCTATAAATTTAGTGAAAATTATTTAAATATTTATGTCAATCAAAATTAGTTATTCAATTAAATCAAAGAGCAAAACAGTTTCAAATGTAGTTTTATTTGTTAATGAAAAGTTCAATATCGGTAATATAAAAAATTTCATATCTACTAGTGAATTCTCGTATATCAGTGATTTATTAAAATCTAGCGATTTAAAAAAAAATATATTTGTATTTGAAGTCAACTCAAAAAAAAAAATAGTTTTAATATCCGTAAAAAACAATTTGACGAACTCTGATATTGAAAATTTAGGTGCAGAATTTTACGGTAGAATAAACTACGGAAAAAATAGTGAATATTCTATTAATTCTAATAGTGTAGTTGGTAAATACGATAACTTTTTAGGGTATTTCCTCCATGGACTTAAATTAAAATCTTACGAGTTTAATAAGTACAAAACAAAAAAAGAAAATAGAATAATTTCTGTTAATATTTTTGGAAATAAAAATAAGCCATCAAATCAAAGCCAATCAAAATTTAAAGCTCTCGAAGAAGGGACTTTCTACGCAAGGGATTTAGTTTCTGAGCCTGGAAATATTTTACACCCAGATGAGTATGCAAAAAGATTAAGTTCTTTGAGAAAAGACGGACTAAGAATAACCGTGTATGATGATAAAAAATTAAAAAAACTAGGAATGTATGCATTACTTGGAGTGGGGATGGGAAGTGTTAGAGGATCATACCTAGTAACAATGGAGTGGAATGGTGGAAAGAAGAATACTAAGCCATTAGCATTTGTTGGGAAAGGAGTTACTTTTGATACTGGAGGTTATTCTCTAAAACCAGCTAGATTTATGGAAGATATGACATACGATATGGCAGGATCTGCTGCCGTTGTTGGTTTAATGAAGAACTTGGCTTTAAGAAAAGCAAAAGTTAATGCAGTTGGCGTTGTAGGTCTTGTAGAAAATATGGTTAGTGGAGTTGCTCAAAGGCCTGGAGATATTGTTAAATCTTATAGTGGTAAAACTATAGAAGTGTTAAATACGGATGCAGAAGGAAGATTAGTTTTAGCTGATGCATTAACATTTACTGAAAAAAAATTTAAGCCAAAATTTATAGTTGATTTGGCAACATTGACTGGTGCAATAATAGTTTGCCTAGGTTCAGAATATGCTGGTCTTTTTTCTAACGATGATAAACTAACCAATCAAATTTTGAATTCAGGTGAAAAAGTAGATGAAAAACTGTGGCGAATGCCACTTCATAAAAATTATGATAAGCTTATGAATTCGAAAAATGCTGACGTTCAAAATATAAATTATGTAGGTGGCGCAGGATCAACAACTGCAGCACAATTTTTACAAAGATTTATTATAAATAAAACTCCTTGGGCTCATCTAGACATTGCTGGTATGGCATTTTCAAAATATGGAGGTGCTTTAAATTCTAGAGGGGCTACTGGATTTGGTGTTAGGTTGTTAAACCAATTAATTGAAGATCATTACGAATAGAATGGAAGAAACTTTATCAATTATAAAGCCCGACGCGGTTGAGAGAAATTTAGTAGAAGAAATCAAAAATATTTTTCTTAAAAATAGTTTGAGTATTAAAGATAGTAAAAAAATACATGTAACTAAAGACGAAGCTTCAGAGTTTTACAAAGTTCATCAATCAAAACCTTTTTATAACGATTTATGCACCTACTTATCCTCTGGACCTATAGTTGTTATGATTTTACAAGGAAAAAATGCGGTAATTGCAAATAGAAAGCTCATGGGAGCAACTAATCCTAAAGATGCTGAGGAAAATACAATCAGAAAATTATACGGTATATCAATAGATAAAAACTCAGTGCATGGCTCTGACTCAGTAGACAATGCAAAAAAAGAGATAGAATTTTTTTTCAAAAAGTAATTAATTTCCTCTAAAAATCTTCATTATTGCTTCTGGAAAAGCTCTGTATTCAAGAGCCTGAGTTTTTTTTCTTAATATTTTTTCATCATCATTAAAGTTTATAAAAAAAGATTTTTTAACAATAGTATTACCACTGTCTAACTTTTCATTAACATAATGGACAGTGCATCCTGCTTTAACTTCCTTTTCATTTAACATTCTAGAAAAAGTATTCAACCCTTTAAATTTTGGCAATAAAGAAGGATGAATATTAATAATTTTTTTTCGATATTTTTTAATTAAGTTAATTGGAATAATTTTCATATATCCTGCTAAACAAATGAAGGATATTTTATATTTTTTTAAATTCATTAGAATTTTTGTTTCATAGGTTCGATACTTGGTATTAATAAACAAATATGGTATTTTATATTTTTTTGCATAAATAATTCCATTTGCTTTTTTATTGTTACTAATTACTAAACTAATTTTAATAGGAAAATTTTCATTTCTAGAGCAAGAGATTAAATTTTTAAGATTTGTGCCTTGTCCTGATATAAAAACACAAGTTCTCTTTTTCACCATTGTAAATATTTTGATAAATTCAATTTACTTCTATCTTTTGAAATATAACCAATTTCATAAGGAGAAAACTTTTTAGGGAATATCTTTTTAATTTTTATAATATTTTTTTTTGGTGCAATTAAACAAAAACCGACCCCACAATTAAAAGTATTCATCATTTCTTGGTCTGAAATATTTTGGCTTTTCAACCATTTAAAAATTTTTACAATCTTGATTTTAGAGAGATCTATGTTTAAAGTTAAATCACCCGGTATTGATCTTAATAAATTTTCAACTATACCACCTCCTGTAATATGTGCTGCAGCATTAATGAGATTTTTATTTGCTAATTTTAAAATTTCTTTTGAATAAATTTTGGTAGGTTTGAGAATCTCTTTTCTTAAATTTTTGGGTATTTTATTTCTTTTAAGAATTGTTCTTACAAGAGAATATCCGTTAGAATGTATTCCATTTGACGGAACTGCTAATACTAAATCATCTTTTTTTACATTAATTTTATCAAGAATTTTTCTTTTTGAAACTATACCAACACTAAAGCCAGCTAAATCGAATTTATCTTTTGAATACACTCCTGGCATTTCTGCCGTTTCACCACCAATTAATTTACAATCTGATATTTTGCAACCTTTAAATATTCCCTTTAAAATTTTTTTTGTTTTGTTTAGATTTAGTTTACCAACAGCAATATAATCTAAAAAAAAAAGCGGTTTAGCTCCTTGAACAACCAAATCATTAACGCACATTGCAACTAAATCAATGCCGATTGTATCAAATTTTTTAAATTTATTTGCTAAATCAATTTTTGTTCCAACACCATCAGTACAAGAAACTATCACAGGATCTTTAATTTTAATATTACTTATATCAAACAAAGAACCAAATCCTCCAATTACCTCTGTTTTGAAAGATCCATTCGTTTTTTTGACATCTTTATTAGATAATTTAGATATATGTTTAACTAATTTATTGCCTAACGAAATGTTAACGCCGCTTTTTTTATAACTATTTTCATTTTTTTTCATTTATAAATTGGTAATTAAATTTTTATGAAATTGTATAAATTAACAATATTTATTCTAATAGTTTTTTTTAAAACTGAAACACTTTTTTCTGAAAATAACTTCTTTAGTGTTAATAATATTAAACTAGAAAAAAAAGACAAAATTTCAAATAAAGCTTTAGCAGATGAAGCAATTAAACTGGGTTTTGAGCAATTGAGTTCGAGAATATTATTACAAGAGGATAAAAGAAAGCTTTCCGATTTAATCTTTTCCTCTATTAAACAATTAGTGGTTCACTACCAAATTACTAATAATGGTGAAAAAGAGAATAAAGTGCATTTCAGCGTAACTTTCGATAAAGATAAGCTACATGATTTATTTTATAAAAAAGGAATTTCTTATTCTCAAATTTCAAATAAAGAATTATATATATTACCAGTTTTAATTAAAGAAAACGAAATTTTTGTTTTTAACAATAATTTTTTTTACGAAAGTTGGAATAAAATTTTTGAAAATGATTTAATTGAATTTATATTACCAATAGAAAATATTGAAATTATCCAAAATATAAATAAGTATAAAACTAATTTATTAACCCTTGAATTAAATGATTTATTTAAAGAATATAAAAATAAAAATTTAGCTTTAATTCTTATCGAAGATAAAAAAAGTAGCGGAATAAAAGTTTTTATCAAATCGAAAATAGAAAGAAAAAATATTTCTAAAAGTGTAAACCTTAAAAGGGTTTTACCAAATACTGATATATTTAATGAGCAAGTTATTATAGAAATAAAAAAAGAATTAATAAATTTAATTAAATCAGAAAATTTAATTGACATAAGAACTCCCTCATTTTTAAATGTGAAGTTAAATCTTAACAATAGAAGTAATTTGGTTGAGCTAAATACGAGGATAAAAAAAATTGGTGTAATTGAAAATGTTTACGTGCAGGAATTCAACAAAGATTATATGGAACTAAAAATAAAATATTTAGGTAAGCTAGATAAAATAATTAGTCTATTAAAAATAGAAAATATTGATTTACAATTAATCAATGATCATTGGATTATTAAAACATTATAAAAATGGATCAACTTGTATTTAAATTTCCGTTTTCCAAAAAATATTACCAACAAGATTTTTTTGTTTCTGGTAATAATTTTTCTGCTTACAAATTAATAGAGGGTTGGCCTACGTGGCCAGGTAAATGGTTAAATGTTTTTGGAGCATCTGGATCAGGTAAAACACATTTAGCTAAAATACTCGAACAAAAAATTGAAAAAATAAAATTAATTAATGCGAACAGTGTTAATGATAAAATAATTAATGATTTAAATAATTTAGATTGTCTTATCATAGATAGTTTTAATAATAATATTGATGAAAAATTACTTTATTCAATTTTAAATCAATCAAAACAGTTAGATAACTATTTACTGATAAACTCAATTCCCTCTCTTAAAAATATTAATTTTGAATTAGAAGATCTTAAGTCAAGAATAAATAGCTTCTTATATATTGGTATTGAACTACCATCTGATGAATTATTAAAAGTAATTATTTCAAAGATTTTATCTGATAAACAAATAAGTATTAATCCTAAAATATCTGACTTCATTATTAACAATGTAGAAAGATCTTATGAAAAAATGTTTAAATTTCTAAAGGATCTAGACGAATTGTCTTTATCCACTGGAAAATCTATTAATATTAATTTAATAAAAAAACTATTGAATAGATGAATAAATATAGAACCCATAATTGTTCAGAACTAAGTGAAAATGAAATAAACGAAAAGGTTTATCTTTCAGGATGGTTGCACAGAAAAAGAGATCATGGAAATCTATTATTTATAGATTTAAGAGATCATTA
>CENJ01004401.1_pt1 | contig 20780 bp, 32 predicted proteins | sample 356161 | NCBI WGS metagenome assembly CENJ01 (sample SAMEA2619531, study PRJEB7988) | marine metagenome | biome: marine biome (ENVO:00000447); feature: surface water layer (ENVO:00002042); material: "saline water (ENVO:00002010), including plankton (ENVO:xxxxxxxx)" | depth 5 m
CCTTTAGCAAACATGTTTGGATATGTTAACAATTTACGCTCTATGAGCCAGGGTAGGGCTAGTTACACAATGACCTTTGATCATTATGAGCAAGTGCCACATAATGTAGCTGAAGAGGTTAAAGAAAAAGTTTCTGGTTAATAATTATAAGGAGTAAATAAAATGGCTAAAGAAAAATTTGATAGAAGTAAACCACACTGTAATATTGGAACTATTGGTCACGTTGATCATGGAAAAACAACATTAACTGCTGCTATAACAAAAGTGTTAGCAGAAACTGGTGGTGCAACAGCTATGGATTATGCTCAAATTGATAAAGCACCTGAGGAAAAAGAGAGAGGCATCACAATATCAACTGCTCATGTTGAGTATCAAACTGAAAAAAGACACTATGCACACGTTGATTGTCCTGGTCATGCTGATTATGTAAAGAATATGATTACAGGTGCTGCCCAGATGGATGGTGCAATATTGGTTGTATCAGCTGCTGATGGCCCAATGCCTCAAACAAAAGAACACATTCTTTTAGCTAGACAGGTTGGGGTTCCTTCAATTGTAGTTTTTATGAATAAAGTTGATCAAGTTGATGATCCTGAACTTTTAGATCTAGTTGAGATGGAAATTAGAGAACTACTATCGAAATATGAATTTGATGGTGATAACATTCCTATAGTTAAAGGATCAGCTTTAGCAGCAATTGAGGGCACTAACGAAGAAACTGGTAAAAAAGCTATATTAGAGCTTATGGGAAAAGTTGATGAACATATTCCGCAACCAACAAGACCATTAGACCAAGATTTCTTAATGCCTATCGAGGATGTTTTCTCTATTTCTGGAAGAGGTACAGTTGTAACTGGTAGAGTTGAAAGAGGCGTAGTTAATGTCAACGATGAAATAGAAATTTTAGGAATTAAAGAATCAGCAAAAACAGTTTGCACTGGAGTAGAAATGTTCAGAAAGTTATTAGACAGAGGAGAAGCTGGTGATAATGTTGGAGTTTTACTCAGAGGTACAAAGAGAGAAGAAGTTGAAAGAGGACAAGTATTAGCAAAACCAGGGTCAATTAAGCCCCATAAAAAGTTTAAAGCAGAGGCTTATGTCCTTAATAAAGACGAGGGTGGGCGTCATACACCTTTCTTTAAAAATTATAGACCCCAGTTTTATTTTAGAACAACCGATGTTACAGGGACAATAGAATTACCTTCAGGAACGGAAATGGTTATGCCTGGTGATAATGTTTCCGTTACCGTTGAGCTCTTAACTCCAATAGCGATGGATAAAGGTTTAAAGTTTGCTATTAGAGAAGGCGGAAGAACAGTCGGTGCGGGTGTTGTTGCTGAAATAATTGAGTAAATTAAAAGTTAGGTAAGGGAATGGCTAATCAGAATATTAGAATAAGGCTTAAGGCATTTGATCATAGGGTCTTAGATCAAACTACTCTTGAAATTGTTAATACTGCAAAGAGAACAGGTGCCAACGTTAAAGGTCCTATCCCCCTCCCAACTATTATTGAAAAGTTTACAGTCTTAAAATCCCCTCATGTCGATAAAAAATCAAGAGATCAATTGGAGATGAGAACTCATAAAAGAATGATGGATATAACCGAATGGACACCCCAAACTGTTGATGCTCTCCAAAAGCTTGAGTTAGCAGCAGGTGTGGATATTGAGATTAAACTTTAGGATGAATTTATGAGAATTGGTATTTTAGCAGAGAAATTAGGGATGAGCAGATACTATGATGAGAATAGCTCAAACCAAGCTGTTACTCTTTTAAAAGTCACAAATTGCAGGGTAATCTCAATCCAAAGTAAAGATAAAAATGGTTATGACTCAGTTACGTTATCTCATGGCAAATCAAAAAAACTAAATAAGCCATTCAAGTCTTTTCTAAAAAAAAATAATCTTAACTCTTTTCTTCGAAGCAAAGAATTCAGAGTTGATTCCACAGAAAGTTATAGAGTTGGTGATGTAATCAATGTGACAAACTTTGTTGCGGGACAATATGTTGATGTATCCTCGAATTCAATCGGAAAGGGCTTTGCTGGTGGTATGAAAAGACATAATTTTGCTGGTAATAGGGCTACCCACGGTGTTTCGATTTCACATAGATCACATGGTTCAACAGGTCAGTGCCAAGACCCTGGTAAAGTATTTAAGGGTAAGAAAATGGCAGGTAGACTTGGAAATAAAAAAATTACAACACATAATCTTCTTATCCTTAAAGTTGATAAGGAGAACAGCCTTTTAGTTGTTAAAGGTGCAGTACCTGGACATAAGGGTTGTATGGTCAGAGTTATTGATGCAATAAAAAAAGATCAAGATATAAAAGTAACTACTGAAACTTCACTAAATGGAGATGATGTAAAAAATACAAAAGAAAATCTTGTTACTGAACAACCAGACATAGGTTCAACTGAACCTGAAAATACTGAAGTATCGCCAAAGAATGATGAAGTAAAAAATACAAAAGAAAATGTTATTCCTGAACAATCAAACAAGAGTCCAGCTGAAGCTAAAAGTAATGATCAAGAGGTTGATTCAGAAGATGATCAGGATTTAAAACATGTTCAAACTAATAAAGAAGAGGACAAGAGTTAAGTCATGAAAATGGAAGTAAATTCATTAGATAATAAAAAAATAAAAGATATCGATCTTGATAAACAAATCTTTGGTGTAGAACTTAAAGAAGAAATTATTTATAGAATGGTTAGATATCAAATGGCAAAAAGAAGATCAGGAAACCACAAAACAAAAGGAATTTCTGAGATATCAGGAACTACAAAAAAACCTTTTAAACAAAAAGGAACAGGAAGTGCAAGACAAGGGAGTAAGAGATCGCCTCAAATGAGAGGTGGAGCTGTTATTTTCGGTCCCCAGGTGAGAAGTCATGCTCATAAACTTCCTAAAAAAATTAAAAAGTTAGCTTTAAAAATGGCAATTTCTAAAAAAATTAAGGATGGTAAGTTTAAAATTATAAGTGAGCTAAAAATAAGCAAACCAAAAACAAACCTCTTTAGATCTAAACTTTCAAGTCTTAAATTAGAATCAGTTTTATTTATAGATGGCAAGGATATTGATAATAATTTTCTACTAGCCGCAAAAAATGTTCCGAAGATTGATATTCTTCCAGTCGCTGGTATCAATGTATACGATATTTTGAAAAGAGACTTCTTAGTTCTCTCAGAGAATGCCGTAAATGGTATCAAAGAAAGATTTGAAGAATGAAAACTATTTCTACTGAAAAATTGTTCGAGATAATTAGAAACCCATTGATTTCTGAAAAGGCAACATTTGTCTCCCAATTTAATTATTATGTATTTAAAGTTTCACCCAAATCTAATAAATCTGAGATTAAACAGGCTGTTGAAAAGTTGTTCAATGTTAAAGTTGTTAATGTCAACACCCTAAATCAACAAGGTAAGGTAAAAAAGTTTAGAAATAGAACAGGTAAAAGAGCAAGCTTTAAAAAAGCTTTTGTAAAGTTAGCTGAAGGTAACACAATTGATTCATCCGTAGAGGTAAAATAAATGTCACTAAAACAATATAAACCAAACACTCCAGGTCAAAGGGGACTAGTGTTAGTTGGAAGAGAATCCCTTCACAAAGGGAAACCCTTTAAAAAACTTACTAAAGGTTTGACTAAAAACGGCGGTAGGAACAATTTTGGACATTTAACCTCAAGAAAACAGGGCGGCGGTCACAAAAAAAAATATAGAATCATAGACTTTAAAAGAAGTCTTTTAGACTCTCCTGCTATCGTTGAGAGAATAGAGTACGACCCAAATAGAAGCGCCTTCATAGCGTTAATAAAATACGATAGCGACAAACATTCCTACATAATTTGCCCACAAGACTTGAAGGTTGGTGATACTGTTATTTCTTCAGATAACGCTGACATAAAGGTTGGAAACTGTTTACCTATTAAAAATATCCCGACAGATACTTTAGTTCATAATATTGAAATGAAACCAGGAAAAGGTGGCCAATTAGGAAGATCTGCCGGAACTTACTGTCAGATTATTGGAAAGGACTCAGAGTATGCTCAACTTAAATTATCTTCAGGAGAGATAAGACTGGTAAGAGTTGAATGTAGAGCAACTGTGGGTATGGTATCTAATCAAGATAAGAAAAATATAAAGCTTGGTAAGGCAGGAAGAAAAAGATGGTTGGGTGTTAGACCTGTTGTTAGAGGTGTTGCAATGAATCCCGTTGACCACCCACATGGTGGAGGTGAAGGAAGGACTTCAGGAGGTAGAAGCCCCGTTTCTCGAAAAGGTTTTTCAGCGAAGGGTAAAAAAACTAGAAACAATAAAAGAACTGACAAATATATATTAAAAAGTAGGAAGAAGAAATAGGAGTTAATATGACAAGATCAGTATGGAAAGGACCATTTGTAGATATGTACCTCATGAAAAAGGCTGTAAAAGTCAAGGATTCTGGTAGAAATGACGTTATAAAAACTTGGTCTAGAAGATCAACCATTCTTCCGGAGTTTGTTGGTTTGACCTTTGGAGTTCATAATGGTAAAAAACACATCCCTGTAACTGTAAACGAAAACATGGTAGGTCATAAATTCGGTGAATTTTCTCCAACCAGAACGTACAAAGGACACAATGCTGATAAAAAAACTAAATAGGAAATTATGGCGGAAAAAAATATAAATAATACTGCTCACGCGATTGGAAAGTCAATAAAGTCTAGTCAGCAAAAAGCTAACCTAGTATTGAGAACAATTAGAGGTTTGCCTGTAGAAAATGCAGTAAATATACTTCAATTTTCAAGGAGAAGAATTTCAAATATTGTTCTTAAGATTCTTAAGTCAGCCATTTCTAATGCTGAAAATAACCATCAGCTTGATATAGATAAACTTTACGTTAAAGAAGCTACTGTCGGTAAATCAATGGTTTTAAAAAGATTTAGGCCAAGAGCTAGAGGGAGAGCTGGAAAAATATTAAAACCCTTTTCAAGAATTAAAATCCAACTTACTGAAAAGAATTTAGAAGAAAAAGTAGTTCAAACAAAAAAAGAGCCAAATCAGGAGAAAGTAGAAAATGGGACAAAAAACTAATCCAATAGGTCTTAGGCTTGGAATCATTAAGTCTTGGGAATCAAGATGGTACTCCGAAAAAGATTACTCCAAACTACTTCAAGAGGATATCAACCTTAGAAAGTTCTTGATGAAAAAGCTGTCTACAGCAGGTATATCTAAAATAATAATTGAAAGACCAGCTAAACTGGCAAACATCACATTACATACTTCAAGACCTGGAGTAATTATCGGAAAAAAAGGTTCTGATATTGAAAAGTTGAAAAAGTCAGTTAGCAAAATGGTTAGTGGAGACGTTAATATTAATATACTAGAGGTAAAAAAGCCTGAGCTAGACTCACAACTTGTGGCAGATAATATTGCTCAACAACTTGAAAAAAGAGTTGCATTTAGAAGAGCTATGAAAAGGGCTGTTCAATCTGCTATGAGATTAGGCGCCGGCGGTATAAGGGTTAATTGTAGTGGAAGATTGGGTGGAGCAGAAATTGCGAGAACCGAATGGTATAGAGAGGGTAGAGTGCCTTTACATACACTCAGAGCTGATGTTGATTACGGTGTATCACGAGCTAACACAACATACGGAATATGTGGGGTTAAGGTATGGATCTTCAAAGGCGAAAAATTTGAAAGGGATGTAGATTTAACAGAATCGTCCAATAAAAATAACGATAAAGAAATAGGAAATATAGAGAAGTAAGATGTTACAACCAAAAAAACCTAAATATAGAAAGCAATTTAAGGGAAGAATGCATGGAGTTTCTAAAGGCGGAAACTTTCTTAACTTCGGTTCATATGGACTTAAAGCACTTACACCAGAAAGAATTACTTCTAGACAAATTGAATCAGCTAGGCGCTGTATATCAAGGCATCTCAAAAGGTCGGGTAGAGTATGGATAAGAATTTTCCCAGATGTTCCTGTGTCCAAAAAACCTGCTGAGGTTAGGCAAGGAAAAGGAAAAGGTGCAGTAGAATTTTGGGCAGCAAAAGTACGCCCAGGTAAGATTCTGTTCGAGATTGATGGTGTATCAAAAAATTTAGCTATGGCTGCGTTTGAGTTGGCCTCAGCTAAACTTCCCATAAAAACAAAATTTGTTTCAAGGCTTGGTTCATAATGGATAAATTTTCAGAATTATTAAAAATACCTGTAGTAGACTTAAAGAATAAGATCACTAATCTTAGAAAAGAATCCTTAAATCTGAGGTTTCAAAAATCAAGTGGCCAATTGGAAAAAACTGGAAGAATAAGAGCAGTCAGAAGACAGATTGCTAGGATTAAAACTGTTATAAATAATAAAGAAGTGGGGAAAAAATAATATGCCTAAGAGAATTTTAAAGGGTGTTGTTGTATCTGATAAAGCAGATAAAACTATAACAGTTCTTGTTAAGAGAAAAGTTATGCATCCGATTTATAAAAAATATATTAATAAAAATAAAAAATACTCTGTTCATGACGAGGATAATAAATTTAAAGTTGGAGAGATTGTTACAATACAGGAAAATAAACCAATTTCTAAGACTAAAACATGGATAGTATTAAAGGCTGGTTAGAATGATACAAATGCAATCAATATTATTTGTAGCCGACAACTCTGGGGCAAAAAAAGTTCAGTGTATAAAGGTCTTAGGTGGTTCTAAAAGAAGATTTGCTTCGGTTGGTGACATTATTGTAGTTACTGTGAAAGATGCTATTCCTAGAGGTAAAGTGAAAAAAGGGGATATCCATAAAGCTGTAATTGTTAGAACTGCAAAAGAAGTTTATAGATCTGATGGGTCATCAATAAGATTTGATAGAAATGCAGCAGTTATAATTAATAATAATGGAGAACCGTTAGGAACTAGAATATTCGGACCAGTAACAAGAGAATTAAGAGCAAAAAAGTACATGAAAATAATTTCTTTAGCACCGGAGGTTCTTTAAGATGGCTTATAAGATAAAAAAAGGTGATGATGTGTTCGTTCTATCAGGAAAAGATAAAGGAAAGACTGGAAAAGTTTTAAAAATTGTTAAGTCAAGTGAAAATAAATCCATAGATAAAGCAATAGTAGAAGGTATTAATATTGTTAAAAAACACAACAAGCAATCCGCAACAACAAAAGCGGGTATAGAAAGTATAGAAAAACCAATCTACTTATGTAAACTTTCTATAATAGATCCTAAAACTAAAAAGCCATCTAGAGTTGGTTTTAAAAAATTAAAGGACGGAAAGAAAGTAAGATTTATAAAAAAATCAGGAGAAACTCTAACTTAAGTTTATTGAACTATGGCAAGATTAAAAGAACTTTATTATAAAACTATTAGAGATAATCTTAAATCAAAATTTGATTTAACCAACGTCTTTGAGGTTCCAAAGATTAAGAAAATTGTTGTTAATATGGGTGTTGGCGAAACTGTAACGGATTCTAAATTGATTAACAGTGCAATTGAAGAATTATCACTAATAACAGGACAGAAGCCAGTATTAACCCAGGCAAAGAAATCTATAGCTGGATTTAAACTCAGAAAAGGTTTGAATATTGGATGTAAAGTTACACTCAGAAAAAATATGATGTATGAATTTTTAGATAGACTTGTTTACATTGCTTTGCCTAGAGTTAGAGATTTTAAAGGTTTATCTCCAAGATCTTTTGATGATGGAGGAAATTATTCAATTGGAATTAAAGAGCAAATAATCTTTCCTGAAATCAACTATGACAAGGTCAGCAAAGTTAGAGGAATGGATATTTCGATAGTAACAACAACTAATAATAAAGAACATGCATTGGAGTTGTTAAAGAGCTTCAATCTGCCATTTAAGAACTAAGGAGAGAAAATGTCAAAGTTAAGTATTATAGAAAGAAATAAAAAAAGAGTTAACCTATATAAAAAATTTAAAACAAAACATGATAAATTATTGAAATTAGCTAATAATAAAAAATTATCACTTGATGAACAGTTTCAGGCTAGATTAAAATTATCAAAAATCCCGAGAAACGCTTCAAAAGTTAGAATTAGAAATAGATGTGTTTTAACTGGTCGCGGTAGAGGAGTTTATAGAAAGTTTCAACTGTCTAGAATAACATTTAGAGAATTAGCTGCTAAAGGTCAAATACCTGGAATCACTAAGTCAAGTTGGTAATTGGAAAGGAGTTAAGTTATGAGTTTGTCAGACCCACTTGGAGATATGTTAACGAGAATAAGAAATGCTCAAATCAGAAAAAAAGATTATGTGCATATGCCTGCCTCAAGGTTTCGAGGAAATGTTCTTGAAGTTTTAGAAAGAGAAGGTTTTATAAGAGGTTTCAAAAAAATCGAGTTAGAGAACCACAAAAAAAACTTTGAGATTGAATTAAAGTATATTGATGGTGAACCAGTCATAAAGGAAATTTCAAGAATTTCAACTCCTGGAAGAAGGGTGTACTCAAAAATTGATGATTTGCCAAGAAATTTTGATGGTCTAGGAATATCAATTCTATCAACTTCAAAAGGTGTTCTGTCCGACAATGAGGCTAGAAGTGAGAATGTTGGTGGTGAAATTTTGTGTAAGGTTTTTTAAGGATTTATTATGTCAAGAAGCGGAAGAATACCAATTAATGTGCCTGAAAATACCGAAATTAAGGTAGACGAAGGTATTATTACAGCCAAAGGTAAGCTTGGAGAACTGTCATTTAATTTTGGTAAGAATGCTAAAGTTGATATTGAGGATAAAATAATTACAGTTTCTAAAGCTGGGAACAATAAACATTTTGAAAAAATGTGGGGTACTGTTAGATCAAGAATTTCAAATATAATAGAAGGCGTTTCTAACGGTTTTGTTAAGGAATTAGAATTAAATGGAGTGGGTTATAAAGCAGCAGAAAAAGGTAAATCTATCGAATTAAACCTAGGCTACTCCCACCCAATTAATTTCCCCGTACCCGAGGGTCTGAAAATCGAAGTTCCCAAACCGACCCAAATTAAAATTTCTGGAATAGACAAGCAAAAAGTAGGTCAAATCGCCTCGGAGATTAGATCTTTTAGGAAGCCAGAACCCTTTAAAGGTAAAGGAATTAAATACAAAGAAGAAATAATAAGAAGAAAAGAAGGTAAGAAAAAATAATGAATAAGAAAAATTTAAGAATTAAAAGAGCCAATAGAGTAAGATTAAAACTAAAAAAATCCTCTAACTTTAGACTTAGTCTTTTCAGGTCTTCAAAACACATCTACGTTCAGCTTATAGATGATAACGTTGGCAAAACACTTTTGTCTGCATCGTCACATGATAAAAGTATGAAAGATACAAAACTCAAGCCGCAAGAGATTGCCTTTAAGGTTGGAGAAATAATAGGTGGGTTGATAAATGATAAAAAAATTGGTAATAAGATTGCTTTTGATAGAGGTGCTTACCTTTATCATGGAAGAGTAAAGCAGCTAGCTGAGGGAGTTAGATCGAAAGGGATTAGTTTGTAAGCTTATGAGTGAAAAAGATATTATTGATAATAAAGATAAAAGTGATGATAAGGCTGTAAATAAGAAGATGCCGACTTCTACAACGCAAGAGAAAAAAATTGAGTCTAAATCTGATGAAGTAAAGCCTGAAATTAGTGATAAAGAATCTAAAGTTAAAACTGAGAATAATGTTGAGGTAAATAAAGAAATAGATGTTAAAAAGATTGAAAAGGATAAAGCAGACGATTCTTTGAAAAATAAACCAAAAAAAAACCTATCTAGTAAAGACGAAAATTTTAAGAAAAAGAGTTCACCAAACTCAGAAAAAAAACAAAACTCTAATGATAATCTACCAAGAAGGAACGAGAAGGATCAAAATGAGTTTATTGAAAAGCTAGTTAGTATTAATAGAGTTGCAAAAGTAGTAAAAGGAGGAAGACGTTTCAGTTTTGCTGCGTTAGTAGTGGTAGGAGATGGTAATGGAATGGTTGGTCATGGAAAAGGAAAAGCCAAGGAAGTTCCAGAGGCAATAAAAAAAGCTACGGATGAAGCAAAAAACACTATGATAAGGGTTCCACTAAGACAAGGCAGAACATTACACCATGATATTAGAGGAAGATTTGATTCTGGAAATGTATTTCTAAGAAGTGCACCATCTGGTACTGGTGTTATTGCCGGTGGGCCAATGAGAGCAGTTTTTGAGGCATTGGGCATCCAAGATATTGTTGCTAAATCAATTGGTTCATCAAATCCCCATAATATGGTTAGAGCAACATTCGAAGCATTAAAAGTGGTCTCTTCACCCAAAATAATTGCATCAAGAAGAGGCTTGAAAGTTAATGATATAACAAAAAGAAGAAAGAACACGTCAAGTATAGAAAATGCAAAAGCTTAAAATTACACAAATCAAAAGCCCAATTGGAAGAGAAAAGTCACAAAAACTCACTTTAATAAGTTTAGGTCTTAATAAACTAAATAGAGAAAAAATTGTTGAAGGAAATGATTCAATCAAGGGCATGATAGAAAAAGTTAAACACCTGTTGAAAGTTGAAGAGGTCTAAAATGAAACTTAATGATTTAAGAACACCAAGCTCAAATTTAAAGCAAAGGAAAAGAGTTGGAAGAGGAATTGGTTCCGGAAAAGGAAAAACTGGTGGTAGGGGCGTCAAAGGTCAGAAGTCAAGGACTGGAGTTTCTATTAATGGTTTTGAAGGTGGTCAGATGCCATTGCATATGAGGATGCCTAAACATGGATTTAAATCTAGGACTAAAATTAAAAATAAAGTTTTTAAAACTGATTTCATCAATTACCTTTTTGAAAAAAAAGCTTTAAAGGAAAATTCAACTGTAAATATAACTCAACTTCACGAATTTATAAGTGCAAAAATGAATTCCCGTATAAAAATTCTCATGGGGCAAAAATTAAAAGGTTCCATCTCAATTGAAGTTCATGCAGCTTCAAAGGGTGTGATTAAAGAGTTTAAGAGAGTTGGCGGTGAAATAAAAATTATTGACTTCAAACAATTCATCAAAGATATTAAAACTTCTAATGCCAAAAATAATTCAGATAACAAAGAAACAAAAAAAGTAAAATCGGGGAAAAGTGCAAATATAAAACCAACTAAAACAGTCAAAGATAAAGATGAGGTTATTGGAGTTCCTAAAGAGAAAAAAAAATCGACAAAAACTGATCAAATAAATATAAAACAAAAGGCTACAGAAATTCCAAAACCTGCCGAAAAAGCTAAACAAAAAACAACAAAAAAGGTAGATAAGAAGAAATAAACATGGCTTCAGTTTCAGAACAGTTAGCTTCTAGAATTAATCTTGGTTCCATTGCCAAAGCAGAAGATTTAAAAAAAAGAATACTCTTCACCCTCTTAGCATTGATTGTTTATAGAATTGGTTCTTACATTCCTGTACCAGGAATTGATCCGGTGGCTCTAGAAAAAGTTTTTGAAAGAAATGTTGGTGGTATCTTAGGAATGTTTGACATGTTTGCAGGTGGAGCATTAGGTAGAATGACAATATTTGCTTTAAATATAATGCCTTACATATCCGCTAGTATAATTATGCAACTTTTAACCGTTATATCACCTCAGCTAGAGCAGCTTAAAAAAGAAGGCGAAGCTGGGAGAAAAAAAATAAATCAATACGCAAGGTATGGCACAGTTTTTTTAGCAACTGTTCAAGGGTATGGTGTTGCTGTAGGGATTGAAAATATGTCTAATAGTCAAGGAATACAAGCAGTGATGGATCCTGGAACTTTTTTTAGATTAGTTACAGTTATAACACTTGTTTCTGGTACACTTTTCCTAGTATGGCTTGGTGAACAGATCACGCAAAGAGGAATTGGAAATGGAATTTCATTGATAATTTTTACCGGAATAGTCGCTCAACTTCCCCTAGCTTTAAGCACCACCTTTGAACTTGGTAGAACCGGTGCGTTATCTACGCTTTTTATAGTCTTTTTGTTAGTTATGTCGGTAGCAGTTATTGCTTTTATGGTTTTTATTGAAAGAGCACAAAGAAGACTGCTAGTTCAATACCCTAAAAGGCAACCTGGAGGAGCAGGAAGTGGTTCTGCTCCATCCTCACATTTACCATTGAAAATTAATACCTCAGGAGTTATTCCGCCAATTTTCGCAAGTTCACTTCTTTTATTACCCATTACTTTTGTAAGCTTCAATGCTGGTGGCGGTCCAGAGTGGTTAAATACTTTGAGTTTGTTTCTAAGTAGAGGACATCCTGTTTATTTAACTCTATACATTTCAATGATTGTTTTTTTCGCATTTTTTTACACTGCTATAGTCTTTAATCCTAAAGATACAGCTGATAATCTAAAAAAATATGGTGGTTTTATACCTGGAATAAGGCCAGGAGAAAACACAGCTAATTATTTAGATTATGTTTTGACAAGATTAACAGTTTTGGGTGCAATTTATCTTTCTTTAATTTGTTTATTACCCGAACTACTGATATCAAAATATCAAGTTCCATTTTATTTTGGGGGTACAAGTTTATTAATTGTTGTAAGTGTAACGATGGATACTGTCACTCAAATCCAATCTTACCTCCTTGCTCATCAATACGAAGGTTTGATTAAGAAATCAAATTTCAGAAGAGGAAGATGAGTAAAAAAATTGTTTTGCTCGGCCCGCCTGGATGCGGTAAGGGAACTCAGTCTAAGTTACTTGTAGAAAATAAAAGTTTTTTTCAACTTTCAACTGGAGATCTTTTAAGAGCAGCATCTTCAGATAACAAGTCAGAAGTTGGTCAAAAAATTAAACAAATTATGCAACAAGGAGGTTTGGTTCCAGATAATTTTGTTATAGATATAATAGTAAAGAAAGTCTCAGATTTAAAAGATCAAAATATAATTTTTGACGGTTTTCCGAGAAATATTGAACAAGCCAAATTCTTAGATAAATCGCTAGAAACTAAATCTATTTCTCTTGATTATGTTTTATTCTTTGGAATTGATTATAAAGTTTTAGAAAGTCGGATAAAGCAGAGAATTGAGCAGTCAACCAGAGAAGATTTAAGAACTGATGATAATCTAGAGATATTAAATAAAAGAATAAATATTTATAAAGAATCCACACTTCCAATAGTAGATTACTATAAAAATAAAAATATTTTGTATGAGATAGATGCTATGGAATCTATTGAAACAGTGTATGATAATATTTTGCAGATAATTGAATAGTTATTGTTGACTTAAAATGAAAAAAAAATATAATCCAGCTTTGTATTTATTAAGAGTTATATAGTGGCAAGAATAGCAGGCGTAAACGTTCCAACAAACAAAAGATTAGAAATATCTCTAACATATATCTATGGTATTGGACCAAAATTTTCTAAAAATATTTGTAAAGCCGTTGGGATAGATACAAAAAAGTTAGTTAGTGAATTAAATGAAGAGCAAATAATTAAAATAAGAGAGTTTATAGAAAAGAACTTTCTTGTTGAAGGTGATTTGAGAAGAGAAGTTTCATCTAGAATAAAAAGGCTTACTGATCTTGGCTGCTACAGAGGGCTAAGGCATCGAAAAAGGTTGCCTGTAAGAGGTCAGAGAACACATACGAATGCACGAACTAGGAAAGGCAAAGCCATACCTATTGCAGGTAAGAAAAAAGCAGTTTAATTATGGTTTCAAAAGCTTCTAAAACAAAAAAAAAGGTCAAAAAGAATATTGTTTCTGGAATAGCCCACATTAACTCAACCTTTAATAATACAATTATAACGATTACAGACAACACAGGTAACACTATATCTTGGTCATCATCTGGAAATAAAGGATTTAAGGGTTCAAGAAAATCTACTCCATTTGCAGCTCAGCTCGCTGCCGAAGAAGCTGGGAAAAAAGCTATGGAACATGGAATGAAGAATATTGAGGTTGTCGTAAAGGGGCCTGGTAACGGACGTGAATCAGCCATCAGAGCATTAAATTCTACAGGACTAAACATATCAATCATTAAAGATATCACTCCGATACCTCATAATGGTTGTAGACCATCAAAAAGAAGAAGAGTTTAAGTTAATAAAGGAAAGTAAAGTGATAAATAAAAATTGGAAAGAACTGATCAAACCAAAAAAAATTGAGTTTGTTAAAGATAATGAAACTGGAGATGCCTTAACAGCAGAGCTTGTAGCAGAACCGCTTGAAAGAGGTTATGGGCAAACACTTGGAAATATGTTAAGACGAGTCCTTTTATCATCTATAAGAGGAGCTGCTGTCACATCAATTAATGTCGAGGGAATTACACATGAATTTTCTGCAATCCCTGGTGTACGAGAAGATGTTACAGAAATAATCTTAAATATAAAACAACTTGCGTTAAAGTTGAACGATGTCGAATCCTCAAAAATACATATTAAAGCTGAGGGACCAAAAGAAATAAAGGCTGAGGATATTGATTGTGGTGCACATGTTGAAGTATTAAACAAGGACCTTCATCTGTTAACATTAGATTCAAAAGCTAAAGTGAATATCACACTAACTGTTGAAGAGGGCAAGGGTTATGTCCCAGCCTTAAAACATTCAGGTGATGTTCCATTGGGAACTATATTTATAGATTCATTTTTTTCTCCAGTAAGAAGAGTGTCATTTAGAGTGGAAAATTCAAGGGTTGGACAAGTAACCGATTATGATAAACTTATAATGAACATCGAGACAAATGGCTCGGTATTTCCAGAGGACTCAGTTGCGTATGCAGCTAGAATAATTGATGAACAATTAAAGATGTTTATTAACTTTGAAGAACCAGTTGAAGAAGTTGCCACTCCAGTCGTGGAAGAACCGTCTCTAAACGTAAACTTACTTAGAAAAGTTGAAGAGCTTGAGCTATCTGTAAGATCAGCCAATTGTTTAAAAAATGATGAAATCATCTATATTGGTGATCTAGTTCAAAAAACAGAATCAGAGATGCTAAGAACACCGAATTTTGGTAGAAAATCACTTAATGAAATTAAAGAAATACTTTCTACTATGAACCTTGAATTAGGAATGAAGATTGAAGGTTGGCCTCCAGAGAATATCGAAGAAATTAGAAGAAAACTTGATGATCCATACTAGGGGAATTTGTAATGAGACATGGTATAGCAGGTAGAAAACTTAATAGAAAGACTAGTCACAGGATTGCTTTGTTAAAAAATTTAAGTAAGTCCTTAATAATTAATGAACAAATCGAGACCACTCTCCCTAAGGCTAAAGACTTGAGGCCTTTCGTAGAGAAGATTCTAACAATGGGGAAATCTAATACATTACATTCTAAAAGAAAAGTACTTGCGTATCTTGGGGATCAATCTTTGGTAAATAAAGTTTTTGATGTTCTTGCAAAAAGATATTCTAAAAGAAATGGAGGGTATGTAAGAATAATTAAATCTGGCTTTAGATATGGTGACTCTGCACCTAAAGCAATTATTGAACTTGTTGAAAGAGATACCGATGCTAAAGGAAAAATTGATAAAGATAAATCTAAAATTAAAGAACAAGTAAAAGAACAGGGTGCAGCTACACAAACCCCAGAAACTAAAAATTTAGAACCTAGCAAACCCAAAATAACTAAAAAAGAAAGTTCAGAACCCAATACTGATTCAAAAAAGGAAAAATAAAACTTAGTAGTTCAGTAGTTAGAAATGGTGAACAAAGAAAACATTCCAAGCGAATGGTTAATTAAAGATGATTTTGATAGTCAGAGAATCGACTACTTTCTAAAAAAAAAAAACCCTAATCTTAGCTTCCCTAATATTTGCACATTATTAAGAAAAGGAATTGTTAAGGTAAATAATAAGAAAGTAAAAAATACATATATTTTAAAAGAAAAAGATCTTGTAGTATCAAGACTTAATATTTTACCTCCTACAGTAAAAAAAAAAATCTCATCACGAAATAAGTTTTTTTTTAATAATTTAGTTATATTTAAAGATAAAAATTATTACATTATTAACAAGCCGCCCGGATTAGCAGTGCAAGGTGGAACAAAAGTAAAAATAAATTTAGATAAGATTTTAGACAATCTGGAACCTGATCCTGAAAATAGACCAAAATTAGTTCATAGATTAGACAAGGAAACTAGCGGTATTCTAATAGTTTCAAGGAATCTTAAATCCACTACTTTCTTTGGTGAATTATTTAAAAAAAGGAAAATTGAAAAAATTTATATCACTATTGTTCATGGTATGCTCAAGAGTAAACAAGGGAAAATTAAGATCCCATTAACTTATAACGATAAAACATATCATTCTGAAACGGAGTATAGAGTTTTACACTCAAAGAATAATGAGTCTATATTACTCGTTAAAATTTTAACAGGAAGAAAACATCAGATTAGGAAACATTTTTTTGAAATTGGTCATCCCATTTTAGGTGATAGTAAATATAATAAAAAATTAAAAGAATCATCAAAATTTAATAATCTTTATTTACACTCATACTCTATAAAATTTGATGATATTGATGGTAAGCAGAAATTTTTTAATTGTGAATTACCTCATTATTTTAAAGAAAAATTAAAGATGTTGGATTTTACGGATAAATTTATAACAAAAGAACTAAAGCTAAAAAATGAACTATGAAATTAGAAAAACTAAAAATGAATATTATATATATTCACAATCTTCAAAAATTTTAACACCTAGTAAAAATCCATTAAAAACTAAATCGGAAAAACATGCCAAGATTCTAATTAGAGAAATAAAAAAAAGATTAAAATTAGACTCTCATTCTATTCTAAATTTAACTCTTTTCTCACAAAACTTATCTAAAATAGACAAAATCGAAATATCAAAAAAAATATTTAAAGTACTTGAGAATGATTATGTTTTATTTAGAAATTTTAACGATAAACTATTAATAAAGGATATGAATAATAAATTTGGAGCTTTTATCAGAGATTTTTCATTAGAATTTAATTTACCTTTACAAGTTCAAACAGGATTTATTACTAAAGTTAAAAATAAAAATGATAAATTTGCTAATTGGCTTGAGAATTTGGATAACGATAGGTTTACTGCTTTGTTTAAACTTGCTAGTATTTCAGACTCGATAATACTTAGTTATTTTTTTATAAAAAAAAAAATTAGGTGTAAAAGATTCTTTAAATTGGTAAATATAGAGTACAATTATCAACAGCAAAGATGGGGATTGTTAGATGAACATAAAGAAAGCGATAATTATTTTTTAAAGGCTATACAAAACATTAACTTGTTTTTAAAAATTACAAATAACTTATAAAAATTTGAACTATAGAGTATTTGATATGAGAGAAATTTTAAAGAAACTTGATTCTAAAAGAAGAAGAGCAGTTGAAGGTGGTGGACAAAGTAGACAAGATAGCCAACATAAAAAAGGAAAATTAACCTCACGTGAAAGAATTGAAATTCTTCTTGATGAGGGTACTTTTGAAGAGTGGGATATGTTTGTTGAGCATAGATGTGCTGAATTTGAAATGGAAAAACAAAAAGTTCCAGGTGATGGTGTGGTTACAGGATATGGTACAATTAACGGAAGACTCACATTTGTATTTAGCCAAGATTTTACAGTTTTTGGAGGATCTCTTTCAGAATCACATGCAGAAAAAATTTGTAAAATTATGGATAAAGCTCTACAGGTAGGAGCTCCAGTAATTGGATTGAATGATTCAGGAGGGGCAAGAATACAAGAGGGTGTCGCATCATTAGCAGGATATGCAGAAGTCTTTCAGAGAAATGTTTTGTCATCAGGTGTTATTCCACAAATATCAGTTATTATGGGCCCTTGTGCCGGAGGAGCGGTATATAGTCCAGCAATGACAGATTTCATATTTATGGTTAGAGATACATCATACATGTTTGTCACCGGGCCAGATGTACTTAAAACTGTAACACATGAAGAGGTGAGTCACGAAGAATTAGGTGGGGCATCTACTCATACTAAAAAATCTGGAGTAGCAGACTCAGCATTTGATAATGATGTTGAGGCACTATTTCAATTAAGAAGGTTTATGGGTTTTTTGCCATCTTCAAACAAAGAAAAACCTCCAATGAGAACTTCTGAAGATCCTGTTGATAGGTTAGAATATTCTTTAGATACTCTCATTCCTGATAATGCTAACAAGCCATACGATATGAAAGAATTAATAACAAAAGTTGTTGATGATAGAGATTTTTTCGAACTACAATCTGATTACGCAGCTAATATAATAACAGGTTTTGCGAGAATGTCAGGCTCACCAATTGGAATAGTAGCAAATCAACCGATGGTTTTGGCAGGCTGCTTAGATAATAATTCTTCTAGAAAAGCAGCCAGATTTGTTCGTTTTTGTGATTGTTTTAATATTCCAATTGTAACTTTCGTTGATGTTCCTGGTTTTCTACCGGGTACTTCACAAGAATATAATGGTATAATAAAACACGGTGCTAAATTATTATTTGCATTCGCCGAGGCAACTGTTCCAAAAATTACAGTTATTACAAGAAAAGCTTATGGTGGAGCATACGACGTTATGAGTTCTAAACATTTACGTGGAGATGTAAACTATGCTTGGCCTCAAGCAGAAATTGCTGTGATGGGACCCAAAGGAGCTGTTGAAATTATTTTTAGAGGTGAACTGGGAGATAAAGAAAAAATAGAAAAAAAAACAAATGAATATAGGGAAAAACTTGCAAACCCTTTTATAGCAGGTAGTAGAGGGTTTATTGATGATGTAATAATGCCAAATACAACTAGAAAAAGAATATGTCGGTCACTTGAAATGCTAAAAGATAAAAAGCTTCATAACCCTTGGAAAAAACACGACAATATCCCTTTGTAGGTAATCTTTATGTTTAAAAAAATACTTATAGCTAATAGAGGTGAGATTGCTTGTAGAATTATTAAGACTGCAAGAAAATTAGGAATTAAAACAGTTGCAATTTGTTCAGACCCAGACTTAAGCTCACCACACGTAAATTTAGCAGATGAATATTTTAATATTCGTGGGAACACCTCTGCAGAAAGTTATTTAATAATAGAAAAAATTATAGATGTCCTTAAAAAATCTAATGCTGATGCTGTTCACCCCGGTTATGGATTTCTATCAGAAAATGTAAACTTTAGGGAAGAAGTTCAAAAAGCTGGTAAGATTTTTATTGGTCCCCCCAGTCAAGCAATTTCATTGATGGGGGATAAAATTGAATCCAAAAAATTAGCAAAATCAGCTGGTGTATCTGTTGTGCCGGGGGGGCTTGATGTAATTAAAGATTTAAAACATGCAATTAAAGAAGCAAAAAAAATAGGTTATCCTTTGATGGTTAAGGCGTCAGCTGGTGGAGGCGGAAAAGGAATGAGGATAGCATTTAACGATGGGGAATTAAAAGAAAACTTTAATTCAGCAGTAAACGAAGCGAGATCAAGCTTTGGGGATGATAGGGTATTTATTGAGAAATTTATTGAATTTCCAAAGCATATTGAGATTCAGGTATTAGGGGATCAGTTTGGTAATTTTATACACTTAGGTGAGAGAGAATGTACTATCCAGAGGCGTCATCAAAAAGTTATTGAAGAGGCACCAAGCTTTTTTGTAGATGAAAATTTAAGGAATGAGATGGTAAGTCACGCACTTAAGTTGGCCAAAGCTGTTAGTTACTACTCAGCAGGAACTGTTGAATTTGTGGTAGATAAAAAAAAGAATTTTTATTTTTTAGAAATGAATACGCGATTACAAGTTGAACACCCTGTAACTGAACTAATTACTAATATTGATATTGTTGAACAAATGATAAGAATTGCATTTGGTGAAAAACTTGCACACAAACAAAAAGATATTAAATTCCTCGGCACTGCACTTGAATGTAGAATATATGCTGAAGATTCTTCAAAAAATTTTTTACCCTCTATTGGTAGGCTTACCAGATATATAGAGCCTTCAGGAAAAAATGTACGTGTTGACTCTGGAGTCGTAGAGGGTTCTGAAATAAGTATGTTTTATGACCCGATGATTTCTAAGTTATGTACTTATTCTAACACAAGGAAATCGTCAATTAAGGAGATGATAAATGCTCTGGATAGGTACCTAATTGAAGGTGTAAAAACAAATAGAGATTTTTTATCAAACATTCTACAAAATGAGAATTTTGAGAAGTCTAATTATTCAACGGCATTTATTAAAGAAAATTATAAAGAAGGGTATGATTCTTTCAATGTTGATTTACAAGATAAACAAAAGATCCATGCTGTAGCAGTCTTTGTAAATTATAAATACCTTTTGAGAGCGGCATCCATTTCTAATCAATTAAAAGGTTTCAATAAAACAGTTGGGATGAACTGGCAGGTTATAGATGATGGTAAAATAATTAATTCAAAAATTTCATTCAATAATTTTAATAAAAGTTATGATATTTATATAGGTAAAAAATATTTAAACCTCAAAAGTAACTGGAATATTGGACATCCTTTATTTTCAGCAATAATCGACAATAATCTTTCTTATTTTAGTATTAAAAGAAATGGGCCAAAATTTTTAATAAATCATAATGGTAGTTCATCTGAACTTTTAGTTTTTTCTAAAAGGCATGCTGAGCTTAATGAGATAATGATTCCTAGAAAAAAAGAAGATTTGTCTAGATTGCTTCTTGCTCCTATGCCTGGCCTTTTAGTTTCTCTATTAGTTGAAGAAAAACAAGTTGTTGATGAAAACCAACCCTTAGCTATTATAGAAGCGATGAAAATGGAAAATATAATTAGATCAGAAAAAAAAACAAAAATTAAAAAAATCAATTGTTCTGAAGGTGATAGTCTTGAGGTTGATCAGATAATACTAGAGTTTGAATAAATAAGCGGTCGTGGCGGAATTGGTAGACGCGCA
>CENJ01044054.1_pt1 | contig 20771 bp, 14 predicted proteins | sample 356161 | NCBI WGS metagenome assembly CENJ01 (sample SAMEA2619531, study PRJEB7988) | marine metagenome | biome: marine biome (ENVO:00000447); feature: surface water layer (ENVO:00002042); material: "saline water (ENVO:00002010), including plankton (ENVO:xxxxxxxx)" | depth 5 m
TATAAATTTTTGATTACACTAATGAGATGCTAAGCTAACCAAGAGGTTTAATGCTTTAAGAAAACTTTAGGATTTTTGGGGAGCGAATTAGCCGACCAGTGCCACCCAGATTCCTTGATCATCTTTGGAGACTTTGGCGAGCTTATTTTGAGTGAGGTCCTTGATTGCTTTGTCCCATTTTTTATTGCTAAGCTGTGCTTGTTCTTTTAATAATGGAAGCGCAATGGGACTTTCTTTCTTTAGCAGATCAAAAATCAATTTTTCCTCATCTGAGAGAGCAATCGCTTTTTTCTCAGGTTTCATTTGCGGGAAAAATAGTACTTCTTGAATAGAGCTGTTATTGGTTAATAGCATGGTGAGCCGGTCAATTCCAATTCCAATACCAGAAGTAGGCGGCATACCATATTCAAGCGCTCGAAGAAAATCTTGGTCGATAAACATCGCTTCATCATCCCCCTTTTCGCTCAGGGTCAATTGGGCTTCAAAACGTTCTCTTTGGTCAATCGGGTCATTAAGTTCCGAATAGGCATTCGCCAATTCCTTTCCATTGACCATCAGCTCAAAGCGTTCCGTTAGTTTTGGGTTACTTCGGTGTTCTTTAGTCAAGGGACTCATTGACTTGGGATAGTCGATGATAAAAGTGGGTTGAATGTAATGATGTTCACATTTTTCTCCAAAAATTTCATCGATCAGCTTGCCTTCTCCCATCGTGTCGTCAACTTCAATTCCCAGTTCCTTTGCAGTTTCTCGTAATTTATCTTCATCCATTTCCGAAACATCAATTCCCGTATGGATTTTAATGGCTTCAAGGATGGGTACCCTTGGGTATGGGGCTTTGAAATCAATAGTCTTCTCTCCAACCTGAACTGCAGAAGTATTGTGGGTATTTATGGCTACTTTTTCCAGTAAACGCTCTGTCATATCCATCATCCAGAAATAGTCTTTGTATGCCACGTAAAGTTCCATAACCGTGAACTCCGGGTTGTGTGTTCGATCCATTCCTTCATTTCGGAAGTCTTTAGCAAATTCATATACACCGTCAAAACCTCCTACGATCAAACGTTTTAAGTACAATTCATTTGCAATCCTCAAGTAAAGGGGAATATTTAGGGCATTATGATGTGTTAAAAAAGGTCGTGCTGCTGCCCCGCCTGGTATAGGTTGTAGGATGGGGGTCTCTACTTCGAGATAATCCATTTCGTTAAAAAAACTACGGATACTGTTGGTGATTTTCGTGCGCTTAACAAATGTATCTTTGACTTTTGGATTCACAATCAAATCCACATATCGCTGGCGATAACGTAACTCGGGATCATTGAACTCGTCGTAGACGTTGCCCTCGGCGTCTGTTTTCGGAAGCGGAAGGGGGCGTAGGGTTTTGTTAAGGATTTGAAATGATTTGACCATAACCGTTTTTTCTCCTACTTGAGTGGTAAAAAGCGTGCCTTCTAACCCAATAATATCTCCGATATCGAGTAATTTCTTATAGACTTCATTGTAAAGTGTTTTGTCTTCTCCTTCACAAATTTCATCGCGATTAAAATATAGTTGAATCCTCCCATTACTATCTTGTAATTCTGCAAAACTCGCCTTTCCCTGAATTCGTCTTGACATTAATCGTCCTGCGATAACGACTTTTTTACCTTCATTAAAATTTTCTTTTATAGATGTCGAATCCGCATCTATGGGAAATAGTGCAGCAGGATAAGGATCAATACCTAAGTCCCTTAGTGCCTGTAACTTTTCTCTTCTTACTCGTTCTTGCTCTGAAAGTTGCGTCATAAATCCTTAAGATTTGTGCAAAGATAAACAGTCTCAAGCAATCGGGAATCAATTTTCCTATCTTTGCATAAAATGGGAGTCCATTGAGTTTTTGGCGCGTACTTTTATCGATTTTTTCCCCCCCGCTAGCGGTAATTGACCAGGGCTGTGGCTCAATTATCATTGTTTTTTTATTGACCCTTTGCGGTTGGGTGCCCGGGGTTATTGCCGCGCTGGTTATTTTAAACAATCCCGATCGGTGGAATGATTAAAAACAAAAAAGTAAAGATTACTGAACTTGGATTACTGCCCTACAGTGAGGCATGGAAACTTCAAGAGGACTATTTTTCTGAAATAATTGCAGTTAAGCGTCAAAATCGCGCATCCGATCAGCCAATTCCTTCACCAAATCATTTGTTAATGGTAGAACATCCTCCGGTCTTTACGCTAGGGAAAAGTGGTAAAATAGAACATTTACTCGTTCAGGAAAATGCTTTAAAATCGAAGGGTATTGAGTTTTTCAAAACCAATCGTGGGGGAGACATTACATTTCACGGCCCCGGCCAATTGGTCGGTTATCCCATACTCGATTTAGATAATTTCTTTACCGATATTCACAAATACCTTCGTTATTTGGAGGAGGTAATCATCAAGACGCTTAATGATTTCGGACTAAAAGGTGCTCGAAGTGACGGAGAAACTGGCGTTTGGCTAGACTTAGACACCCCTTTTGCCCGAAAAATATGTGCTATGGGGGTGCGTGCCAGCCGATGGGTTACTATGCATGGATTTGCTTTAAACATCAATACCGACCTTTCTTATTTTGACTATATCGTCCCTTGTGGAATTCAAGGTAAAGGGGTGACTTCCCTTGCCAAAGAACTCAAAAAGGAAGTCGATCCAGCTCTAGTTAAGGCTGCGGTACTCAAACATTTTTCTGAAATTTTTGAAGTGGAAATCATCGATTGATTTCATAAACCAAAATACTGTTGTCTTCTGCTGTCACAACCATTTCTAGTGCCTTGTCCTTGTCACTATTAGACAAGTCTATTGCTGAGTTACCATAGACAGGGAAGCCCTCTACCGCTTTTCCGTTGCTGTAGAAAAGATAAACTTTTTGAGCTTCTTGATCGGTAGTGCTTATGTAAAGTGTATTGTTTAGATAAAAGATTTTTGGTGAGGTGTAATTTCCAAAAGGAAGTATAACGGGTATGCCTTTGATGTTGAGATTGTTCTCGGATAAAGTTACCAGTGATTTGGTTGTGGCATCTATTTTGTGATTTGGACTTAGCCCAAGGGAGGAGGTGACCTTGTTCCCCCTAGTATCTATTTGAATCAGGCTGCCCTCTCGATTTGTTGTAGCAAAGGTATTCAGATAGGAGAAAATTTCATTGTCACTAAATTTAATGTCACCTTTCACTTTTATGCGATCCAGTCCAGTGCGGGAAACAATTTTTAAACGATTGTTCTCCAGAGGCATGACGATATAATCTTTCCCCTGAAATCGCAGGTGTTTCGGTGCGGAAAGAATTGGCGCATCAACTTTTTTAAGCTTAAAGCCATTGACCCTTTTTCCATCGCCATTATACATGTAAATCGACCTGTCTTGTGTGACTAAAAAACGGTAGTTGCGGTTGTTGTCATAATCAAAAATGGCTAAGGGTAGTGGTTGGTTGCTCTTAGGTAATTTGATGTTAAAAGGCTTAACTATATTACCATTTCTGTCTAAAACCATTAGCCTGTTTTGAGTCCTAAAAGCCATCTGTAAACGTTTATTTTTATACAAATCCACTTGTTGGATGGGGCCAATTATTTTAGCATCTAATTGTTTTTTCCAATATAATTTTCCAGTATTGGAAAATAAGTAGAGGATATTTTCTTGGTCCTGAACGGCAATATCCATTCCATTATTCCGGTGATTTTTTAGCCATTGGGGAGGGATGGTAGCTGCTTTGGGTAACGCGATTGAAAAGGAATTGTTGACACCTCCTTTATTTTGAAATGGTTGATCTTTTTGAACACTTAGGTGAAGGTGTGAAAAGTCCTCTTCCCCAACCCCTTGGAATACGACTAGAGGATAGTCCGATACGGGGAGTGTTGACAGCCCTTTGGTAGTGTTACCATTATTTTCCCAATAGTCGATCAAGTTCTTGGTTTGTCCAATCCAGAGGAAAGAATTTTCGTTGGCCAACCGCTCCTTAAGAGCCTTAAAAGTTGGATTTTTACCCAAGGTATTTTGGTCAATATAGTTAGTCAATAGATTTTTTAGTCCGCTTTCCGTTTCACTTAAGATCAAATAATCTTCATATAGACATGACCATGCTGGACTGACTTTTTGTCCAAAACTGGACAACAAACTGATCAGTTCTTTGGGTAACTCAATTTTACTATAGCTAGCTCCTCGATAGGTTTTTGGTTCAGCATTTCCAAGAGTAAAATCAGGAATATCTTCCAGTGAATTTAGGTGAAAAATCACCGACTGTTCCGTTCCAGCATTTACCCATCCAATTTCACTAACCGAATTGAGGGGGGAGAAATCTATTTTATTCAGGGGGATATTCGCACTTCTACTATAATCCTTAAAATTGTCCTCAAACTGTCGCACATTATCAACGGTTATACTTAAATAAGAGGTGAAGTTTTTAGGAACTATATTGTGGAGGTGTGTTTCTCTTGGCTTAAGAGATTTGATAAGGTTTAGGGCGTCTGGGATGGAATCGTTTAAAAACGCAACGCCGTCAAGAGAGAAATAATCTCCTTCAACCTCTAAATCTAAGGCTAACCATTGTTTTCCAGTTTTAGGAAAAAGAGGTGTGCTGGGAAAAACTGAATTGAACAGGGATTTGGAGGATGGATGAATAAAAAAGTTAATGGTCAGATCTTGGTCGATGCTTTCTGCCAACTGAAAAAATTCAGGACTGGTTATTCCACGATTTTTTCTTTGAAAATTTCGTATACCATTTTCAACCATTAGTTGGGATTCAGCGATCATTTTCAAATTCCCCAGTTTGGAAATATAAAATGTTTGCCCTCCTTTATCAATAGTGCCAATAGTCTGTCCGCTATATTTAAGTTCTGTTTGATAAGTGATTAAGGAGTCTGCAGGGGTTGTTTTTGTGATAAAACCCACTGCATTTTGATCCTTTCCGATGGGCGTGATACAATATGCAAATGGAAGTGGGGTGCGCTGTGGGGTAATATTTTTTATGGTCTTTTTTAGACCAGGTTCTAATTCAAAAATTTTTAACAACAATTCTGAGCTGCTAAGCGCTAAGGTATCATTCACCTGAATTACAATGGAAGTGTTTTGCGGAATCGCCTCCATGATTTGAAGGTTTTGGGGGATTTTGTCAGTACAACCTGCAAGGGCAAGGAAAATGAAAAGGGGTAGATAATATTTTATCATATCAACCAAAAATATTAAAACTCCCACTCTTGTTTGGATTAATTCAATGAATATATTCCACTAACTTTTCAACAATAGGAATCATTATTACTTAAAGTTGAGTTCCAATTGTTTTGGGAGCAATTGAAAAGATTTTCGGTGGTAAGGCGATGGTCCATTGAGTTTTATGGCTGCTCTGTGGACTTTTGTTGGATAGCCTTTATTTTTATACCATTGATAGTCAGGATACTCTTCATGAATTTTTTTCATGTAGTCATCTCTGTAAGTTTTTGCCAAAACTGAGGCAGCGGCAATATTCAGGTATTTACCATCACCTTTTATTACACATTCATGGGGAATATTGTCATAAGGGTGAAACCGATTTCCGTCGACTGCGATAAATTCTGGTTTTTTTTTCAGTTGTTGCAAGGCCAAATGCATGGCTTTAATGCTGGCATTTAGAATATTGATTTGATCGATTTCCTGGGGGTAGACATGGGCATACGAAAATGACACAGCTTGCGCCTCGATCAATGGACGTAGTTCATATCGCTGCTTTTCGTTGAGTTGCTTGGAATCATTTAAAAAGGGCAAATCAAAAATTTTGGGTAATATCACAGCAGCAGCAGTTACTGGTCCTGCCAAACACCCTCTGCCGGCTTCATCCGTTCCTGCTTCAATCTTAAATGAAAACTGTGCTACTAACAATGTCAGATTTTCGTTTACCTTATTAAAGACAATTTAAGTACATTTATTTTAACTTCGCATCAAATTCGTTTTAATGAGGCGACAGTTTTCTGTTTTTTTTCTACTGTTTACCACCTTTGCATTTGCTCAAGAGATTGACAACATCCAACAAAAGGATTCTGAGAGTAATAACACCCTCGAGGTTGCTGGTTTTTCCGTTCCTGTGCAAGCAGTAGATAGCTTGTCGGTTGCTAATGATAGTATTATAGCAGCAGCTGTCCCACAAATTAGCCAAAAGGATTCGATTCGATTTTTGAATTTTTCACTCCCTAAATTGGGGATTCTAAAAAATGTGGTCATCAAAACCCCTGAAGAGGAACAGGCAGATTCTTTGCCTAAGAGATTTCAGATCATGGATCGAGTGAGTTTAGATCACGATAGTAGATTGCTTTCAGTGGAATTATTTACTCAGCTTTTAGACTCTTTTTCATTAGAGAGAACGGAGTATAAGTTGCGCCAAATTAAGCTTAGAAAAATTGCCCAAAAACCGATTAAAGAAATGAACGAAATAACGGTTGAGGATTATAAGATTTTCTATTCAGATGGAACCGAGACCCATTTGGATACCACCCTTAATATTAATAAGGATTATCGTTTTAATTACTTACGGAAGGATTATTTTGAATTATTGACTTTCCCTAATACTGGTGAAGGTTACAATAAACTTGGCTATGATTTCCAGGGGCAGAAGAAAACCCCCCAAATCGGTGCTAGGGCAAAACATTTTGCCTACATGGAGGAGGAGGAGACACCATATTTTGAGGTGCCCACTCCAATGACAGAACTTTTTTTTAAATCTGTTTTTGAGCAAGGTCAAATGGTAGATGCTTTAATTACGGTCAACACCTCCCCAAGGTTTAATTTGTCAGTAGCACATAAGGCTTACCGATCTTTGGGTAAATACATCAATACACTGGGAGGGGGGACTAATGTTCGCTTTACCACACATTATACTTCCAAAAATTACCGTTATCGGCAGCGCTCCCATTTTGTAGCGCAAAAATTGGAGAATCAAGCCAATGGAGGGTTGGATTCTTTAAGTGTTTACTATTTTGAAAAAGCGGTGGATGAACTTGAATACGATGGTTTTTTGGATCGATCTAGACTGGACAATAATGTAGAAGTAGATAATACACTTTCAGGAAGACGTTATTTTATCGATCAACAATATGATGTAATAATCGGTGGAAACAATAAGATGTTTAATTACGAACGCCCTAAAATTTTGACTGTAGGGCATAAGATAAATTATGAGATCAAAAGGTTCATTTATCAAAATACCGAAGCAAATAGTTTTTTTGGAACCGTATCAGGCACAGCTACTTTCGGTGTTAAAAACTATTTGGACACAACGGATAATGAGTTCTATGCCATTTATAACAATAAAAATCTAGGACAGCTCAAAGCGGGAATCCGTATCATTAATTGGGACTACTATATTGTTTTTCCAGAAGATCAAGGCATGGAGGTGCCTGTAAACCGAGGGCCATATCCCACAGCTATTAAAGCCAATCAGTTTGCGCTAGATGCCTACTGGAAGAAAACCTTCCTTAAATTTAACTTTAAGGCGGAAGGTTATTTTTCAGTTAAAAAGGAATACGCTACTCAATTTTTATCTGGCGAAGTCAATAGGGAATTTAACAACGAATTTTTTGTCAAAGCCAAACTTAGTCTGCGTACCCAAGCTCCTAACTTTAACTTTTTCCTTAATCGAAGTAATTATATCGAATACGACTGGTATAATCCGAGTCTTAAAAACCAGCAATTCAATACGCTAGAATTTATGCTAAGTCATCCCATATGGGGGCATATTCAAGGTAAATATGAGCTGATCAATAATTATACTTATTTCAGAAACCTGTTGCCTTTTCAAAGGAAAATTTCATTTTCAGAAACAACCAATAAGCTGGAAGAGGAATTGTTGGTTGCCCCAGAACAATCTGAAAATCAGATCAATTATCTAAAGTTGAGATGGAACAAACAGCTTAATCTGGGTAAATTTTCGCTGGCCAACACATTGCAGTATCAACAAGTCACTCAGAACGGTGCTGAGGAAGCTTTCAAGCCACTTAATGTGCCCGAATGGAATGTTAGAAGTTCTCTATTTTTCTCAAGTCAACTATTTGGTAAAGCTCTTTACCTACAGACCGGTATTACCGCACAGTATTTCACAAAATATTATGGTGACCGTTACAGTCCTTTAATAGGTGAGTTCGCCTCTCAGAATCATACTGAAATAGGAGATTTCCCAAGAATAGATTTCTTTATTAATGCTAAAATCCAGCAAACCAGGTTGTTCTTAAAGTTTGAGCATATTAACGACGACAGAACAGGCTACAACTATTTTGCTGCACCATTCACACCTTATCGCGATTCATTTTTGCGATTTGGTATCGTTTGGAACTTTTTCCAGTAGTCCTATTAAACGGCGATTAAATCACCAGCCTTATTTTTTTGTGGAAGACTAGAAGTCCCCATCAGATAGGTGTCAATCTGGTGAGCTGCTTCACGACCCTCTGAAATTGCCCAAACTATGAGTGATTGTCCCCTCCTAGCATCTCCAGCAGCAAAAATATTTGATTTGTTGGTTTGGTATAATTTTTCTCCTTTCACATTACCTCTTGGATCAAAATTTAGTCCGAATTGTTCAGGAAGTGATTTATCGGGACCAGTAAACCCTAAAGCCAATAGAACTAAATCGCAGGGCCATTCTTTTTCAGAACCTTTAATCTCAATCAACTGAGGACGTTGACCAGGAATTTTTTTCCACTCTACTTCTACGGTTACTAAACCTTTTATGTTTCCATTGGCGTCACTTACAAATTCTTTGGTCAAAATGCTCCATTCTCTATGACTTCCCTCTTCGTGGGAAGAGCTGGTTTTGAGCTTAAAGGGCCAGTATGGCCAAGGATTTTCTTCTGTTCTACCATCAGCCGGTTTGGGCATTATTTCGAAGTTGGTAACACTCTTTGCACCTTGTCGATTGGAGGTGCCGATACAATCAGAGCCTGTGTCTCCTCCACCAATTACGATGACATTTTTATCTTTTGCAAGATATTTAGCATTGCGCTCATGTTGTCCGTCAACGGCTTTGTTGTTGTGGGGTAAGAAATCCATTGCCTGCACAACACCTTTTAAATCGGCACCAGGAATTGGAAGTTCTCTTTTAATGGTTGAACCAGTACAAAGTACTACTGCATCAAAATTAGCTTCGATTTCTTCGGCTGTTATGGTTTTACCGACTTCAACGTTACATTTAAACTCAATGCCTTCAGCTTCAAGAATTTCCAAACGTCTATCGATAACATTTTTTTCCATTTTAAAATCTGGGATACCATATCTTAAAAGACCTCCAATTTTATTGTCTCTTTCAAAAACGGTTACCTTATGTCCAGCACGGTTTAATTGTTGCGCCGCAGCTAACCCTGCGGGTCCAGATCCGATTACAGCAACTGTTTTTCCCGTTCTTGTAGTTGGAGGCTGAGGCTTAATCCATCCCTCAGAAAATCCTCGTTCAACGATGTATTTTTCGATTAATTCTATCGATACTGGCGGATTAATAATTCCCAAAACACAGGCTTCTTCACAAGGTGCAGGACACAATCTCCCGGTAAATTCTGGGAAGTTGTTGGTTGAATGTAAAATAGTTAAAGCTTTTTCCCATTCATTCTTGTAAACCGCATCATTAAAATCTGGAATTAGGTTACCCAAAGGACAACCACTATGACAAAACGGAACACCGCAGTCCATACATCTTCCAGCTTGCTCTTGTAACTCCTCAGTTTTGGGAGCAACAGTAAATTCTTTATAGTCTTGAATACGTTCTTCAGGAGCGATTACTGGCTCCTTCATTCTGTCGTATTCCATAAATCCTCTTAACTTTCCCATAATCAATTAACTTTTGCTTCTTCGGCTTCTTTTTCTAAAATCTCTAAGGCCCGCTTATAATCAGTAGGCATAACTTTGATAAACTTTTTAACGTTTGTTTTCCAATCGTCCAAAATGTATTGAGCACGAGAACTATTGGTATAATCAACGTGGTTATTGAGTAACTCAAAAACCTTGTCTTGATCTTTTTCGGTAAGGTCTTCTAATTCAACCATTTCAAGATTGAATTTTTTATCGTCAAACGTACCGTCATCACTGTAAAGGTATGCGATACCACCGCTCATCCCAGCAGCAAAGTTCCTTCCAAATTCTCCTAAAACAACAGCAATACCTCCGGTCATATACTCACATCCGTGATCTCCAATCCCTTCGACTACAGCAGTGGCTCCGGAGTTTCTGACACAGAAACGCTCTCCTGCAACTCCGTTAATATAGGCTTCTCCAGTCACTGCCCCATAAAGTGCAACATTTCCGATGATGATATTCTCACTGGCTTTAAAGGTGGCCTCTTTAGGTACTTGTGCGATGAGTTTCCCTCCAGATAATCCCTTTCCAAAATAGTCATTACTATTACCGATAACTTTTAGGAATAAGCCTTTTGTAGCAAAAGCACCAAAACTTTGTCCTGCAGTTCCTGTGAAATAGATACTCAGTGTGTCTTCGGGTAAACCATTCGCTCCGTGAATTTTGGAGATTTCATTACTCAGTATAGCTCCCACTGAACGGTCAGTATTTTTAATTTCAAACTCGAGATGTTGAGGATCTTTTCGGTAAATGGCTGTGTGGGCTTTGGATACAATTTTAAAATCTAATACGTTTTCAAGCCCGTGATCCTGTTTTTTAGTATTGTAAGTGTCTACGTAATCTGGTACCTGAGGCTTGTATAAGATTTTAGACAAGTCGATGCCTTGCGCTTTGTAATGCTTAATAGCTCTATTCATATTTAGCTTTTGAGACTGTCCGACCATTTCAGCTACAGTTCTAAAACCAAGGCTTGCCATAATTTCTCTTAACTCTTGCGCGACGAAATACATAAAGTTGATTACGTGCTCAGGCTTGCCCTTAAAGTTTTTGCGTAGCTCTGGATCCTGAGTGGCTATTCCCACAGGACATGTGTTGAGGTGACAGGCACGCATCATGATACAACCTGATGCCACGAGTGGTGCAGTAGAGAAACCAAATTCTTCAGCACCTAACAAACAAGCTACTGCTACATCTCGGCCAGTTTTCATTTGCCCATCACATTCAAGTACGATTCGCGAACGCAAATCATTCATAACTAAGGTTTGCTGCGCTTCGGCAATTCCAAGCTCCCAGGGGAGTCCAGCATGTTTTAATGAAGTTAAAGGGGAGGCTCCCGTACCACCATCATAACCTGAGATCAGTACTACATCTGCCTTCGCTTTTGCAACACCTGCTGCAATGGTTCCAACACCAACTTCAGAGACTAGCTTAACGTTGATTCTCGCCTCACGATTAGCATTTTTTAGATCAAAAATCAATTGTGCTAAATCCTCGATGGAATAAATATCGTGGTGGGGCGGGGGTGAAATCAGTCCGACATAAGGGGTAGAATTTCTTACAGAGGCGATGTAGGGATTTACCTTAGGTCCGGGTAATTGTCCACCCTCTCCAGGCTTAGCACCCTGTGCCATCTTAATCTGTATTTCTTTGGCAGAGCTCAAATAGTGACTTGAAACCCCAAATCTTCCAGACGCTACTTGTTTGATAGCACTATTTTTCCAGTTACCATCCATATCAGGTTGGAAACGCTTTGGGTCTTCTCCTCCTTCACCAGAGTTACTTTTACCTCCTATACGATTCATGGCAATAGCGAGGTTCTCATGTGCCTCAGCACTAATGGAACCTAAAGACATGGCTCCAGTTTTGAAACGCTTTACAATTTCTGTCCAAGGCTCTACTTCATCCAGAGGAATAGGATCAAAACTTGAAAACTCGAACATCCCTCTCAGGGTCATCAGCTTCTCGCTTTGCTCGTTGATTAATTTGGAGTAAACCTCGTAAGTTTCGTATTTATTTTGTTTAACTGCCTGCTGTAACTTTGCAATTGAGGCAGGGTTTAACATGTGTTTTTCCCCATCTCTTCTCCAACGATAATCTCCACCAATTTCAAGAGACATTCCGGGAACGTTTTTACTTTCAAATGCTTTGTGAAAACGCTTGTTGATTTCTTTTTCTATTTCATAAAGCCCAATACCCTCAATTCTCGTGGCTGTTCTACAGAAATAAGTTTCGATGAATTTTTCGTTTAATCCTAAGGCTTCAAAAATCTGAGCACCTCGATAGGAGTGTAAGGTTGAAATTCCAATTTTATTCATCACTTTGACTATTCCCTTAGCAATGGCCTTGTTGAAATTGTCAATTGCTTTTTCAACTGTTACCCCTTGAATGATTTTTTGTGAAACCTGGTGAGAAATGATCTCATTTATCATGTAAGGGTTAATGGCACTTGCACCATAACCGAACAGTAGAGAGAAGTGATGTGGTTCTCTAGGCTCTGCAGATTCAACGATAATTCCAAACAGAGATCTTTTTTTGAGTCGTTTTAAACCGTGATGGGCATGAGAACAGGCAAGTAACATCGGAATTGGAGCCAGTTCAGGAGAGACGCCTCGGTCGGATAATATAACGATATTGGCTCCCTGGTCCACAGCACTCTCGATATCCAATATCATTTGATCTAACGCAGCTTCTAATCCATTGTGCCCTTTGTTAATATCATATAAGGTGGATATGGAAGCGGCTTTAAAGTTATCGTGCTTAATGTATTTTATTTTATCCAAATCCTCATTAGAGATTACGGGATTCTGGATTCTCAATTTTTTGCATTGTTCGGGGACTACATCAAAAATATTGTGGTCACTTCCTATAGATAAACTGGTATCAGTAACAATCTCCTCACGAATTCCATCTAGTGGAGGGTTGGTAACCTGAGCAAACAATTGTTTAAAATAGTTATAAATCAGTTGAGGTCGATCAGAAAGAACAGCAAGTGGCGTATCTGTCCCCATTGACCCAATGGCTTCTTTGGCATTAACACTCATTGGATTTATTAATGTTTTTAAATCTTCTTGTGTGTATCCAAATAACCTTAAACGGGTCTCAAAATCTTCTTTTTCGACAGGAGTTTTGTTGCCGGTGTAGGAAACTTCTTTGAGCTCCAAAAGATTTTCATTCAACCATTTTCTATAGGGTTTTTTACTGACAATCTCACTTTTAATTTCTTTGTCTTCAATGATACGACCTTCGTCCATGTCCACTAAAAACATTCTACCAGGCTCTAATCTGCCGTGATGTTCTACATTGTCTGGTTCAATATCAAGAACACCAGTTTCCGAGGACATGACAACATAGCCATCTTTGGTGACCGTGTATCGAGAGGGCCTTAAACCATTTCGATCTAGCAACGCTCCGATGTATTTACCATCGGTGAAAGGAATTGAAGCCGGTCCATCCCATGGTTCCATTATACAAGCATTGTACTCATAAAATGCCTTTTTGTCATCATCCATAGAAAGGTGTTTTTCCCATGCTTCTGGTACCATCATCATCATGGCTTCGGGTAAAGATCTACCCGTTGCCAATAAAAGCTCTAACGCCATGTCCATCGAAGATGAATCTGATTTGTTGGGCAATATGATCGGTAATATTTTTTTGATATCTTCTCCAAAGGCATCGCTTTTCAAAAGCTCCTCCCTTGCTTCCATTCGGCTGTAGTTTCCTTTGAAAGTATTGATCTCTCCATTGTGACACATATAACGGAATGGTTGAGCCAAATCCCAAGTGGGGAAGGTATTGGTTGAAAACCGCTGATGTACTAGTGCCAATCTTGTGACCACAAGTGGGTCATTTAGGTCACTGTAGTATCTATTGATATCCTCTGGAGTTAATAAACCTTTGTAGATAAGGGTGTGGGTTGAAAAACTGGGAAGGTAAAAATACTCCGCTTGTGATAGTTTGGAGGCTTTGATTTGATGTTCAGCAACTTTTCTCGCAATAAAAAGTTTGGTATTGAACTCTTGCTCACTAAGCTTTTCGTCTCCCTTTCCAACAAATATTTGTTTGACATGCGGTTCAGTCTGAGCGGCTATCGCACCAACTTGACTTTGGTCAACTGGAACATCACGCCATCCTAAGATTGATAAACCCTGTCTTTCGATTTCATTTTCAAAAGTAGATACACAAAAAGTTAACTGATTTTCCTTTTTGGGTAGGAAAACCATTCCAACGGCGTATTCATGAAATTCAGGAAGATCAAAATCACAATTTTTCACAAAAAAATCGTGGGGAATTTCAATCAAAATTCCAGCACCATCACCTGTTTTTCCGTCTGCACTTACCGCACCGCGGTGTTCAAGCTTAACGAGTATATCAAGTGCTTTGTGAATGATATCATTGGTTTTCTTGCCTTGAAGGCTACAAATGAATCCAGCACCACAATTATCGTGTTCATTTTCGGGAGAATATAATCCTTGTTTTTTGGGTAGCATCTATACAATGGTTTTTTTTGCGATCTACAAAATTAGCTGTTTAAATATTAAGCCCAAATGTTTGTCAAATACAATCATTTACATTTATCAAATTACGAATTTTAGCCCGAAAAACTGAAAATTGTCCAATCAATCCTGTGATTTAATAATATTTTTCTAAAATATATTTTTGTAAAAATCTAATTTTACTTCCCTATGGCTGAGACATTGAAAAAACAAGAATATTTCATCATCGGAACCATGTCAGGAACATCTCGGGACGGTTTGGATTTGGTCTATGTAAAATTATCTAAAGCGATCTCTTGGGATTACGAAATTTTGGCTGCCAAAACCTATGGGTACTCCCCAACATGGTTTAGTAAATTGGGAAATGCCATAAACTTATCCGATATTAAATTAGCGGAATTAAATAAAGACTATTCCAATTTCCTTGCAGACCAAATATTACATTTTATTAAGGAATTTAATATTGTCAAAATTGATGCGGTAGGTTCCCATGGACATACAGTAATCCATCAACCTGATCAGGGGGTGACTTTTCAGTTGGGAAACCTAGCCATGATTGCAGATAAAATCAATAAGCCCTTTATATGTGACTTTAGAATTCAGGACGTGTTGTTAGGTGGTCAGGGAGCACCGCTGGTGCCTATTGGAGATCAATTGTTGTTTCACAATTATGACGCTTGTCTTAATCTTGGTGGTTTTTCTAATATTTCCATAAAAAAAGGAAATAATATAATCGCATATGATATCTGTGCACTAAATACCATCTTGAATGCGCTTGCTAATCAGATTAATTTACCATACGATGCTGCTGGAGTTCATGCTAGACAGGGTGAAATTATAAATCCGCTTTACCAAGAATTACAGGAATTGCGCTACTATGATCTACTTCCACCAAAATCATTAGGCATAGAGTGGGTCAACGCGCATGTTTTGGTGATTTTAAAAAAATATGGAGATCATAATGTTCGGGATTTGCTGCACACCTATACCATTCACTCAGCAAACCAGATCGCAAAGAACTTAAATTCCATTTCTGCGGTTCTCGTGACGGGAGGTGGGGCTTTTAATGATTTTTTAATTTCTGAAATAAAAAATAAAGTTTCCTGTGATGTTATTGTCCCTAGCGCAAATTTGGTCGATTTTAAAGAAGCCATAATTTTTGCATTTCTATCAGTACTCAAACTAAGGGGGGAAGTGAATTGTCTCGCTAGTGTGACAGGGGCAAAATACGATCATTCTTCAGGAAAAATATTTAATCCAAACACTTAAAATTATTGAGATAATTCCTACTTTCGGAAACGAATAAAAAAATCGAATAATTTTATTTTAAACTTTTATGGAAATTCTTCTTATCGCTTTATTTGTCATGGGTTATTTGGCAATAACGCTTGAACATACTCTAAAAGTAGACAAACTTATACCCGCCCTGGCGATGATGGCAGTTTTGTGGGCCATAGTTTCTGTTTTCCATCTTCCTGTTTTTGAGGTGGATGTAATTTTAAAACAACTCACACCCACCCATATTGAGGAGGCACTTCTTCATCATTTGGGAAAGACTGCTGAGATATTGATTTTCCTTCTGGGAGCAATGACCATCGTCGAGATTATCGACTACTTTAATGGCTTTGCAACGATCAAGAACTTTATAAAAACTAAATCAAAAAAGGGATTACTATTTATATTTTCGGGACTTGCTTTCATTCTCTCCGCAATTATAGATAATCTCACTGCAACCATTGTACTGATTACTATTCTACAAAAAGTCATTAAAGTTCGTGATACTAGAATTTGGTTTGCAGGCCTGATTATTATTGCTGCCAACGCTGGTGGTGCTTGGTCACCTATTGGGGATGTTACTACTACCATGCTTTGGATTGGTGAAAAAGTAACTACGGGAAAATTAATTCTTAATTTACTGATACCCTCACTTGTTTGTATGATTGTACCAGTTCTACTCGCAACAACTTTACCAGCTTTTAAGGGAGACATTTCTGAGGATATTGATCAAGGTTCATCAGATGATGATGTTCACCCATATGGTCCGACTATGCTATATCTTGGACTTACAGCCATTATTTTCGTTCCGATATTTAAGATATTGACCCATCTTCCTCCTTATGTAGGAATGATGCTTTCTCTGGCGGTGGTTGCCACATTTGCAGAAATATTTAGTAGTGCAAAAATTAATATTTCCTCCATTGATCAAGATCACGAAGAGCACTCTAGTCATAGTCCAGTCCACAGTTCTTTATCTAAAATTGAACTTCCGAGTATTTTATTTTTCTTGGGGATCTTAATGGCTGTAGCTGCATTGGAATCATTAGGCATGTTATTTGAATTCGCTGGAACTCTCAATGCTACCATACCAAATTCGGATGTTGTTGTAATGCTTCTTGGCGTTGGTTCTGCTGTAATTGACAATGTTCCTTTAGTGGCTGCCAGTATGGGAATGTTTTCTCAGTTGACAGACGATCCACTTTGGCATTTCATTGCTTTTTCAGCTGGAACAGGTGGCAGCATGCTGATTATTGGTTCTGCAGCTGGTGTTGTCGCAATGGGTATGGAAAGAATTGACTTTTTCTGGTATCTCAAGAAGATAGCATGGCTTGCGCTAGTAGGTTTTATTGTAGGTTCAATTACCTTTATCTTGATGCGAGACTTTATTTTTTAGACAATTAAAATTTTTTTTATATCAAACGTTATCATTAATAGACTAATTTAGTGATGATGATATTAATCAAGAATCTCCACTGCAAACCGAAAAAACTATTTCGCTGGTTGAACTTATTAAATCAGGAGGATTAGGCGGTCAGCTAATCATCGGTCTGCTTTTTTTATTGTTGATCATTGTTGTTTACATCTATTTTGAACGATTATTTGCCATAAAATCAGCCTCAAAAATTAGTAGTAATTTCATGGATCAGATCAAAACTTATGTTTTGAATGACAAAATTGAAGGTGCTCAAGCCCTTTGTTTAAGTGAAAATAAACCCGTAGCGAGATTAGTAGCCAAAGGACTTTCAAGAATCGGCCGTCCGTTAGAGGACATCAGCAAAACCATAGAAAATGCAGGCCGGCTTGAGGTGTACAAGCTGGAAAAAAACGTAAGTATTTTAGCAACCATCGCTGGAGCTGCTCCTATGATTGGATTTTTAGGGACCGTTATCGGGATGATACTTTCCATTTTCGAAATTTCCAATGCTGGTGGAAACATTGATATGCAATTGTTGGCAGGTGGTCTCTATACTGCCATGACCACAACTGTGGCTGGATTGATTGTTGGAATTGTAGGTTATATTACCTACAACCATTTAGTCGTAAAAACCAATAAGGTCGTTTACCAAATGGAGGCTATTTCACTAGCGTTTTTTGATTTGCTGAACGAACCCGTTTAAAATGAATTTAAAAGGTAGAAATAAAATTTCCCCGGAATTTAGCATGTCCTCAATGACGGATATTGTTTTTCTGTTACTAATATTCTTTATGATTGCTTCTACACTTGCGAAAAATCTAAATACGATAGATGTAAAGCTCCCACAGGCAAAGGGTAAAACAGAAAATAGAAATACCGTTGCGGTATCCATTAACAATCGCTCACAATTCTTTATTGATTCAAAACAAGTTTCTAAAAGCAATATGGAAAGTCAATTGATCAACAGGTTAAAAGAGTCAAAAACCCCTGCTATTGTTTTAAGAGCTGAGGAAAAAGTCCCTATAGATCAAGTTGTATTCATTATGAACTTCGCAAATCAAAACGGTATTAAAGTTGTTTTGGCCGTTGATTCCCAATGAAATATTTAAAGACAAAGCATGAGAAAAAATCAGCGGTCATAACTTCATTGATCACTGCGCTACTAATTCTTTTGTTTTTTCTATTGGGATTAAAATATTATGACCCTCCCATTAGTTTTGGCATGGAAGTCAACTTTGGAAATGCTAATCAGGGAATGGGGGAGAAGGCAATCAGCCAAGCGGAAGTCGCTAAGGCGGCACCCGATTTAAGACCATTAAAGCAAACCCCAAAGGCTACGCCTAAGCCTGTAGCTCAGCCTAAGGTTGTGACGCAGGAAACTAGTGCAGTTGCAGTACCATCAGAAAAGCAGGAAAAAGAATTAACGAAAGTCGAAAAAATTCCAGAAAAAGTAACTCCCCCAAAACCCGAGGTGGATCAATCCACTAAAAATATTTTGTCCAAACTGGTCAATCAAAAGAAAACCGACCAAAAACCTACTATCCAAAGTGAGGGCAATGATGATTTACTTGGAGATAAGGGTAAGGCGGATGGCAACCCCTATGCCAATAGTTATTTTAGTTTATCTGGTCCAGGTGGAATGGGAAAGGGATTTGGACTAAACGGTCGGCGATTAGAATCTCGAGGCAAGGTTGTTCAAGAATGCAATCAAGAAGGGGTTGTAGTAGTCAGGATTACGGTAAATCGGGAGGGAGATGTTGTTGCTGCTGAGCCAGGGGTGAAAGGAACGACCAACACACATCCCTGTTTGCTAGAACCAGCCAAAGCAACTGCAATGCTTCATAAGTGGTATCCTGATCGCCAAGCGCCACCTCAACAAATTGGCTTTGTGGTGATACAGTTTAAACTCGGTGAATAGTTGGAGAATTACGATGAGATATTAGACTGGATGCTCGCACAATTGCCCATGTACCAAAAAAAAGGTGCTCAGGCATATCGTCCAGACCTTAGCAGAATGGAGGAATTTTGTTCTCATTTAGACCATCCTGAAAAAAAAATTAAAACCTTACATGTCGCTGGAACTAATGGAAAAGGCTCCACAGCTCATATGATGGCATCGGTTTTACAAGAGGCTGGATATCGAGTAGGTTTGTACACCTCGCCTCACTTGAAGGATTTTAGGGAACGGATTAAAATCAATGGTGCACTTATAGAAAAGAAATACATCACCAAATTTATTCAACAGAACATTGCCTACTTTGAACGTGCTTCTCTATCTTTTTTTGAGATGACTGTTGGTTTGGCATTTAATTATTTTTTTGATCAAAAAGTTGATTTTGCTGTAATCGAGGTAGGTATGGGTGGCCGTTTGGATGGCACTAATCTCCTACATCCCGAATTAGCTGTAATTACTAATATTGGCTTTGATCACACTCAATTCTTAGGCAACACATTAGTTGAAATTGCTGGGGAAAAAGCGGGAATAATCAAGCTTAAAACTCCTGTTATTATTGGAGAAACGCATAAAGATACTTGTGAAGTTTTTGAACAAAAAGCAAAGATGTTAGACTGTCCAATCATTTTTGCTGACCAAAAAGAAAAGTTAGCGTTTCACTGTGATCTGAAAGGAAGCTATCAGCAAAAAAATATTCAAACTGCTGCTGTTGCATTGCTGCAACTTAACATAAATCGTAAAATCATCAAAGCAGGACTGAAAAATGTGATTCCCAATACGGGTATTCAAGGCCGTTGGCAAACTCTAAACAATCGCCCATTGACCATTGCTGATGTAGCCCACAATAAGGAGGGTTTGGATTATATAATCCCTCAAATCAAATCCCAATCCTTTGATCAGCTTTATTTGGTTTTGGGTTTTGTCAATGATAAAGCGGTAGAGAAACTACTCCAATTATTTCCAGCAAATGCTACTTTTTATCTTGCAACGCCGGATATTCCCAGAGCACTTCCCCTTTTGGATTTAGAAAAGATTGCAATAAAACTAAATTTAAATTATACCATATTTCCTTCCGTGGTAGATGCGATGTCTCGAGCTCAAGCTATGGCTATGCCAGAGGACTTTATCTACGTTGGTGGAAGTACTTTTGTCGTGGCTGAGATAATTTAAATGACTATATTTGGATTTAACTACTATTTATAAACTTTATGGATCGATATGAGGAACTGGTAAGCTCAAACCCAGAAAACTGTTCGGCAACCGAATATCGGTACATCGGCGCTTTAATAGAAAAATACGCCCCAGGTAATATCCTTGTTTTTAGTGTGGGAAGGGACAGTAGTCTCTGGATGGATCTCAATAAAGGGGGCAACACTGTTTTTCTGGAGGATGTAAGAAAATGGATTAAATTCAGCAGGAATATTACCCCTGAAATTAACATCGTGAAGGTCAACTATTCGACCAAACGCAAAAATTGGAAAAAATTATTGGGTCAAGACCATAAATTGCAAATGCGTTTACCCGATTTTATTAAAAATACCGTTTGGGATTTGGTTTTTGTGGATGGTCCACGAGGATATGACGATAAAGTACCCGGTCGAATGCAAAGTATCTTCTCTGCAGCAAAATTAAAAACACGAAACCTGATTCTCCATGACTGTGATCGTGAGGTCGAAAAGACATATTTCATTGAATACATTGGTGCTCCGACACATATTGTAGAAAAGTTATACCACAAAGAATTTGTGTTTGACTAAATACGTTAGATGCGTATAATTTTTGGTAATGTTTTTTTGACTATTCAATGAATAACGTTCAATTGATTTT
>CENJ01113771.1_pt1 | contig 20760 bp, 16 predicted proteins | sample 356161 | NCBI WGS metagenome assembly CENJ01 (sample SAMEA2619531, study PRJEB7988) | marine metagenome | biome: marine biome (ENVO:00000447); feature: surface water layer (ENVO:00002042); material: "saline water (ENVO:00002010), including plankton (ENVO:xxxxxxxx)" | depth 5 m
CTTATAAAGTATCCCTTTTCTAATCCATTTGGTTTTTCAGGACCTCCTGCAATAAGTGTAGCACCTTCATTTACACCACTATTAATTAGATCTATGATTTTATCATATTGAGTTTTAGAAATAACTGGACCAATATGATTTCCATTTTTAGATGCAATATCAACTTTTATTTTATTTGCCTCATCAGCAGCCTCTTCTATTGCTCTTTTATAGATTGATTTTTCAACTAGCATTCTTGTTGGTGCATCACAAGATTGGCCAGAATTACTCATTATATTTCTAACACCTTCCCTTACTGCTTCTTGATGAGAGTCTTCAAATATAATGTTACCTCCTTTTCCTCCTAATTCCAAACAAACTCTTTTTATTGTATTAGATGCATTTTTCGAGATAAGTTTTCCTGCTCTTGTTGATCCTGTAAAAGAAATCATATCAATGTCATCATGTGAAGCAATATCAGTTCCTACACCTTCACCATCACCATTTATCAAATTGAAAACTCCTGGTGGGAAACCTGCTTCATGAATTATCTCAGCAAAAAGCATAGCAGATAGAGGTGCTATTTCTGAGGGTTTTAATATCATAGTACAACCGGTTGCTAAAGCTGGTATTACTTTTAAAGTAATTTGATTAATTGGCCAATTCCATGGTGTAATTAAACCACACACTCCAATAGGTTCATAAACAATATAATTATTAGAATTATTATTAAATTTTTTTTCAAATTCAAAATTTTTTAGTCTTAAAATAAAATCATTAATGTGATCAGCTCCAGATGAAGTTTGGGCTGAAGATGACCAATCCAAAGGCGCCCCCATTTCTTCTGACATTGTTTGGGTTATTTCATTCCATCTAACTTTATAAATATTAAGTAATTTTTCTAGTAATATAATTTTCTCTTTTTTATCTACCTGACTCCATGTAAAAAATGCTTTTTTTGCAGCATTTACGGCTAAATCTAGATCTTTTTTACTTCCTAAAGATATAACTGCATATGAAAGTTCATTAGATGGGTTAATAACCTCCAAATCATTATTGATTATAGGTTTGATCCATTCACCATTAATATAAAAACTACGCTTATCAATCATAATTAAAGAAAAAGTTATTTATTTATTTTTTTCTATATTAGAATAAAAGAATACACAATAAGGGGTAAAATTGACACTAGAAAATATTCAACTTGATACAGATTATGTAAGATCACAATTTCCAGCATTTGAAGATCCTTTGTCAAAGGATTGGACTTTTTTTGAAAATGCCGGAGGTAGTTATGTTCCAAAAAATGTAATCAAAAAATTAACTGAGTTCATGACATCAACAAAAGTGCAGCCTTACGCTGAATATCCAATGTCAAAAATTGCGGGTGAGAAAATGGATAAGGCATCAGAGTTATTTGCAAAAATGATAAATGCAAAAAGTAATGAAATTCTCATCGGTGGATCAACTTCAATAAATTTATATGTTTTGTCAAATGCTCTAAAAAAATATGTAAATCCAGGTGATGAAGTAATTGTAACTAATCAAGATCATGAAGCCAATATAAGCCCTTGGAGAAGACTAAGTGAAAATGGAGCAAAAATAGTTGAATGGAAATTTAATGAAAATAATCATGAACTAGAAATTTCCGAATTAGAAAAATTAATTTCAAATAAAACAAAAATTTTAGCAGTTACACATTGTTCAAATATAGTAGGTTCTATAAATAATTTAAAAGAAATATGCAGATTAGCGCATAATAATAATATTATAGTAATAGGTGATGGAGTATCTTATGCACCTCATGGATTACCTGATGTCAAAGATCTTGACGTAGATTTTTATACATTTAGCTTGTATAAAACTTATGGACCTCATCTAGCATTATTATATGGGAAAGAAAAAATATTAAAAGATTTACCAAATCAAAACCATGAATTTCTTGAAGGTAATTACCCATATACAATTAATCCAGGTGGACCAAATCATGAAGAGTTATCTTCTTTAATTGGTATTTATGAATATTTTAATAATTTATATAATCACCATTTTGAAAACAAAGTTCTTGAAACAAGAAAAAAAATAGAAAAAATAAATAATTTAATTTCTTTACATGAAGCAGAAATCGCAAACCCTTTATTAGAATACTTATCTAATAACATAAATTACTCACTCATAGGGAAAGATAAAATTGAAAACAAAAATAGAGCACCAACTATTTCATTTGTTCATAAAAATAAATCATCAAAAGATCTAAGCAATTATTTAGTTCAAAATAAAATTGCTACTAGAAATGATAATTTTTATGCTTGGCGTTGTTTAAAAGCTCTGAATATAAATGATAAAGATGGCGTTGTGAGAATTAGTTTAGTTCATTATAATACAATATATGAAGTTAAAAAATTAATTGCATTGTTAAATAGATATTAGTTTTTTTTATTTTGAGTATACAAGATAAACCCAATTGGTAAAAAATATATTGCTGATAACCAATTGTTAAAGAAATTTCCGGTAGGCACATATGGGAAAAAAGTTATAAATAAAGCAAGAAAGAACATAATTTCTGATTCAATTATTTTAGAAGAATAGTTTTTAATTACATAATTTTTTATTCTGCTTAAAAAGTAATATAATAAAAAAATAAAAAGAATTAATATTGGTATTAAGCCTAATATCCCCGTTTCTGTAAGAATCTGAATATAAGTGTTGTGAGGATGAGAAAAACAATCGCCATTATATATTTGAAAATAATGATTATATTTTTCCTTTTTACAATATTCTCTATAGTTTTTTGGCCCAATACCTAATATTTTATTATCTAAAAACATATCAAACGCTGATATGTAAATAACATTATGCGCGCTTGCGAAAAACAATGGATTATTGCTGCTTTTTATTTCATCAAAAGTAACATTAATCCTTTTTAATATTCTATCATCCAATCCAGATAAAAAAATAAGAATAATTAATGAAATAAATGTTGAGAGAATTGTTTTTCTATAGGTTTTTATAAATATAATTAAAGATAAATTAAACAAATTAATAAAAAGTAATGCAGCTCTTTCACCAGATAAGATAACTAAGAAATTTGAAATCAATATTAATAAAATAATAAATAAATTCGTATATTTTGTATCTCTATCATCTAATAAAAGAATTCCTAATAAAATTGGAGAAAGTCTAGATATATAACTTCCAAGCTTCAATTCTTCTCCAAAAAAACTAGAAACTCTTGTTTCAAGTATTAAAGGCCATCCTAAAATATTAAATTTAAAATAATACTGAATTAAAGAATCAAAAAATAGAATAAAAAAACATATTAAAAATATTATTTTATAATATTTCAAAAGATTTTTTAAATTTATCAAAGCATAATATATTGCAAAACTATAAAATCCAAACCTGAAATAAAATAAGCTGGCCTCTAATGATAAAAGTGGAAATTCAGAGATTAAAGAGATTATAATTAGGTATAAGCACCATATAATAAATGAGTAAAATAAATAATTTTTGATTATATAAGAGTCTTTATTGAGTAATATAAAAAGAATTAGAATTACACCAGAAATTGAAACTGATAAATCTGTAAGGAATGGTCCAGTTATTAAAAAAAATGGAATGGATATTAAAGAAAACATTAACAATCTGTTTAATATTTCCTTGTTATATTGCATGTACTAATTACAGAGTTTTTTTAAGATATCGTTTAGATTAGTTTTGTTATTATTTATTATTATATTTTCTAATAATATTTTTAATTCATTCACAAAGTTTACATTAGAATTAACACTAGGAATAGAAAAAATATCTTTATGTGATGTTTTTTCAAAATTATCTTCAAAATTTAGTTCTTCATGCAATTTTTCACCTTGTTTCAAACCAATATATTTAATTTCAATATCTCCATTAATATTATTTTTATCTTTAATTTTGAGCCCACTTAAATTAACCATTTTTATTGCTAAGTCTTTAATTTTAATTGGATTTCCCATATTTAATAAAAAAGTTATATTCTTAAAATTTTTCATTATACTTACTTCCAAAACCAAGCCTACTGCTTCTTGAACTGACATAAAATACCTAGTTACATCTTTGTGAGTAATAGTTATCGGTTGTCTTTTTTCAATTTGTTTTTTAAATAAACCAAAAACAGAACCAGAAGAACCAATTACATTACCGAAACGAACTATAGAAAATTTTGTTTGACTATTTTCTGAAATATATTCAATATACTTTTCTCCAATTCTTTTTGTATAACCCATTATACTTGTAGGCCTTACAGCTTTGTCAGTTGAAATAAAAATAAATTTGTTAGTTCTATTTTTTAAAGCTTGATCAACTAAATTTATAGTACCTTGAATGTTATTTTTAACTCCAATAATTGGATTATTTTCAATCATATTAACATGTTTATATGCTGCTGCATGAAATATATACTTTGGATTATGTTCAAAAATATTCTCGATAATTTCATTATCCAAGATTGAACCTAAAATTTTTATAATTTTAATTTTATCTAACTTTAATAAATTTATTATATTTTGAAGTTCTTTTTCTACATTAAACAAATTTAATTCACTATGATCAACAATTATTAATTTAGATACTTTTGTTAAAATAATTTGCTTTGAAATTTCCGAACCTATAGAGCCCCCAGCTCCAGTCACACAAACAATTTGATTAAGATAAAATTCATTAATCTTATTTTTATCCCACTTTACTGTTCTTTCAATCAAGTCTTCAGGAGTAATTGGAACAAAATCATTTATGTCAATTTTTTCTGAAGTAAAATCTTTTAAAGTAGGTAGAAATCTTATCCTTAATTTAAATTTTTCTAAATTGTTTATAATTGTTCTTTTCTGTCCTATTGTAATAGAGGGTATTGTTACAAAAATTGTATCGATTTTAAATTTTTTGATTATATTACTTAATTCATTTACAGGGTAAACTTTTATATTAGCCAACAACGTATGCTGTTTATTTGGATCATCATCAATAAATCCTAAAACTTTAAAACTAGATAAAGCTTGTAACGTTGATATTCCTGCTAACCCAGCACCATAAATTAAAATATTTTTTTTATAATTTTTTACAATTTCGAAATTCGCAAGAAAAACAATTAATAATCTAAAATAAAATATTGCAATCATAAAAAATAATGAATGCAAGAAAACTACAGAAGATGAAAAAAGATCAATTTTTGAGATATAATAAATTGATGAATTGAAAGAAGTATAAAGAATCATAATTAGGGCAATTACAAAAAAATTTTTAATATTTATGTATCTAAAAATAGTATTATAAAAACCACAGAAAACAAAAAATATAATAAATGATAGAGAACTGAGAAGCATCAACAACAAGTCATAGCTTAATTGAATATAAAAACTCTTTGTTATTATGATTAATGAAAAAAGAAATGAAGAAATACAAATGATAGTATCTATTATTATAATTATTAATTTTTTTTGTAATCTTGAAAGTAAAAATATTTTTTGAAGTAATTTTATCATCAATTTATGTTAAATATAAAAATATTTTTATTTTTTATATTTTTTTTAATTATAGAAAATTTATCGTGGTTTACAGCATAAATAATAGCGCCATAATTATCTATATTAATTTTATTGAGATTTATCATTTTAAAATTAGATACTGATATTTTTCTATCATTAATTAATGGATCACATACATCAATTTTAAATTTTTTATTTAACATCTTAAGTAGTTCAATACTTTTAGAATTTCTTGTATCATTTACATTTTTTTTAAATGTAATTCCAAGAAATAGAATCTTATTTTTTTTTAAGTTGTTTGTAGATCTAAATGCCTCAAAAGATTTAATAAATGTTTTAAAAATATATTTTGGCATATAGTCATTAATTTGTCGTCCAGCTAAGACAATTTTAGATTTATAACCATTTTTTAAAGCATAGTAATGAAGGTAATAAGGATCAATACCTATACAATGACCTCCAACTAAGCCTGGAGTAAAATTTAAAAAATTCCATTTAGAAGATGCTACATTTAAAACTTTATTAAAATCAATTTTCTGTTTTTCAAAAATTATTTTTAATTCATTCATAAATGCAATATTTATATCTCTTTGGGCATTTTCAATAATTTTTGCTCCTTCAGCTATTTTTATACTTTCAGCTTTAATTACATTGGCTTTTATGATCTTTTTATAAATTTTATATATTTTATTTAGTGATTTTTTATTTGAGGCTGAAATAATTTTATTAATATTTGTTAAAGTATTTTTTTTGTCTCCTGGATTTATTCTTTCAGGAGAATAACCAATAAAAAAATCTTTATTTAGTTTTAGATTAGAAATATTTGATATTTCTTTTGCACATATATTTTCAGTCACTCCAGGATAAACAGTGGATTCAAAAACTACTATATTATTTTTTTTTATATAATGCCCTATTAATTTTGATGCATTAATCAAACTTGTTAAGTTAGGCTTTTTATTTTTATATATGGGTGTTGGAACTGTAACTATAAAAAAATCACTATTATCAATATTTTTTTTATTAGAAGTTAATACTAATCTTTTATTAATTTTTAATTTTTTTACTTCTTTATTTATATCATTATTTTTTTTTAATTCTGCAATCCTATCCCTATCAATATCGAAACCTACTGTATAATAGTATTTGGCAAACTCTATTGCTAGAGGCAAACCAACATAACCTAAGCCAATTATTGATATTTTCATTTTATCTATTTTAATATGAATGAGTTAGTTAACATATATTTATTATAAATACTTAAGAAACAAAAATATAAATAATAGATACAAAAAATTTTATCATTTATATCCTATAGCTACCCAATATGGTTCATTTTTACTAAATTTGATATTTTTAAGGCCAGCCTCTAACATCATTTCCCTTATTTCTTTTTGTGAAAATCTTTTTTCTAGAGTTGTCCCAAAACGATCTAATGAGTCATTTTTCATTACATAAAAAGGTTTATCATGATAATAATAAAGAGGTATGGAAGAAATTTTTAAATTAAACTTTTTCATAAACATACATAACTTTGCCAGAGGAAAATAAATTACGATAGCAATAATATTGCATACAATTACTTTAAGAGCGAATGGTAGACGTGATATAACTTTTCTAAATATATCAGATATTTGCCAGAAAATCTTGTATATCATAGGCTTATTTTCAAATTTATAATACAAATATAAGAGGAATGGAGAGTCTTTTTTTAATTTATCTACACAATTATTTAGATTAGATTGAACATCAATAGTATGATGTAATACTCCCAGTGAGAAACCAAAATCCATCGAGTTATTAGGTAATTTCATTTTTAAAATTGTTTGTTTGTAAAATTTACAATTATTAAATTTTTTTAAATTTTTTTTTGCAATATTTATTGAATTAGATGGATCAATACAGTGCATTTTTTTAACAAGAGGTGCAACAAAATAGGACCATCGACCTGTACCGCAACCAGCATCAAATCCAATAGAATGTTTATTTAATATTTTTTTTGGAAAAATTTTGAAATAATCATCAAAAATTTTCTTTTTATCTAAATTGCTTATTGAGGATTGATCAAAATGAACCCATTCCATACCAAAATCTTCAATTACTTTTTTTTCTGATTTTTGTTTTTTCATTCAAGGATCTTAGTAATAAAGTATTTAAAATTAATTATTAAAGTAATTTTGTGACCATAATTGAAAAATAATTAAAGTCCATAATTTATGATGATTGTTTTTGTATTTAATAAAACCAGAATAAATGCTTTCGATATAATTTTTATTAAAAAATTCTTCAAAATATATATTCTTTTTAAAAAGTATATCTTCCATATCTTTTTTTAAAGGCCCCCTTAACCATTCATCTAATGGTATTCCAAAACCTCTTTTAGGCAAATTAAGAATTTTTCCTGGTAAATATTTTGATAATAGTTTTTTTGGTAAGTATTTTGAAATTTTATTATTAATAGTATAATTTTCAGGTAAATTTAGATAATACTCCACAAATTTATGATTTAGATAAGGAGCTCTTGTTTCAAGAGAGTAATTCATTGATGCCCTATCTAATTTACATAATATATCATTTGGGAGATAGTTGATAAAATCATAATACTGAATTTTTTTTGTAAATTGAATTTCTGATTTAAAATTATTAAAATAATCATCATTTTGAGTTTTATTTGAAAGTAAATTATTTAACTCATGATTTTGAAAGATAGAATTTAATCTTTCATATGCTTGAATTTTAGAACTTGATTTAATAACAAGGTTTATTTTATCCAAATGTTCTGAAGGAATACCTGATTTTAAATTAGGAGGTAAAGTAAATTTTATTAAATTATAAAGGGTTTTAACATATTGAGGATGATTAAAATTATCAATAATTTTCGATAAAATTATTTTTATACTATTGTTTAAATTGTAAAAATAATCAATTTTTTTATGCCTATTATAGCCACCAAAAACTTCGTCTCCACCATCTCCAGTTAAGCAAACTTTTTTACTTTTTGATGCAAATTTTGATAAAATTATTGAAGGAATTTGTGATGAGTCAGCAAATGGTTCATCATAAATTTTTGACAACTCAGGAATGGTATTCAAAAGATCTTTGTGATCTATTATTAGTTCATTATGGTTAGTATTTAAATGTTTAGAAATAATTTTACTACCTTTAGCCTCATCATATAAATTATTTTTAAGCCCAATAGAGAAAGTATCAATTTTTTTATCATGTTTTTTTGCCAAAATTGAAGCTATTAGTGAAGAATCAATTCCCGAAGAAAGAAATACTCCATAACCCACATCAGACACAGTTCGACTAAAAATATTTTCAGATAATTTATTTTCAAAAGAATTAAGAATAGTATTTTCATTTTGAAATTTATTTTTTTTATTTTGATTCATAAAAACATTTTTTAAATCATAATATTTATTCTTTGATATTATTTTCTGATCTTTACAAGAATAATTAACTATTTGGCCAGGCTCTACCTTAAACACATCAGAATAAATTGTATGAGGATGAGGTATATAACCAAATTTAAAATATAAATTTATAGCCTGATTATTAATTTCTAAATTTAAAGAATCTATTTCTTTTAAAGGTTTTAATTCAGAAGAAAAAAAGAAATTCTTATATTTTAATCCATAATATAATGGTTTTTCTCCAAACCTATCTCTACATAAACTTAATATGTTTGTTTTTTTATCATATATAGCAAACGCAAACATACCATCTATTAGACTAAGAGTTTTATTTAAACCATGTAGTTCAATTGAATTTAATAAAACTTCTGTATCGGATGAACCTCTAAAATATTTTAATCCTTCTTTTTCAAGGTTTTTTCTTAATTCTTTAAAATTGTAAATTTCACCATTATAAGAAATTACAAATCTTCCTGAATTAGATAACATAGGTTGGTTGCCTGTATCTTCGATGTCGATAATAGAAAGTCTTTTGTGGCCTAAGAAAATATTTTCTGAATTATTTATCCATGTTCCAGTATTATCTGGTCCTCTATGATTTAAATAATTTAAAATTTTTTTAAGTTTTTCTAAATTAATTTCTCTAGAGCTTGCAAAGCCAAATATACCACACATATTATAAATAATTAAACAGATTTAAATTCCAATTAGCAATCAAACTTTAAAGTATTTTACAAAATTAACTATGTATTTTTATCCTCAAAATCTTAAGTATTGAAACAAATAAATGAATATTGAAAAAAATTAATACATCTAAAAAAAATAAAAGTTTATTTTTTTTTAAGTAAATTACTAGTTTAATAAAGTTTGGAAGACTTTTAATATAATCAGTCAGGCCGATAGGAGCTGACTCTTCTAAATAACCAATACTTTTCCTGTCAATTATTAAATTATAACCTTTCTGATATAGGGAATTAGAAAATATTACATCTTCAAAATAACCCTTACCATTAGATTTAATTTTAATACCTTCTTTATAAATTTTTTTTTCATAAATTATAAAACTAGATAACCATTGAGTTTTAATTATATTTTCTGATAATTTTGGAAACATACGTCCAGATGATAAAACACTCATATCTTCAGGTTGCTTTCCTGAATTTAATATTATGAGAATTAATTTTAAAAATTTATTTTTTAAATATTGTTTTGTAAATCTTTCATAAACATTTGTGTTATCATTGTATAAAAGCAATCCTCCAATTATAGTTTTTTTGTTTTTTTTAATTTTTTTAAGCATGTTATTTATACAATATTTATCTAGAATAATATCGTCATCAATTTGAATAATATATTTTGTATTTACTAAATTTATTCCACACGCTCTCTGTCTTGTTTGAGATTTAAAGTTTACAACTTTAAAAATAATATTATTTTTATTTATAAATTCATCAGAAAAATATTCTTTATATTTAAAACTAGTAGAAACAATAATGATTTCCTGAGGTAAAATTGAACTTTTTAATATCTGTAATACAGTTTGAAATAATTTTTTTTCATTATTGTGAGTTGCACAAACAATGGAAAGTTCTTTATCAATCATTTTAAATCAATCGTATAAGTGAATTATAACTAAGAGGATGGAAGTAATCAAAAGCGTTTCTAACAATAACATCATCTACTTGATTGTTTGTATCAAAAATATTTTTTAAATCTTTAATATTTGATATTTTCAAAGAATCTTTCATACAAAAATAAAATGGGTTTATATCAATATTATCTGTATCTTCTAAATAAATTGGTATCATCCCACATATAACTAGATTGATCGCAAGTGAAGACCCTCTATATAAAAAATATTTTGATTGTTGGATAACATTTTCATTAAGATTTTCAACTATGCTTATATTCTTATATTTAGATAATTTATAATAATTTGCATAATAATTTTTATTAAAAATTGGATGAGATTTGATTATAAAGTTAGTATTATCATAAAGTTCTGAATATTTAGATATAAAATCGACTATAATTTTAGTTTCAGATTCAATACCTTCTGGAATGACAAGGCAGTTATTATGTTTAAAATTAGATAATTTTTTTTTAGAAAATTTTTTATTTAGTCCAACATTATTACCAATTATTTCAACTTTAATTTTATTAAATTTATATTTATTTTTAAGATAATGTTTATTTATACTTCCAGATGTCAAAACAAAATCTGGTAAATATTTTCTAATTTTAAGATTAAATATTGTATTTTGATTTTGAAGAATTACTGAATGTTGGTACGCAAATATTTTAATATTTGGATCTACAAATTTTATAGCTTTAAATAATAAAAATTCCCAAGAGTGTCCTTCAAATGTAGTTATTACATATTTTGGTCTATGTTTTTTTAATAAATAGACAAATTGGTCATAATTTCTTAATGGTTTAATAGATCTTAATAGTATTTTAATTTTATTGAATTCATTTAGAATAATTTGTGTTTTTTTATTTTTAATTTTAATAAAATTTAAAATAATTTTTGTAAAAATTAAATTTGCTAAATAGTATATTTCTTTAAAAAAAGTATTACGTATGGGCATTAATACTTTTGATGAATTTTTAAAAGATTTGATTTTTTGAAATTCTTTTATACTTGTATTATTTATATTTCTCAGAGCTAACAAGGAATTTAAATTATTGTTTTCAAGGTATTTTTGTAAATTATCAAAATAAAAATCATTTTCACTTGTCAAATTTTTACTTTCGAAAGCGTGACTTGAGATAATCAAAAAGTCAATTTTATTAACTTTGTTACTATATTTAAATTTAGTTGTTGAAAATAATTCATTTAAAGCTTTTCTTAAAAAATAAATAAATGATTTTTTTTGCTTAAAATAATTAGATTTATTATTATATGAAAAAAAACTATATTCCTTAAGCAATTCAGGATGAGCTCTAACAAGATTTATCCATGGTGAAGCTTCAACAAATTTATATTTACTCAAGTGAAAGTTTAATGAATTTAATTTATGAATTAATTTTCCATATATTTGTAATTTATCCATTAATATATATTACACTATTGATTAAAATAATTTTAACAATTCAAAATTTAAATTATCAATTTTTTCTTTTCCATATACCATTATATTGAGTTTTATCATCAAAGTAATATTTTGATTCTAAGGTAAAATTTTTTTTGGAAAGAATTGTTTCAATTAAATCTAATTTTAAAGATAATTTTTCATTAATTTCAATTAATATTTCAGAAAGATTTTCAAAAACATTATTATCAAAACCTTTAATAATTAAGTGTTCTGCACCATCAACATCTATTTTTATATAGTCTGGTTTTGGTAAATTTAATTTGTTAATTAAATCACTTCCATTTATACCTAATATTTTATATTTAAAATTTGTATTCATAATTTTGTCATTTTGATCATATTTATGAGCAAATGAAGATAGTGCAGACGAATATTCAGGGTTATTCATATAAAAATAGTCAATAGTAGAATTTATACCTAATGGATTTGGAATTATATAAATTTTTTCTTCTAGATTATTTAAATAAATATTTCTTGATAAAATTTCTAAATTATAAACTGACGGCTCAAAACTGAATGTTTTACAATCGTTTACTTTTGATGCATAAATAGAATACAATCCTATATTAGAACCAATATCCCAAAAAACTGAATTTTTTTTAAAATTATTTATCCAAGATATAGTCTCAGGTTCTTTTGTAAAAAAAGTTTTAAGTCTATAATTTGTTAGATGATTAACATTAAAAAATTTTATATTTTTATTATTAGTTAAATTAATAATTTTGGTGTTTTTAAAATTAAATTTTTGAAATTCACCAATTATTCTTTTATTATTTAGAGTAACCATTTTATAATAATATTGTAAAAGAAAAATTAGAACTGATTTAATTTTTTTTTTAAAAAATTGAGACATTATTTATTGTTTAAAAAAATATTTTAGGAATTTCCTGGTACCAAGTGTTGAATTTCCATATGAGAAATTGTTATAAATTGGATTAAAAATATTTGAAATCAATGAAAAAATAAAAAAGAATATGTTATTAAATGGTTTAAATTTAAATAAAGTAGCATTTTTTTTTAGCATTTTATTAAGTTTATTTAATTCATTTTTTGAAAAATAATTAGTTATGCTTTTTTTATTTAATAAAGTGTAAACATAATCAAAATAGCCATATGAGATAGAAACACCAATTAATGATAAAATTTTTTGTTTTGCTTTTTCTTCATCAAATTTTGTAAACCATTCATCAATGTTCTCAACAGATCTTAAATATAATGCATCTGCCCACATTAATCTTCCTTTATTATTAAAGTTATTTTTAGAAATATTTTTAAATAAAAAATATTGAGAATTTAAATCCCAAACATTTAGTTTATATTTATTTCTAATATAAGTATCAACTTCACTAAACAATGGTTGTTCTGTATATATCTCTGTAAAATGTATTTCAATTTCTAAGCCTACTAATTCATCTTTTAATTTTTCCTCCACTCCCTTTAATATTTCAAGTTCACTCCCTTGAACATCAAGTTTAAGAAAATCACAAATTGTATTATTTGGTAAAACTCTGTCTAATGTAGTAGTTTTAATTTTTTTAGAATAATCAATATCAAAACGCTCTATATCTGCATAGTAATTTAATATTTTATAATTAGGTTTAAATAATGATGAAGTTTGATTTCCGGTATTAAAGTAAAATTCTTTTTCAACTTCAGAGCTCCATAAAATACTATTAAATTTATCTAAATTCTTAGTCTGATTTTCATTATATTGAGCATCAAATTTAATTATATTAATAAATTCCTTTTTAATTGATGATGCTGGCCATTTAAGCTCTCCTATAGAACCAATATCTAAATAATTAATTTTATTTTTTTCATAAAGGTCTTTATCAAAATAAATATTTGTTGAGAGAAAATTTTTAAATTTTTCTAATATTTTATATTTAGTTTTCAATTTCTTAAACCTTTCATAAGATATTTAATTTTTTTTTGTTCCTTGAAATTTTTTAATAAATTTATTATTTTTATCATAAATATCATTATCCCAAAAAATTTTAATTAGAGTAATTAAGATAATTTTTATATCTAAAATAAGACTCCAATTATTAACATAACGTATATCAAGATCAAATTTATCTTCCCAAGAAATATTGTTTCTACCATATACCTGTGCTAATCCAGTTATTCCTGGCTTAATTAAAAGTCTTTTTTTTTGATGTTCTGAATATAATTTATTATATTCAAGAAAAAGTGGTCTTGGCCCCACTAAACTCATATCTCCTTTGATAACGTTTATTATTTCTGGTATTTCATCTAGACTATGTGACCTTAAAAAATTTCCAAATTTTGTTAACCTTTTTTCGTCACTTAAATTGTTGTTTATCATAGTCCTGAATTTAATTATATTAAATTTCTTACCATTTATTCCTGATCTTTCTTGTATAAAAAAAATAGGATAGCCCATTGTTAATAAAATACCGATAGAGATTACAAAAATTAGAAATAAAAATAATGGAAAAAAACAGATTATTAAGACAATATCAAATATATTTTTAATTTTATTGTTTTTCATAAATCCATAAAATTAATAATTTTTTTGTTAATTAATTTTACATTAAACTTTTCTAATGCTAATTTGAAACTTTCATAACCCATTTTTTTTATAGAATCTTGGTTATCAATAAACCATTTCATTTTTTCTAGCAAATCTAAAGTATTTTCCTTTTCAATTAAAAACCCATTAATTTTATCTTTAACTGTTTCCTTTGCCCCAGGTATATTAGTTGTAATGATAGGACGGCCTATAGATAAAGCCTCTAAAACAGATCTTGGCATACCTTCATGATATGATGGCAGAACAAAAACACTACATTCTTTAATTTCATTAGTTATATCTTCTTTAAAACCTATACATTCAACAGCATTATTATAATTTAACTTTTTTATTTCATCATTAGTTAAAGAATAAGAAGAATTCTCATAAGGACCAATTAATTTAAATATTATATTCATTTGTTTTTTTTTGAGCAAATTACATGCTTCAATATATTCGATAATTCCTTTTGGCTTAATAATTCTCGCTATCATCAAAAACGTAAAAGTTTTTGGAAAAGTTTTTGAAAATGGATAGAGATTTAAATTTACTCCAGATCCATTAGTAACTATATTATTCTGCTTCTTATAACATAACTTATAATTAATAAAGTATTCCTTAATATTTGTATTTTGAAAAATAATATTTGATTTTTTAGAAATTGATATTTTATAAATTTTATGGATTATATATCTCAATATTTGCTCACGAAAATTTTTGGGATAAAAAGTATTACCCAATCCAGTTATCATTGGAAAAAATTTATAAGAGAAAATGTATTGGCATAATCCAGCTATAATAACTGGTTTAATCGTGTAAGAAAGAACAATGTTTGGTTTTTCTTTATAAATTATAATTATAAATTTTAGAATTAGTAAAAAATTATTAAAGAAAGTTATTCTATTTCTCTTAAAATTTAAAAAAATATGTTTGTGCGGTGTTTGATTTTTTTTAATATTCTCAGGATATCCAGAAATAGTTGTTACTTTATGTCCCTTCTCAACAAAATCATTTATTAAGTCTCCTCTAAATTTATATAAGCTATCAAAACTTGAGCCAAAAATAATAATCTTTGACATTTAAGTTAGTTTTTTTTAATTAAAATACCATCCAAGAATAGATAATTTATAGAGGTTTTTTTTAACAATTCAATTGCATCCTTTTCATCCATCACAATTGGTTTGCCATGAATGTTTAAACTTGTATTTAAGATAACTGGAATATTTGTAATTTCATAAAAACTCATAATGAGATCATAATACCATTTATTTTGGTCTCGTTGTAATATTTGTGCTCTAATAGTTTTGTCGTAAGGATGACATGCGGATATATATTTTTCATTATGAATTGAGTCAAAACAAAGTGTCATAAAACTTCCATCCAAATTATTTTTATTTTTCAAAAATTTTTTTGATAATTCATAAGGTATTGTTCCAGCAAAAGGCATCCAAAAATCTCTATTTTTTATAGATTTATTTATTCTTTCTACTATTGAGGGATTAAATGGATTAGCAATTATACTTCTGTTACCTAAAGCTCTAGCTCCAAATTCCATTCTACCGTTACAAATTGCTATTATATTATCCTGAATTAATAGATCTATTAATTTAGTATTACTTATATTTTTGTAAATTTTGAATTTATTTTTAGATAGATTTTTTATCTTTTTATGATCTACGGAATTACCTAAGTAATAATTGTCATTAGGTTTTATTTTAATATTATTTTCCATTGCTACAGCATAGCACGCTCCAAAAGCAGTACCCTGATCATCTGGAGCCCCTGGAACAAAAATTGATTGCAATTTTGGTAATTTAGAGATTTCCATATTGGCCTTAGTATTCATTGCGGTACCTCCTCCAAATACAAAATTATTTATTTTGGTTTTGAAGATAATTTTATTAAACATTTCGACAAGTGATTTTTCAACAAAAGATTGTAAGCCTGCTGCAATTATATCAAATCTATAGTTTGAATAAATATTTGAAAGATGTTGATATAAATCTTTTGGTCTTTTATTATGAACAAATAAAAAATTTTTAAGTTTTATTATAGATGAAAGTTTTTTTTCTAACTCTTTAGAAAATTTTGAATTATTACTGTAAGGCGCTAATCCCATAATTTTATATTCGTGCTCTAGTGGCTTCATATTTAAATATAAAGTAGACATTCTATATATTCTTGCTATTTCATTTTGGTTAGTAGAGGCAATTTTAGTAAATTGATTTTTATATATTTGCCATACTGTCTGATTCAAACCATCACCAAAACCATCCATAGTTACACCTATATATTTTTTTGATAAATCTAAATTTCTATTTGACCAATAAGCATGAAGTAAATGACAAAAATGATGATCAATAAATCTAATTTTCTTCTTATAAATGCCAAATTTCTGACTAAAAATATCTTTTATTAAATTATTGATTAGATCTTTATCATTGATTTTAAATTTCTTAGACTTGTTTAGGTACTGTAAGTAAAAACTCTTTTGGTATTTTTTGGTATTATTTTTGACGTAATTTTTATCATATTTTTTATTGTTAAGTTTATTATGCCAAAAATCTTGCATCAATCGTTTATGTTCATCAATATTAAAATTGTATGACCATTCATACAGTAGATCGTTTAAATCATCCCTGTAGGTACCTGCAATAGCTACATAATCTAAGTTTTTATTAGTTATTTTATAGTTTTTGAATAAATACTCTAAAGAATTAATTGGGAAACCAGATTGATTTTTCTTTTTTACAATTCTTTCTTCATTTATTGCAAATTCAATTTTATTATTTTTAAAATAAGCAACAGAAGCATTATGTCCATCATAAATACCAATAATATTCATTATTTTTTATCCATGAAATATATCAAAATCTTTATTATATTTTTTTACAATAACTGGTCTAAACATTAAAAAATTAGAAATTATCTCTATATATTCAATTTGCTTATGATTAAATGAAATTTTAGAAGTTGATTTATTTTCCAATAAAATTTTTTTAGAAATATTATCATTTTCAATAAATGCTTTTATTTCAACATTAATAGGTTTTAATCCAGGATTATTTAGAATTATGTCAAAATTTTCACAATCAGTAAATGAAACTTGAGGAGTGTATTTATATTTTTTGAATGTCTTTGTCATAATCGAATCTATTTTATCATTTATTTGATCTTCGTAAGCAGAATAATTATTTCCATGCATATATTTCCAGAAAAGAGTATCGTCTGAATAACTTATGTAACCCCTATCTGCTATATGACTTTTTTTACTTAAAAGTTCATTAGAATCTTTAAATTTATGAAATACAAAAAAAGAACCGTGACCAGAAAGTCCAATTTCTGAGAAATTAACTTCTAAAGTTTCTAAATAATCTAATTTAAATAATAATACCTTTAATAGGTCACCTTTATTATCATATATATATAATTTAACACTATCAGTTTGCTTAATATCGGGTAAAACTTGTGAGGCAAGATTAGTCAAAAAAAATTTAGTATGCATTTTGTTAGTCTCTTCCCAAAAGAAAAAATCACTAATTGGACTACTGCTATATTTAGGTTTGTAGCTTATTGTAGGTTTTATATTTAAAATATTTCTTAAATACCTAGAAAAATTATTTGAAACGAGTTTATATAATAACATTTTATTTCCAAAAGATTTTTTTCTTTTTTTGAAAACTCATTATATCTCCAAATACTATATATGAAGATGGTGGATGAGTGTGTTCAAGAGACAATTTGCTCTCATCATTGTTATAAGAAAAATAAATTGGTATTCCTCCATATTGAGCAGATCTAATAATGTATACTAAATCTTTTGAACCTGAGATAAATTTATTTAAATTAAAATAATTTATTGTATTTGTTGTAGCTTGGTATTCACCTAGAACTTTTTTGTTTGAATTTAGTAATTCAATTTTAAAATTAATTTTTTTTGGATCATTTCTAAGATTTATAAAAAATAAATAATTAAAAATATTTATTTTATTTTGAATCATTGGTGAGCAACTTATTAAACTCAATTTTTTATCTAAAAAAACATCAGGTAATTCGCCTTGATATGATGTCGATGTATTATCATTATAAACTTTAATATTTGATCTCCATTCTGGAGTAGTTTTCATTTCATTTTTTAATATTGGCAAGGTATCAAAATTATTTATTAATTTATCTGACATAAATATAAATACTGACTCATTTCTAAAATCTTCAGGAAGGTCTGATTTTTTTATAATTTTTGATTTATTTTTTTCTAAGATTCCCAAGTTCAAATAATTCCAAGATTGATTATCTGAATACACAGCATAGATATTTTTATCTAGATTATTCCCATTATTAAAATGCTGACAGGATGGCTTATTAAACAGTTCAACAGAAGAACCAAATTTATTTGATCCATCTAGAAAAAAATAATAGTTCATTTAATAAATATTTTATATTTTAAATTACTTAAGTAAATTAAAATATTTATTAAGCCAATAGCAGAAATTATTTTCCAAAAAAAGAATTTGTGCCTCAGATATGTTCCATAGTTAACTTCAAAAGTAAAAATTATATACAGTGCTAAACAAGATGATAAAATTATGAATAAATTTTCAAAAGGGTATTTATTTTTAAATACAAATATAAGACCTAACAAAAACAAATTTGTAAAAAATATTTCAGAAGCAAATATAGTTTTAATTATATTATTGTAAGAAATACATTTAATTACATATAAAGGTGATGGCTGAATAATTGAGTGATAAAAATCTACTAATAATTTATCGCCATCATAAAAGCATTTTGATTGTATGCCATATTTTTCTTGTTGAACTTTATAATCATCTGCTTTTTTAATTAAATCTGTAACTATTGTATTTGCCTCATTTATTCTATTTTCTTTTTTATTTGACTGATTGTCATATATATCTTTTACAATATTTTTTGAGTCATCATCTCTTTCGATAATTATATACTCACTTGAATTAATAATTTTTCTATGTAATATTTTTGCAATAATTTCGTTGAGACTAATAGTTTTTTTTAAATTAGTAGCATCTTCGTGCGAAGATGATTTTTTTATTTTATCTATAAAAACAATAGTAGAGTCAATTTCTTTGAAATATTTTAAACCAAATTGCGGAATAGCCTTATACTTATTCACAACCCCTAATCCTGTTTCATTTACAAGCCAGATTTCAAAATGATAATTCAATGTGTAAAAGGATGTAATAACTGAAATAATTACAACATAAATGATATTTTTATTGAATCTATATCCTTCTAAAAAAAAATATTTTATAAAAAAAATTATAAAAAAAATAATATTAATTAAAAAAATTAAATTTATACCTGGATGCCTAGAAAGGTTCATTATCAAAATTGCAAAAATAAATAAAAATATAAAAAATATTTTTTTTAATGGATTATATTTTTTATCAATCAAAAAATAAATGAATGTATTAAAAACTAAAATTAAAGAAGCATACATAAAAATGTCTTTGTAATATGTTAATGTTATTAAAAATCCACTTGGTGATAAAAAAATAAATATTAAAATTATAAATGAAAATTTAGTTGTAAAATATCTTATTAATTCCTGTGTAAAATAAATTGATATAAATAATATTAATGAAAAAATTAAAATTGCTATTTCTAATCCTAAATTATATTTTAATTCAATAAATTTGAAAAAATATCCAAATGGGTAAGGTGCACAAATGAAGTTACAGCCAATAAAATTAACTCCATCAAAGAATATAGACTCCCAATGATCTAACCAATCTCCATTGAAGATAGAAAAATGTTTATAATCGTTATACCAATAGGATAAATATATTATCGTTAAGTTTAATAAGAATGAGAAAATTAAAATATTAATAGCTTTTATTTTTTTATTTAATAAATAACTATCTAAAATTAATCTAACGTTATTCATATTTAGTTAAATATTTACCTAATTTATTTACAATATATTCTAATTCATAAATTGTTAAATTTGAACTACTTGGCAATGATAAACCTTTACTAAAATAATATTCAGAAACATTTTTTCCAAAATATTTATATTTTTTAAAAAATGGCTGCATATGCATTGGTTTCCATAGAGGTCTTGTTTCAATTTTTTCTTTATTTAATTCTTCAATTAATTCAATAAGTTGTTTAAATTTTATTTTTTTAATAACAATGTTTGTTAACCAAAAGTTTGATTTATGAATATAGCTTTTATT
>CENJ01173928.1_pt1 | contig 20745 bp, 19 predicted proteins | sample 356161 | NCBI WGS metagenome assembly CENJ01 (sample SAMEA2619531, study PRJEB7988) | marine metagenome | biome: marine biome (ENVO:00000447); feature: surface water layer (ENVO:00002042); material: "saline water (ENVO:00002010), including plankton (ENVO:xxxxxxxx)" | depth 5 m
GATATAAAGATATGAAAATATATCATGGTAAAGCTTTCCAAGACATTGAAGATGATATAATAAAAAACTATAGGGGTAGATGGTCAAAAAAATAATATTATGATTTTGAATGAACACAAAATATCAGTGATTGTAAGGACTAAAAACGAAGAACTTTGGATAGGTAAGTGTCTTTCTGGTATTTTAAAGCAAAATTTGAATGTTTATGAAATTATTATCGTTGATAGTGGTAGTACAGACAACACTCTTAAAATTGCTTTATTATACGATAAAGTAAAAATAGTAAAGATAAAAAAATATCTTCCAGGTTTTGCATTAAATAAAGGTATTGATAAAGCTGCAGGAGATATAATTGTATTGATATCTGCTCATTGCATTCCCTGCGATAAAAACTGGCTTAAGTTTTTAACAAGAGATTTACTTAAAAAAAATGTAGCAGGAGTTTACGGAAAGCAGTTACCAGTATCTTTTAGTGACCCTAGGGATGTAAGAGATTTATACATTACTTTTGGTGATGACAAAAGAATACAAAAAAAAGACTCCTTTTTTCATAATGCTAATAGTGCAATGAAAAAAACAGTATGGCAACGATACCCTTTTAAGAATGATGTCACAAATATAGAAGATAGGATATGGGGTAAGGAGGTAATTGAAAATAATTTCAATTTAGTTTATGAGCCAAAAGCGCAAGTGTATCATTATCATGGCATTCATCAATCTGGTAATATTAAACGTGTTGAAAGTACAGTAAAAATTATAAGCTCAATTGATGAGCATAATAGACTAAATCAATTACCTGATGAATTACATCCAAAAAATTGCGAGATAGTCTCTTTAATTCCGATTCGAAAAGGTATGAACTCAAGTAGTAAAATATATTCTCTAGAGCACCTTAATAAATCAATAAATGAATCTAAGTATATTGCAAATAATTATTTTTTATGTGATAAATCTATTTTAAAAAATTCAAAAATCACGTTTAAACATCAATTATTAGGCAGACCTAAAAATGATAACATTTCCTTAGGTTCATTATTAAAATGGGGCTTAAATAAAATATATAAAAAAAACTCCTTTCCAGATTATATTATTTATATTAATCCGGAATATATTTTCAGACCAAAGAATTACTTTGACTTAATAATTTTTGAGATTGCTAAAAAAGGTTTAAACTCTGTTTTTACTGGTTATAGAGATTTTTCTAGTTATTGGTATTATTCTTCTGATAGGGAAGAGTATTTACCAGTTAACCAAGAGTTATCGGTAAGGAGCGAGAAATCCCCACTTTTTAAGTCTCTTTTTGGTTTAGGATCAATAGTATTGCCAAGCTTAATAAGGGAAAAAACCCTTGTTAGCAAAGAAAATGTAGGAATAATATATTCAAACGATATAAGGCATACTTTGAGAGCGAATAATGAAATTAGTTTTCAAATTATTAAAAAATTAAATGGTTAAATCAAATCAGAAAATATGTGCAATAATTCTTGCGCGTTCTGGATCAAAAGGTTTGAAAGATAAAAATATTAAAGATTTAGATGGTAAACCTTTAATAGCTTATACAATAGAGGATGCTCTTCGCTCAAGCTACATTAATAGAGTAATTGTTTCTACGGACTCCAAAAAAATAGCTTCCATCGCAAATGATTATGGTGCTGAAACTCCTTTTCTTAGACCTGAGAAAATTGCAGAAGATAGTACGACATCTGAAGAAACTCTTTTGCATGCGTTAGAATATTTAAATGAAAAAGAGAATTATTTTCCTGAAATTATTGTTTATATGCAAATAACAGAGCCATTTAGACCTAAGCACATAATTGACGCCTGTATTGAAGAGTTAATATCTGATAGCAATTTAGATTCTGTTTTTGCAGGCAATATAAAGCACAAAAATTATTGGATAGAAAAGAATGGAAGATTTATTAAAATTACGGAGGAATCTCAATCAGCCTTGCCAAGACAAAGTAAAAAAGCTGTATTTCGTGAAGACACTGGGGTTATGCTTGCTACTAAAGCACATGTTGTCAAATCAGGGAGGCGAATTGGTGAAAATGTGAAAATAATACCATATGAAGATGATTTAGCCTTTATGGACATTCATTCAAATTTTGATTTAAAACTATCAAATCTTATCAAAACAAATATAGAAAAATTATATGAATGATCTTATTTCATTGCTCAGATGTCCAGATACGGGTTCTAATTTTTCATATCATGAGACTCATAATGAAGAATACACGTCTGGATTTTTAAAATCAAAAGATTTTAATTTATTATACCCTGTTGTAGAAGGTATACCTGTAATCTTCCCTTTATCAAAAAAAAATATAGAATTAGAATTAGAGCTTTTTGATGCTCTTTTAAAAAAAAATAAAGATAAAAATAATTTTTTACTTATCAATGATCATGTAAAGAAGCTTTCTAAATTATCTTCAAGATCTAGCTGGGAATGGGAGGACGTAACCTTTTGGGATAAGGTCTATTATGAAAACTGGCAAAAGCTATTAAAAGGAGATAAATCATTCTATCAAAAACAATTACCAGAAAGAGAATTCCAAAGAAAAAAAGATTTTGATTTAATTGTAAAAGAGGACCTAAATGAAGGCCTTGTCCTTGAAGTAGGCGCAGGTACAGCAATTTATACAAGTAGTATTTTAGCTAAAGCAAAGAATAACATTTATGTTGCTTGCGATATGAGCATAAATGCTTTAAAAATAAGACGAAAATTACTTAAAAGAGATAAATCATATTTTGTTATGTGCCCAATAAATGATTTGCCATTTAGAGATAAAAGTGCTTCTCTTATTCTTTTATTAGGAATTTTGCATCATACCGAGCATCGTGAACATAATATTCCTTACTTAAAAAAGAAATTAGCCTACAAAGGAATTATCTATATTGATGAAGTTTTGTATAGACCATCGTTTTTAGCTCATAAAAACATAAAAAAAGGTGTTAACGTAAGTGCGCACGAGGAATTTGTTTTTCTAGATGGATTAAAATATAATCTTAGTCAAGGAGGGGAGATAGATTATCTAAAACTATTTAATACCCCATTCTATAATTTTATTAAAAAAAGATTTACATTTCTTGTAAGGAATAATTATTCAACTTATAAAATTATTATGTTCATTGATAAAATTTTCATGCATTCTCTAGGCTTTTTCTTTAAAAGCTTTAATCCAGGTGCTGTAACTATTATTTGGAAGAAAAATGATAAACGATAGATTTAAAAAATACCAAGAATTTCACGTTCAAAATAGAGAATGTTTAATTTGTGAAAAAAATAGCAAAAAGAATGATAAGGAACTCTGGGCGACTGATGAATATTTTTCAGCTATTAAGTGTAATAAATGTAATCTCGTCATTATCAGTCCTTCTCTTAATCAGGAAGGATTAAATACTTATTATAATGACTACATAGGCAACCGATTTAAACAAAAAAAGAAGTTCGAAGACAGAAAGTTTCAATATGAAATTGATAAAAATTTCATTGAAAGGTATATATCTACTGGAAAGATTCTAGATGTTGGCTGTAATGGAGGATTTTTTTTAAATGCGTTATCAGATAATTTTAATAAAAAAGGGATAGAGATTGATGCTAAGGCCGTTGAATTTGCAAGAAATGAATTTGGATTAAACGTTATAAATGGAGAGCTAGGCGATGATAATTTTCAACAAGGTTCATTTGATTTGATAATATTTAGGGGCGTAATTGAACATTTAATTGATCCAAAAAAGGTACTGAAAAGATCTCATAAATTGCTAAAAAAAGGAGGCCTTATATATTTTTGTGCTACTCCAAATTTAGATAGTTTTTGTGCAGAAATATATAGGGATAAATGGAAACTATTTCATCCAATTGAACATATAAATATTTTTTCTGTGAAAACTTTGCATAGACTGCTTGGGCTAAATAGATTTAGTATTATTGATCAACAATATGATTATCTTGGCACTCCCTATGAAAACCAAAAAGAAGATTATTTAAAACTAACTAATGATATAATTCTTAAGCACCAAGGAAGGTGGAATGAAGTAGATAAGAGTCCTCCATTTTGGGGAAATATGATGTCAGTAATCTTCAAAAAAATTTAAAATTTAAAATTTTGAAAATATGTTTTATTGATTCTTGGACGTCAGGGATCGAAAATTTTGCTCCTATTCACGATACACTCATGGAAAAAGGTATAAATTCTTTTCTAATTCATACAAGATCCTTTGACGGGGATAATGAAGAAAAGATAGAAGAGGTTATTAGAAATGTAGTATGCAGAGATATAAAATTTTACAAGACCCGATTTATTTATAAAGCGTTGCAAATTGAGAAACCAGATGTTGTTTTAAATCTTACTTCATTTTATATACTTGATAGAGCAATCAATTATGCCTGTAAGGCGTTAGGTATTAAAACTGTATTTTTAACACCAGGGACTCGAGAGCTAGATATTAATTATATTAAAAACGTTGAGTATAGAGAAAGGTTTAAACCAATTAATAAAAAAAGATTCGCCAAAATAAATAAATATTTTTTTTATGTTTTTCCAAATTATTTTTTTTCAATTATTAAATACAATTTTTTTTACTTATTTCATCCTAGAGTTTTAAGAGCAATAATGGAGTTGGCGATAAATCCTGCAAAAAAAATAATGTACCCAACTCCTTCAGAAGAAATTCATGCGGATAAAGCTCTAGTATTTTCAAATGGTTATAAAGAATTTTTTCAAAATATGTATGGCTATCCTAGTGAAAAAGTTTTTTGTGTTGGTAATCCTAAATTAGATAATGTATTTAAAATATTAGAAAACCCTATTCCAAAAGTCCAGACTGCAAAATTTTATAAATCATATAATATACCTCATGATAAAAACTTAGTTACATTTTTAGCATCTCCATTTGTAGAGTCTGGATATAAAGGTTGGACTTCTAAATTCCGTATAGAAGAATATAAAAAAATATTACAAGTATGTAAAAAGCAAAATTTTCATTTAGTAATTAAATTACATCCTGCATCGTTTAATGATCCTCTATTAGGAAGTGAGTTTAAAAAATCAGAGGATATCACTATTATAAAAGGTATTGATAGCCCAACTTTGATTAGTTTAAGCGATGCTGTTTTAGGTCATTCATCAAGTACCTTATTTATACCTATCATTTTTAGAAAACCATTAATAATTATTAAATGGGAGTCATGTAATTTCGTAAATGATCGCTTTGCGAACTATAATGTAACAAGAGTTTCTAAAAATCATAAAGATCTCATTAATCTTTTAAAAAATATTAATACCATTGGAAAAGAAATGAAAAATAATGATCTCTTTAAAAATTTTATTGATAAATTCATTCATTATGAAGACAGTAAGTCTATGGAAAGAATAGTTAAACATCTTATTGAATTGGAGAAAAAATGAACTACCTAAATGAATTTTATGATGACACATCCAAAAGGTTTTGGAATCCAGCTGATGGCCCAATTGGAAGGGATTTACAAGTTTTACCTTTGGTTAAAGGAGAAGGTAGTTTTCTTGAATATGGATTTGGTAGTGGTTCTTTGTTATTTCAAGTTGCGAAGGACAAAAAATTCAATAATGTTGTTGGTGTTGATTTGAGTAAAATGGTAATTCAAAGAGCTAAAGACAACCTCAAAATAATTAATAAAGAATACTGTAAAAAGTTAAAATTTATTCAGCCTGATTTATCTGGTGAAAAACTACCTGATATAAAAGATGAATCATTTGATTTTTTAGTATCAGTTGCAACAATTGAACATGTATTAAATCCATATACAGTTTTAGATGAACTTTATCGTATTGCAAAGAGTAACTCATATTTGATCTGCTCTGTTCCGAATTATGCATACATTAAATATAGACTTCAACTACTATTTGGAGTCTTGCCTATTACAGGAACCGATAAACCTATAGATCAGTGGCGAGAAGCAGGATGGGATGGCATGCACATTCATTGTTTTACAAAAAAAGCATTCAGCATTCTTTTAAATGATTGTGGATGGGAGGTAATATCATTTTATGGTTGGGGAAAGAAATTTCCATTAATTGGACCACTTAGAAAGAAATTTCCATCTATTCTTTCAGGGGAATTAATTGCTTATTGCAAAAAAAAATAGTTTTATCTCCAATAAAAGATGGTTTGAATTTTTACCATTAGTTTTAGGTTCATATTTAATTAACTACTCGTTTGTTTTTTATTTTTTCAAATATCGAGTTTTAGCTTTTAGATCTCAACCCAGTTTTTTTTATTTGTATGTTTTTCATGCATTTACGGCTTTATTTCTAAGTATAATTTTAATTGAAGCACCAAATAACAGTTTATCAAGCCAATTGTTTAGCTTCTTTAGCTATATTTCATTTTCAATTGTTTTGATATTTCGATTATCATTTACAATTAAGGATGTTTTTGATGGACTAGTTATATCTTCCTTTATTTATTCTTTTGCAGCAGTAGTGATTTTTTTTATTGTACCTGAATTTAATTTCATAGATGTTGCATATACAAAAATAGCCATGCGTAAATATATTCCAGCATGGCCACAAAGATTCCCTCAAATGATAGTACTAGCGGCTCTTTATCTTTTAATCAAAGAAAAAAAAACAAAATTTGAATTGTTATGTTTAATACTTTTTTATTTTTGTGTAGCAATAACCTTTACAAGAAGTTTATATATCTCTTTATTAATACCTACTATGATAATTATTGTTAAAAAATATTCAAAAAGCCTAGGATACTTTTTTCTAAATTTTAGATTTAAGCCAACTAGCTTGATTATCTTTGTAGGAAATCTATTTTTAATTTATTTTTTAATTTTATCTGAAAACCCTATTAAAAGCTTATTAGTGAACTTAGTAAAGCTTTTAAATAGTTATGATGTTTTTGGTGACCAAAATATTTCATTGTTAGGAGCATCTGAGCAAGAAAGGGTATTAAGGTTTTACCAAACCATTAATATATTTTTACAATATCCTATTTTTGGTTCTGGTTTCAAAGGGATTTATCAATTTTCTGATTTAGGATCGACTCATAATCAATATACCGATATTTTATTGAGGACTGGCATAACTGGGATAATAATTCAGGGATATTTAGTATACTATATTTATGTGAGTTATAAAAATGATTACGATTTTATAGTGCCAGTGATTTTCGCAATTTTATTATTCAGTTTTTTTAATGAGTCTGTAAAACTACCGTTTATGGGGTACTTAATTTTTATTTTAAACAACAAATGCGTGATTAAGAATTCATTAGAGGGTAAAACTTGAATTATAACAATTACTTCTTCACAATCATTAGATCCGAAAGAAGAATAAGAGGTAGTATTTTGTTATTTATCACCAAATGATGCTCGGTTGTTTTTGGAGGAAGCAATTTATTTTTAAGAGCTGCATTAATAATCTCAGTTTTTTGAATACTATTATTTCGATCTGTTATTATAACATCGGAATCGTAATCTATTAAAGTAACGGGGCCTTTTTCTATTTGCAAATCAATTAATGCATAGTATCTGTGGTGACCATCAATTATTGTATTAGTTTTCTTACATATAATAATACTTGGTAGTATTATGTAAGGATCTAAGCTATTTATATATTTTTTTAATCCGACTAATCTATCATTAAGAATATGTTCATGAGGATATATTTTAGATAATGGAAAATCATCTCTATTTATAATTAAATTATTTTTTGCTTCATGTATTTTTTCATAGCTACTTAACATTCAAATATTTCCTTAATGGCTCCAATAATTTGCTGATTTTCACTTTTTGATCTCGATGCGATTCTAATAAATTCGCCATTTAATCCAATTTTATCGTCACAATTCCTCAAATAAATTCCGTATTTCACATACATCTTCATTACAAAATTTTCTGCTTTTGATCCATCAATTAACTCGATTAAAACAAAATTAGCATTTGAAGGATAGACTTTAATATTACTTATTTTGCAAAGTTCTTTGATAAATACTCTTACCTCGTTGTTATATATTTTTCTTAGAGTTTCATAGCGGTTATAAAATTTATCATTATTAAATAAAGTGAAGAAATATTCTGATATACCATTTGAATTCCAAAGATATCCATTTTTAAGAAGATCTATTATTTTTTTGTTATTAATAATACCAAAACCACATCTTACTCCAGCTATTCCAAAATCTTTGGACATGCTTTTAACAATTGAGACATTTGGAAATTTTCTAAAAAAAGGGATATGACTAATTAATTTCTGATTGTTATCTTCGCTTGCAAAGTGGATAAAACTTTCGTCAATTATTATATTATCTAAAAATTTAAGTTCATGAAGTAAATTTTCTATTGCACATTGTTTTATGTATCCTCCGTCTGGATTGTTAGGATTGATTAGAACGATATTTTTTGCCTTGTTCTTTTTTAAAAAGTTGAGGTATTCTTTTTCATTTAATTTAAAATTTTGTTCTTTTTTTAATTTATAGTATAAAACTTGTGTTCCAGGTTTTACAAATTCATAATAAGATGAAAAGGTAGGAGTACATATTACGATATTATTTTCAATGTAATTATGAATAAGTGCTTGAATAATTTCAATTGCTCCATTTCCAATAAGAATATGCTCTTTTTCAATATCTAACTTTTTTGACAAAATATTTGCGATAGCTGAATTTTGGGATGGATAAAATTCTAAAATACTTCTAAGGTTTTTATTTTGGATTAAATCTTTATCAAAAAATTCCATAAATAGATCGGTAGCGTAAGGATTAGATAAGAAACATCCATCTATAATAATTTTTATATCATTTATTTCAGATTTAACTGTTTGAATACTTGGGCTATGAGTACCCGATGCATCCTTTAGTTTATTATATTTAATTTGGATTAATTTTTCAAAATTATTTAGTCGTATCATTTTCTTTTTTATTAAAGTTATTTAGGTAATTATGATTTATTTTCTCGATAATATCAGCCTGAGTTCTCCAAAAAGATTTTTTTCTGAATAATTCAGTTTTCCATTTTTTATATTTTTTGTTCAAATCATTTTTGAAAACTGGATTAGGTGAGAACCTAGGAGAAAATTCTAATATGTACGGTTTATTTTTTATATCATCATTTTTCCATCCAATGTCAAAAGCTCCCATTGGCATTTTTAACTTTTTAAACTCATTAAGAATAAAGTCATGCCATCTATATGGATAATCTAAAAAATCAATTTCTGATCCAAAAGAGCTTGCAGTAGGTTTCCAGTGTGTACTAGGGTTCTTTCGCCAGTAATACAAGACTAGGTCTTCTGCAACAAACGTAGCTCTCAGATCTTTTCTTAAGTCAATAAATTCTTGTAAAATTATTTTTTCAGATGAAATAAAATGAGATCCTTTATTTAGAAATTTTATGAGATCATCATGATTATTGAATTTATATACGTCTTTACTTCCAGAAGAAAATTCACCTTTTAAAACGAGAGGAAATTTTTCTATTGAATCAAGTATTTCTTTAATGTTACTAAAAATCCATGTCTTTGGATAATGGATGCCACATTTTTTAAAATAGTCATACATATATGCTTTATTTTCATAAAGTAAAATTTCTTTAGAGCTTGGTAGAATATGATTATTTTTATTTTCTAGATCGATAGCTTTTGATGCAAGCTCTTTAGAATAATTTTTTATTTTGGGAGACACCATATGAACTGAAGGTGACCAAACTATGAAGGAGTTCTTTATTTCATTCATATTTAAAGCAAGGCGAAAACTTAAGTTGTGTTTAATAAAGAAAGTAATTGCAGAAAAGTCCCAGCTCAAAATTTCATTACTAAACTTTTTTGAGAAAAAAGTAATAAAAACTACGTTTTTTGATTTGGTATCATAATTTTTTAAAAAATCAATCCAATTTAACTTCAAAAGCCAGTAAAAAATCAGCAGGAGTCCTTTTATTATTTTTTTCATTCTAAGTACTTAATCGATCCTTGTTTTTCTTTAAGCTTCTTGGCATCAAAAAATTTGATATTCATTTTTCGTAATTCTGCTATTTCATTCTCATAAAATAATACAGTTCCATTCTCATGATTATATGACATATCATCATAAAAAGTGATCGGAATATTAAGTTCTAAAAAAATTTTTAAAAAATCAATCTTTTGAGCAGGTATCGATGCAAAGATTAACTGAAAAAAACTAGTAGATATATCTATCCTTTTCAACCATTTTAAAGTTTGCATGTACAATTTTATAGGTCTTACGCTACAAAAAATTACTAAAGAATTGCTATTGATCTGAAGGTGAATATCCTCTTTAATTTTATCAAAATATGGTAGGTATTTAGGATATTTTTTTTTATCATTTAAATATGGCCATGAATGAGCCAAGGTATTGTCAATATCATAAACGCATATCTTTTTATAATTATTTTTTAAAAGGAAAAACTTGATAAATAAAAATGATACTCTAAAGTAGAGGCTTTTGAAAATTAGCGCTATTTTCATCATATGAAGATCTGATAATTAAAGGTAATTTGTTTATCAAATTTATAAGCTTTTTGAATTACATAAGAGTTATTATAGAAGCAATGAAGAAGTTTTTGACAGGTTTCTTTAAAAATTATTCTAATTTATATATTTTTTAAATTTAATTATGAACATTTTAATAGATCTTTCTAATATTCAAACAGGTGGTGCAATACAGAATAGTTTGGCTTTTCTACGTTACTTAAAAGATAGTACTTATAATCATTGGAAAATAATAGCCTCAGGTCCTTTAGCAGATGAAATTCCAAAAAAATGGGGTTTGGATCTACCAAATATATTTTTTCTTAGAGAGTCTAAAAATCTTAGAGGGCTATATAATACAAAAAAATACATGGAAAAAATTGATAAAGAAATTGCTCCTGAATTAGTTTTCACCCTATGTGGGCCTCCTTATTGGAGAGCTAAAAAGATTCACATGTGCGGTTTCGCAAAACCACAAATTCTTTACCCCAAACTTAATAAAATTGTCAATTCAAGGATGAAAACCTTTGAAGTAATTTTAAAAGAATTAAAACTTCACTTTCAAAAAAAACAATTTAAAAAAATAGATTACCTTATTGGACAGACAAAAATTGTAAAGAAAAGAGCTTGTGATAAGCTTGGCTATCCAATTTCAAATTTTAAAATCATAGAAAATAGCTTTTCTAAAGTATTTAGTGAAGCACTAGAAGAACAGAAAAAACATATCGTGAAAGAAAAGCAAATTAGGAATCAAATCTTTATTCCTGCCTTCCCTTACGTTCATAAAAATCTTGAATTAATACCTCATATTGCCAAGTATATAAAAAAAATTGATGAAAAAAATGTTTTTATATTTTGTATCGACAAAAATTCTACCCAATGGAAACAAATCAAAATTTTAGGAGATAAATTAGATGTGGCAAGTATGTTGATGTCTGTTGGGAAAATTCTACATAAGGACTTGGCAAAGCAGTACCTTATATCAGATATAATCTTACTTCCTACACTTCTTGAATGCTCATCTGCAACTTATCCTGAAGCAATGATTGCAGGTAAGCCTATTATTACTACTGATTTCGATTTTTCACGAGCTTTGTGCGGTGATGCGGCTCTTTATTTTGATTATGATGATCCAAAAAGCGCAGCTGAAAAAATAACCTTATTACTTGAAAATCAATCTTTGAGAAAGAAAATAATCAGTGAAGGTAAGGAGCAACTAAAATCAAAGTTTCCTTCACCAAGGCAAAAATTTAAATTTCAATTAAAATTAATATTGGATATTTACAATGAACATTACCAAACTTATAAAAGGTGACTTTTGAAACAAATTTTTCAGTCTTTAAAAACAGGCAATACTCAGCTAGTTGAATTACCAATCTCCAAACCAGATAAAGGCTTTATAGCAATTGAGACTACACACTCATTAGTTTCTTTAGGTACAGAAAAAATGCTTGTTGATTTTGGAAAAGCAAATCTTATTCAAAAAGCTAAACAGCAACCAGAAAAAATGAAAATGGTCCTAGATAAAATTTATTCAGAAGGTTTAATCCCGACAATTGAAGCCATTTTTTCTAAACTTGAGGAGCCAATTCCCCTTGGATATTGTAATGTAGGAAGGGTTGTTGACATCGGAAGTGAAGTAAAAAATTTTTCTATAGGTGATAGAGTAGCTTCCAATGGTTCACATGCTGAAATTGTAGTAGTCCCTGAAAATTTAGCACATAAAATTCCTGATTCGGTTTCGGATGAAGAAGCAACTTTTACAGTTGTTGGCGCAATTGCATTGCAGGGTATCCGATTACTGCAACCTTCTTTTGGAGAAAGTGTAGTAGTTATTGGTTTAGGATTAATTGGTCAATTGACTTGCCAATTATTACGGGCAAATGGATGTAATGTAATTGGCATAGATATAGATAAAAAGAAATGTGATTCAGTAAAAAAATTTGGAGTTGCAACTATTAATTCAAGTATAGAAAACCCTGTTACGACAGTGCAAGGTACCACTAATTTTTTTGGTGCGGATGGTGTCATTATAACTGCATCAGCTAAAACAAATAACATAATTTCAGATGCAGCTAAATTGACTCGAAAAAGAGGTAAGATAATTTTAGTTGGAGTAGTAGGATTAGAATTAAATCGAAGTGATTTCTATGAAAAAGAAATTTCTTTCCAAGTCTCATGTAGTTATGGCCCTGGAAGATATGATAATGTATATGAACAAAAAGGCGTTGATTATCCATTTCCTTATGTTAGGTGGACAGAAAACAGAAATTTTGGTTCTGTTTTACAAGCAATTGACGATAAAGCATTAAATGTTAAAGGAATGATTTCAAGAAAAGTAAAATTTGAAAATTTTAATGATATTTACGAAAACTTAGATGATTCTAAAGTCTCTTTGCTAGTATATCCAAAAAAAAATAAATATCATAGTTCGAAAAATACGATTATACTTAAAGATAAAAAGCATGAAGGAAGATTTGGTAATATTGGCATAATTGGAGCTGGGAATTTCACTAAAAGGAAAATAATACCATCATTAATTGGTCTTGGAGCAGAATTAAAAATAATTGCTAGTAAGAGTGGTAAAACTGGTACACAATTAGCGAAAAAATTTAGTATAGAAAACAGCACAACCGACTATAATAAAATAATTGATGATCAAGAAATTGATATAGTTTTCATTACAACTAGACATAGTAATCATGCTTCATTGGTAATTGATACACTAAATACTGGAAAATTAGTTTTTGTTGAAAAACCTCTAGCTCTTAATTACACTGAGTTGGATCAAATATTTAAAGCTTTGCAAAATAATGCTAGATCAAATTTGGTTGTTGGGTTTAACAGGAGATTCTCTCCACATTTAAAAAAAATTAAAGAGTCTCTTGGCACAAGTGAAATCCCTATAAATATTATTGCTACAATGAATGCTGGGTTTATACCCAAAAGTCATTGGGTAAATGATTTTGATCTTGAAGGCGGTAGAATTATTGGAGAAGCTTGCCATATGTTAGATGCCTGTGTTTATTTATCAGGGTCAAAAATAAAATCAGTTTGTATGAATAGCTTAGGAACTGATACGGATTTATCAACTGAAAATGCTAGTATCCTTTTAAAATTTATAAATGGTTCAAATGCAGTAATTAATTACTTTTCTAACGGCTCAAAAAAATTTAGTAAGGAAAAAATTGAGGTCTATGCAAAAGAGTCAACTTGGATAAATGATAATTATAAAAAAACTCACACATATAATGTGAAAAATTTTAAAGTTTTGAATACTAAATCTGATAAAGGTCATGCAAATCAGTTTAAAGAACTTTTAGAGTATGTGAAGAATGGAGGTAAGCCTTTGATTCCCTATGAAGAGTTGTTTAATGTAACAAAAGCCACTTTTGATGCAATCAAGTCTTTGAGAGAAAACAAATGGATCAACGTGTAATTATTAATTATGAAAATTGACATTATAGCAGGAGCAAGACCAAATTTTATGAAGATTGCACCAATTATTGAAGCTTTAAAAGTTTTTTCAAAGAATAATATAATTTACCGACTTATTCATACAGGACAGCATTATGATAAAAAAATGTCAGAATCTTTTTTTTCGCAATTATATATACCAAAACCAACTTATAACCTAAATGCAGGAAGCGGAACACATGCCAATCAAACATCGAAAATCATGATTGCCTATGAAGCTATACTTTCTAAATCCAATTGTGATCTTTGTATAGTGGTAGGAGATGTTAACTCAACAATGGCGTGCTCGATTGTAGCCAAAAAAATGGGAGCGAAAGTTGCGCATATAGAAGCTGGAATAAGATCATTTGATGTTTCAATGCCAGAAGAAATAAATCGAATGGTTACAGACAGTATAACAGATTATTTTTTTACGACTTCAAAAATAGCAAATAAGAATCTTATAAACTTAGGAGTTCCAAGAGATAAAATTTTTTTTGTTGGTAATACAATGGTAGACACACTATTAAAAAATCGTCCTAGATTTATAAAACCAAAAATTTGGGACAAAATTTCATTAAAGGAACATAATTATATTATACTAACAATGCATCGTCCATCTAATGTAAACTCTTCAAAAAAGTTTAGAAAAATTATTAACCAAATTCTTATGTGCTCAAAAAATCTACCAATTATATTTCCTGTCCACCCTAGAATTGGAAATCAGATTAACTTAATTAAAAACTTGGGTTCTAATCTTTTTTTAATAGATCCATTAAGTTATCTTGAATTTAATTATCTAGTAGAAAGAGCAAAGGTTGTAATAACAGACTCTGGAGGAGTAACTGAGGAAACAACTATGTTTAATATTCCTTGCCTTACTTTAAGAAATAATACTGAAAGACCAGAGACAATTGAGTTAGGAACAAATGAATTAATTTATGATGACCTTGAATCACTAGGCCCTTTTTTAAAAACTATTCTAGAAGGGAAATGGAAAAAAAGTAATATTCCTCCAAAATGGGATGGAAAGTCAGGGGAAAGAATTGTTAAAATATTAAATAATTTATCCTCTTTATAAAAATTTTAACAAATTCTGATTTAATATAGATATGAAATTTACAATAATATCTCACGCATCGATGTATATTGAAAGCGATGATGGTTTTAATTTAATTACTGATCCTTGGATTATTGGAAGTTGCTATTGGCGATCATGGTGGAATTTTCCAGAACCTAGTAAAGCTTTAGTTAAAATGTTAAATCCTGATGCTATTTATCTTACACATATTCATTGGGATCATTTTCATAGCGTTTCGTTAAAAAATTTTTCCAAAAAAACAAAAATTATCGTGCCTATAGGTAATTTTACCCGCATGAAAAGAGATTTGAATAAATTAGGTTTTCGTAATGTAGTAGAAATCAATCATAACTCTAGTATCCAATTATCAAATAAATTAAAAATCACATCTTATCAATTCTCTCCATTTTTTGATAGCGCCTTAGTTGCTGAGGATAATCAGACGACTTTATTAAATTTAAATGATTCAAAATTTCTTGGTCCACCATTGAAACAAATCCTTAATAACCATAGACGGATAACCTTCGTATTTAGAAGCCATTCGAATGCAAATTCAGAAAAGTCCTACAATATTATTAATAAAGAAGAAAAATATGTAACGCAAAAAGATAAACATTTAGATATGTTTTACTATACTGTTAGGGAAACAAAAGCTAAATATGTAGTCCCTTTCGCAAGTAATCACTGCTTATTGCACAAAGAAAACTTTCACTTAAATGATACGATTAACACTCCTTTAGAATGCTTGGATTATTTTAATAGAAAAAGAGTAAAAACCCAAACCTTGCAAGTCATGATAAGTGGTGATTCATGGTCTAAGGAAAAAGGATTTCAAATAGGTAATCATGATCCATTACATAATAGGCAAGATTACCTTAATGCATACGTTAAAAGAAAAAATAAAACACTATTATCTTTTTATAAGCAAGAAGATAAAGCCAATGTAAAGTTTAGTGCTGTAGATAGGTATTTTAAGAAATTTATCAAAAAAATACCTTTTATTTTTAGGATTTATTTTAAAAATGTCGATATTTTATATGTCCTAATGAAAAAAGGCGTGGTTTCTAGAATAATTTCAGTGAATTTATTTTCAAAAAAATTATCAGAAAAAAAATTAAGTACTAACATCACGAATTATTCTTTATACCCAATACAAGTTCACACCACTGAATTTATTTTTCAAAGATGCATTGCTTTTGGAATATTCTCTCATTTGACGATAAGTAAAAGATTAAAACTTATGGTTTCTAAAGAGATTTACAACAAAATGAAGGCATATAATTACCTTATCAATATGGTGGAGTATGAATTACTACCATTACGAAATAATCTTAAAGTTAGATCCTTGAAAACATGGCTATTAAGGTGGAGGGAAATTTTACTATATGCTAATCTATCGGCTAGCTATATATTTTCTGGGAAAGTAGATTTAAAAAAGTATTTTTCAAATGAGTAATTTTTCAATTGGTGTTTTTTACAGGACTTTAAAAAATTACAAAATTAAACAGCTACTATACAAATTTTATTATGATATCTTACGGTGTAATGAAATGTCCAATTATAGATATATTGATTTACATCAAGACGTTAAAATAGAAAAGCTCGATCTATCAGAATTCTGTTTAATTGAAAACCCTATAAAAAATATTTCAGATAACTCAATTTCTTTAAATATTTTAAATCATAATTTTTCAGTTGATCTAGATAAACTATGGTCAATAAGGCACCAGCCAGATATAGTTAATTTCAATATAAATTATTTACAATTTTTATCCTCAAGTTTATCTTTGCAAAAAAAAATATTTTTATTAGACAACCATATAAACAAAGCAAAATCGGGTGATAACACTTTTATATATGATCCCGCTGTAATATCTTTAAAAATTCCAGAGTTAATTCGATTTGTTAGTATTAACTCTTTAAATAATGGCTCATATGAAAAATTTATTTTTGACCAAACTGAATTTTTATATGGGCGTCTAGAAAAGGAATTACTCGGCAATCATTATATATTTAATGGTATGGCATTATTATTTTCCTCTTATTTTTTTAAAAATCATAGATTTTTAAAAAAAGCAATAGAAATATTATCATATCAGCTTGAAGAGCAATTTCTTGATGATGGTATGCATTTTGAATTATCTCCAATGTATCATGCTATCATTATAGTAGAACTATTGAAATGTTACGATTTGCAAAAAAATAATAATTGGAAATTAGATACTACTAAAAGCTTGTTAAAAAATACATTAGTTAATGCTATGAGATTCTATGATTTTATTTCAGTAGATGGACTTTATCCATGTTTCAATGACAGCTATTCTATCAATTCGTATTATTGTGAAAATCTAAAAAGCTTTTTTTATGATGCAGGGCTTAATTTCAAAAAGCTTACACAAAGTAGTCAGTCTGGATATAGAAAATATTTAATGAAAGATTTAACCCTTATTTTTGATGCTGCTCAAATTGGCCCAAGATATCAACCTGGACATTCTCATGCTGATAACCTAACATTCTGTTTATACAATAAAAAAGCTCCAATAATTGTTGACACCGGAACAAGCGTATACGCAAATAATAAAAGGAGGTTTCTTGAGCGATCAACAGAATCTCACAATACTGTACAATATGGGAATATTAATTCTAGTGAAGTTTGGTCTTCCTTTAGGGTAGGTAAAATGGCAGAGACAAACATTGAAAAAGAGGAGGAGAGATATATAAGTGCTTTTCATAATGGCTATGAAAACTTGGGAGTTATTCACAAACGGACCATAAAAATTACTGAATCAGAAATGATAATAAAGGATAATTTGAATTTAGATAAGAGTGCTAAATCTTTTCTTCATTTTCATCCTGATGTTAAAATAGTGTGGGATTCTAAAAATAAACTAGTTATAAATAACAAAATTTTGATTAGTTTTTTTAATTGGGAGAAAATTAAAATTCAAAGTTATATGTTTTCAAAAGAATTCAATAATTTACAAGAAAGCAAAAAAATAGTAATTCAGTTTAAACATAATACAAAAATAATAATTTCACTTATAAATGAATAATTTTTTTTGGGAGGAAGAATAAATATATTAGTCATATCTTTTTATTTTACTCCAGATTTTTGTGCTGGCTCATTTAGAACGCAATCATTACTAAATGCATTTGGGGAAAAAGAAAAAATAAAAAAAGTTTTTGTTTGTACAACCCTTCCGCAAAGATATGGTCACATGAGTGGAGTCCCTAGATTTGAAAAAAGGAGAAATATGACCATAACGAGATTTTATACCCCAGAACATAATAATAACTTTCTGAGACAAATCGTTGCTTATTTTTTCTTCTTTTTTTCAGTTCTTAGTTATTCTATTTACAATAGAAAAAATTATGATTTTATCTTTGCAACTTCTTCAAGGTTGGGTACTGCTTTTCTTTCTTTTATTATTAGCAAATTAACAGCGAAACCACTTGCGATTGATATCAGAGATATATTTTCAGATAGTATTCAATCTATTAAGTTTTTCAAAGGTGTAATTGGTAATACTTTACAATTTATTTTTAAGAAAATTGAATCATCAATAATAAAACATGCTTCATGGGTAAACTTTGTATCTCCTGGTTTTTTTGAATATCCCCATTTAGATGGATTAAAAAACAATATCCATATGTTTACGAATGGTATAGATAACATATTTTTAGATAATAGAGATAAAACAAATAATAGCAAGAAAAATAATAAAGTTAGAAAGAGAATAACAATTATCTATGCTGGGAATATAGGACTTGGTCAAGGATTAGAATCAATTGTTTTACCCCTTGCAATCCAATATAAAAACCAAATAAAATTAAAATTAATTGGAGATGGTAGTTCAGTCAATCTCATAAAGCATGGGATAATAGATAATCAGTTAAATAATATTGATTTAATTGATCCTGTTGAACGATCAACATTAATTGAATATTATAATAGTTGTGATTTGTTTTTGTTACAATTAAATGATATCCCAGCATTTAAGAAGGTGTTGCCATCCAAACTTTTTGATTATGGATCATTTGATAAGCCTATTATTGCGGGGGTGAAAGGAGTTGCGGCTTCTTTTATTAAGGAAAATTTACCCGATTCGTTCATATATAATCCTGGAGATAGCCAAGCTGTTTTTTCTTATATTGATAATCTGTTTGAGAATGGTATGCCTCCAATTAATAATAATAATTTTGTAAAAAAATACTCAAGAGATAGGATTATGGAATCTATGGTCGAAAGTATTATAATGAACTTCAAAAAACATAATGACTAAAATACTTCTTTATGGAGCGACAGGTAACCTTGGATCGATATTGTTAGATAGACTAATTAAACAAAATCATTTTGTTACTTCTATTGGAAGAAAAAAAATATTAGATGTAAAAAATTTCATTGAGCTTGATTTTTTCAATAAAAATAAGCTGGATACATTCTCGAAAAATATTTCAAAACATGATGTTTTAATTTTCCTGATTGGGTTAGCACATTTTAAAGGTCGTAAAAGAAATTTAAAAAATTTCAGATTGATTAATAGGGATATATTAGTAGAAGTTTTAAAAAGTTTAAATAGATATCAAAAAGTACCTGAAAAAATAATATTCTCTAGTACAATCTCAGTATATGGAGAAAATTTAAAAACCACTTTTTATTCTGAAGCTACATCACTTAAAGCAAATAGCCCCTATGCTATCACAAAAATAGAAGCGGAAGATTTTCTACAAAAATATTATAAGAACAAGTCATGGGTCTTACGGTTTGCTCCTGTGTATTCTCCACACTTTCAATTAAATATTGATAGAAGGACAAAAGTTTTATCAACATTTTATAAAGTAGGTAAAGGAATGAATAAATTGTCTTTATGCAATATTGAAAATATAGTTTATAGCATAAATGCAATTATAAATGATGAGGTACCTAAAGGAATATATAATATTTCAGATAAAATTGATTACAAATACAGTGATCTGTTGAACTTTAGAAAAGCAACGTATTTTTTCCGAGTACCAAAAATATTTATAAAAATGTTATATTTTTTTGGTAAAGGTGTCAATCATATTTTTTTGAAAGAAAACTGTATAAAATTATTAAGTGACAATATTTATCCTTCTGATAAAATTAGAAAGTTTATTGATCTTCCGTACAAACTTTACTGAATTAATTATTAATGAATAAAATTTTTAGTTTATTATTGTTAGTTTTTTTATTGCCTTTGATTTTTATCGTTGGGTTTATAATTATGATTGACAACGGTTTTCCTATATTTTTTAAGCAAAAAAGAATAGGACTAAATAATAAACTTTTTTGGATTTATAAATTTCGTACTATGAAAACAAGTACCCCTGATTTAGCAACCCATTTAGTTACAGATAAAAGTGATTTCTATACTAAATCTGGTCCATTCATTAGAAAATATAGTTTAGATGAATTACCTCAATTAATAAATATTATTAAAGGAGATATTAATTTTATAGGCCCAAGACCTGCTTTACATAATCAGAAAAATTTAATCAAATTAAGAAAAGATCTTGGAATACATAAAGTAAGTCCAGGAATAACGGGTTGGGCTCAAGTTAATGGTCGTGACGAACTAGACAATTTTCAAAAAGTGGAGATGGATAAATATTATATTGAGAACAAGTCAATTAGTTTAGATCTCAAAATATTGGGATTAACTATTTTTAAAGCATTAATGGGATCGGGAGTTAAGAAATAAAAAAATAAGTTATTTA
>CENJ01064708.1_pt1 | contig 20732 bp, 22 predicted proteins | sample 356161 | NCBI WGS metagenome assembly CENJ01 (sample SAMEA2619531, study PRJEB7988) | marine metagenome | biome: marine biome (ENVO:00000447); feature: surface water layer (ENVO:00002042); material: "saline water (ENVO:00002010), including plankton (ENVO:xxxxxxxx)" | depth 5 m
GCAACGGTGCGACGCGCCAAAGTAATTCCCTGCTTACTGATAATCTCAGCTATAGCATCATCACTTAGCGGGTCAGATGGTGACTCCCGATTAACCAATTCCTGAATTTTATTTCTCACAGCAGCCGCTGACGCATTTTCGGTAGAGTCTGACTGACTGTTAAGAGAAACACTGAAAAATGATTTCAGCGGAAAGCACCCAATAGGAGTTTCAATCATAATCCCCGATGTGACACGGCTCACAGTGCTTTCGTGCATGCTGACTGCCTTTGCAACATCCCTGAGAAGCAGAGGTTTTAGATGCGTTGGGCCCTTATCCAAAAAAGCAGTTTGCTGTTTGATAATCTCGGCACTGATAATAAGCGTTGTATTATTTCGCTGTTCCATTGCCCGCTTTAGCCAGCGTGCAGAAGAAAGGGCATTAGCACTAAATTCACGCGCTTCTTTCTCTTTGATTTTACGATCCAGTTCTTCGGCATATTTTTCATCAATAACAATGCCAGGCAAGGTTGAGCGATTGAGATCCACAACCCAGTTGCCCTCTTTTTTGAAAACCACCAGATCCGGGGCGTGAATAATTTCATTACTGTCATCAAATTTCATGCCCGGTTTCGGATCAAAACTGCGCACAGTGTCAAGCATGTCGCGTAAATCAGCTTCTGAACATTTACATTTACGCTGTAAGACATCCAGCTTTCCAAGTGCCAATAATTCAAGGTGATTAAGAAACACTTCAAATTGCGGGGTGATTGTTTGCTGCTCAAGTGCCTGTAAACGAAGACATTCTTTAAGGTCACGTGCAAAAATACCGGTTGGCTCAAGAGACTGAAGATTTTGCAATATCAGCGTTAAATCCTCAATATCAAGACCCTTTTCCTCAGCAATATCCTCAAGGGACTTCCCAAGCCATCCGCTTGGCTCAAGATGGCTGGCCAACACATAGGCAAGAATTTTTTGGGATTCAGACATCTGAGAAAGTTCAATTTGTTTTTCAACATGCGCCATAAGTGAAATGGCGCGCTCGGAAATGCGTGTCGAAATCATGTCCCAGTCATTTTCAGCTGCCTGAGACATGGTGCTCATTTGCGAATTAAGGCGGGCCTCAAAATCAAACTCTGCACTTTCATACTGATTTGTTTCCTGAACATTTTCAGCAGTGGCAGGCGTTTTATCTTCCGCCATAGCCGTGCCGTCCTGCATAGCTCTATCCAGGCCCGTATCTGCTGCTGCGCCATTGAGGGTTTGAATATCTGAACCCTCAGAAATAGATGGCAATCTGTCATTATCGGTATCAGCCTGTTGAACTTCCATAAACGGATTTTCCAGGGCTTCGGTTTCAAGATAGGTTTGCAAATCAAGATTGTTCATTTGCAACATACGTATGGCCTGTTGCAAACGCGGTGTCATTACCATTGACTGCTTTTGCTTAAGCCTTAAAGACTGTGATAACTGCATAACTTTCCCCAATCAACTAAACGCTACTAAACGCGGTGTATGTGGCTAAATTTCACAGCTTCATAAGTGAATGCAAAAAAACAATTTGACGGGGGCTTGTGTCAGTAATTCGACAGAAAAACACAATATTTACAATGCCTTAACCTTTTTCTGGTATCATAAGAATTTGCTATGTCAAAATCCAGACAGACGTTTTGGTCATTTAACGCTTTTACGTCTGGCACTTTGTTTGCATATTAGTCAGGTAATTTACATTTGAAATATGTGAGAGATTTTTATGAGTGAACCGGAAAAACAGCCCTGTCGTAGGTGTTTTGTTATCAGGTTTTTTATCTTGGGTGTTGTAATGCTTGCCCTGATTGGCCTGCTTGGTGGCGATAAACTCATCTATCTACGCCATGTCACGCCGGAGCTTGTCGCAGCCATTATCGTGATTGGTGGTATGCTTGGTTTTATCGGCAAGTACATTCTTTGGCGGTTTTTCCCGGAGGATGAGGAAAACCTCTAAAGCCAATTTCTAAATGCGGTCACGCACTAATCTGACTGCCATTTCCTGTGTTGGGAAGAAGCGTCCATAGCTGTGACCGGTGAAAAAATTCACGGTCCATTGATGGCGGGGTGCCAAGCGGTTTATATCAGATGTCCAGTAAGGCCCACCAAATGTGTCCGGAAAGATTTCTTCATCAATCTTCAAACCCTGACAAGTTTCACAAACCAGAGCAGAGAGTTCATCTTTAGTCGGCAACCGCCAACCAGCCCCAAGTTGGTCATTCGCCTGAGTAATAGCCTGATCTGCTGTCTCAACTGAGATTTGTAGAATTTCCCCAATACAATTCTCTCCATTCCAGCGCTGGCCAATACTGCATCGCAACCATTCAATGCCAAACTCCAGATCAATGACCATCTGACCACGAGTCATAAACCTGGATGAGTCATCTTCAGCATAGGCATCCGATAAAGGGAAAAACATCAGAACAGATAAAAAACATATAAGCGGGTAAGCTCGCTTTTGTTTAAATACGCGGAAAAGCTTACCTAACCTGACTATTTGCATCATAATTTACTAACCTGTCACGCCATAAGGCAATCAACTTGCTTAATATTATATGTTAAATCACTAAAAAAATGAGATAAAAATTAAACTTCAGGTAACAAATATTTCGTAAATCTGTTTAGATTGGTATTGAATTTGCATTTGTTAGTTGAGTTTTTTTTGTACAGGACAGTTCCATGGATATCGCCTCGTTAATTGGTTTCTTGGGTGCCGTAGGCATGATTATTGGTGCAATGATCTCCGGCGGCGGCGTCGGACCATTTATTGACATTCCCTCAATTCTTATCGTTTTTGGCGGCACCTTCTTTTCCGTTATGTACACAACGCCCTTGCCGACTTTCCTCGGCAGTTTTGGCGCGATGGCAAAAGCCTTTATGCCGCCTGTGAAAAAACAGGAAGATGTGATTACCCGCATGATTGAGTTGGCCTCTATTGCTCGTAAAGATGGCATGATGGCACTCGAAGGTCAGGAAGTGCCGGATAAGTTTTTTGAAAAAGGCCTTCAAATGCTCGTGGATGGTGCGGATGAGACCAAGCTGACACAGCAGCTTAATCAGGAAATCAAATCCATGAAAATGCGCCACCAGACCAATCAGGATGTTGTTAAGGCATGGATTGATATCGGCCCGGCTATGGGCATGATCGGAACACTTATCGGCTTGGTGCTTATGTTGGGTAACATGGCTGACCCGAAAGCGATTGGTCCAGCCATGGCGGTTGCTCTTTTGACAACCATGTATGGCGCAATTATCGCCAATATTATCTTCTTACCCATGCTGACCAAACTTGAAGGGTATACGACCTATGAAACCGTTTACCGTGAAATGGTTCTTCTCGGCTTGAAATATATCTCACGCGGTGAGTCCCCACGTAATATTCAAGATCAAATGCTGGCAAATCTGCCGCCGAAACTCCAAGAGCAACTTGAAGCTGCTTAGTTTCCCAAACAGATTTGAAAAAGGCAGGTTAAGTTATGGTCGCTAAAGAACAGGAAGAAGAGCAGGTTGAAGAAACCGAAGAGGAGGAATGCCCAAAATGTCCTCCCGTCGGTGCACCTGCATGGATGGCAACATTTGCCGATATGGCAACACTGCTGATGGCGTTTTTTGTTCTTATTCTGTCATTCGCAGAATTTAACGTCCCTAAATTTAAACAAATCTCAGGCTCATTAAAAAATGCATTCGGTGTTCAACGCATTACACCTGTTGTTGAACCCCCCATGGGCACAACCATTTTATCTTTGAATTTCAGCCCCTCCCCGTCTCCATCAGTCACCAACAATATGACTCAGCAGACAACGCAAATTAATCAACCTAAGCTTGAGCAAAAAAATAAGACCAAGGATGATGACTTTTCAGAGCAATCGAAAAGTGACGATGCTCAGGAGTCATCCGAAAATCAAAGCGCAGAAGATATAGTGAAGGCACTTGAGGATGCAATTGCCAGAGGGGAAATCGAAGTTGAAACCCTCGGCGAGAAAGTCGTCGTCAATTTCACACCTAAAGAGTCTCAGGAACAAGACCTGCCTAAATTATTGAGCCAGACCCTTGATGCGATTGAAAAAGTTCAATCAGCTGCCGGTAAGTCAGAGTCGGATGTTGTATTTGGCGGTCTTGAACAACAACTCTCTAAGCTGGCTGACTCCATGGAAGCCATGCAGAAACAACAAAACAAACAAGATGCCGGTCAAGGATCATCTGAGCAACAAAACAAACGCGCCGAAATTGCTGAAGATACGCTCAAGGTAGCTCTGAAGCAGGAAATCGGTCAGGGGCTTGTCACTGTTGACCGCGAGGATGACCGTGTCGTCGTAACAGTTGGTTCCGGTGGTGCTTTTGCGTCCGGTTCTGCAAGTCTGACCAATAAGGCCAGAGACATCATGAGCCAGATTGCCGAGGTTAATCAAGAAGGCACAAGCCGCATCAATGTCTCCGGGCATACAGATAACATGCCGCTTGTATTCGGCTCGCAATATAGAGATAACTGGGATCTCGCAGCTGCACGCGCCTCCAGTGTCGTGCAAGAGCTTCAAAGTTCAGGCAAGATTGACGGTAACCGCCTGCAAGCGATGAGCTTTGGCGAGGAGCGTCCAGTAGACTCGAACGACACAGCTCAAGGGCGTCGTAAGAACAGACGCATCGAAATCGAGATTAATTACTAAGTTTCATTTAATTGGAATTTTTTTTCGCCAGCGCATCATCCGGGTCCGGTATCGGCTCGGGCGGTGGAACATGGCTGAAAGCGAACTTGCAATGCGGATCCAGCTTTCGGCAGAGCATTTGCCCTTCCTGAATAGTCCGTGTCGCAACAACAACCCACATTTGTTTTTCTTGGAACTGTGCATAGCTGCGCAGGACATGTATCTGTCCGCGGCTAAAATAAAAGGCTGATAGCAAGTAAGTCAGCCCAAACATGGTTAGACTGACACCATAGCTGATGAAATAAGCAAGTGTAATCGCCATAAGCGGCTCCCAAAGCCTGTTCTGGAGCAACCAGAGAGGCGGGAATGTGCCGGCCAAAGGCGTCGGGGTTGTGTCATAGATTGTGCAATTACGACGAATGTCGCGCAGCACTTCATAGTTTCTATATTCAGACTTCTTGTGAATGACATGCCCGTCAAAGGCCTCGCGGATTTCTTGAACCTTCTCGACCTCGATAAACTCTAATGAGCATCTCAGAGCACCAGAAACAAGTACCTCAAAAAAGATACCCTCACGATAGATTGTCAGCAAACTGAACTTGGTATCATCCTTATCAAGAGCCGCTTCAAAATCTTCAGCATTGCCAAAAAAAAGCTCTCCCTCAAGGCAGGCAATCACATCGCCCGGCTTAAGACGATAGCTGGTAGCCACCGACCGCATACCAAGGCTGGCAATACGCAAAAAGGATTTGGCAACCGGACCGGTTGCCTCCCCCTCATTATCACTCAGGGATTGTGTCTCTGTAAAAGTGTCATCAGATAGTTGATCTGACATAAACGCCACCACTCATTATGGATACTGTATCTGTCTGGAGGACAGGCGTACCTCTTTAAGCAGTTTAGAGTTACTGTCAGCCAGTTCGACCAGTTTTTTATTAATATTCTGTTGTAATAACAAGACTTCTTGTAAAGATTTAATCACAGGTGCGTTATTAGAGCCTTTTTGAGACTTACTGCTACTCAGAACAACTTTCTCAATAGACTTAGAAGATCTTTCCTGTGCAACACGAAGTGTCTTCAAAGCAGACTGCAGTTCTTTTTGAACTTTCATCTGGGTTTGTAAAATGCTCTGGGCGTTTGTTGTAATAAGCGCATCTAACGCTTCACGAGATTTTTTGTCTTCTTCAGAAAGGCTTTGAATGGCAACCATCATCTCTTTATTGGCATTGATGATTTCTACCTGACGGTCGAACACACCCTGAGCCTCGGTGATGGTTTTGTTAACACTCTCAACATTTTCAGCAAAAACGACAAGCGCCTGACGGTTTGTCTTGGACAAGGTTTCAAGCTCAGATACTGAGCCGAAATACAAAAACAGTGACATGCCGAAAGCACTAAAGGCACTGAAAATAGCAAAAATAGCAATAATCCAGGAATTCTTATAAAATCCGGATACCCGATTAACGAGTTCGATATTTTGAGACTTAACTTTATTAAACTCGGCAGTAACATCGGCAGCTGCATCAGCAGCATCGAGCGCCAGTTTAACCCCTTCTTGGACAAGTTTCAGCTTGTTACTCATGCAAATCTACCTTTACTCCGTACATTGGCGGTTTTGTCGCCTGAAGACCTATTCTGAAAACTTGCACATTTCATGCCACTTGTCGATAAAACCACACGAGCGGGTAAAATTGCAGATTTAAAGCCAAATTTCCGGCATCCCCACCGCTTATTTTTATCATGAGTGACGAATAAATGACGACACTGAAAACAACTATTTTTGGTGTCAATTTCAGTCATTTTCTAAACCGCTCTATCCGGTCATAAACTTTCGCAATCGGATATCGGATGCTGCCGGCAAAGCAAAGACCTCCAGCCATCCAAACGCCAATAGCCGAGATAAGACGCCCATCGGCCTGTAATTCAAAGCCAGCAAGCAGAAGGTAAAGCGACATCCCCAAAAAAGCGGCTGTACTAACCATATCACCAAGGCTCGAATGTTGGCGGCGTTTGGTCATCATGTATCCTCACTCAGCAACTTACCAAATTCATTGAACTGCATATCTTCAGGTACGTCGACATCAGGTAATTGCAGGGCTTCGCCCTTCTCAAGCCGATAAAGATAAGCCAGAACAACAGCAACGGCATTATACAAGCTTTGAGAAATTTCTGCACCAATATCGCCTGTAAAATAAAGGGCCCTTGCCAAAATAGGGCTACGGAAAACACTGACCTGAGCGGTTTCAGCACGCTCGATAATTTGTTGCGCAATAATTCCGCGCCCCATAGCCAGAATAACCGGCGCAGCTTGATCACCCACCTCATATTTAAGTGCCACGGCAAAATGAGTCGGGTTGGTAATCACCGCCGTCGCATTGGCAACATCATCCAGTGCCTCTCTTTGTTGAGCGCCACGACTGGCCGTTTCAGCCTGCATGCGTCTAATTTTAGCTTTTACCTCAGGGGACCCTTCGGTTTGCTTATATTCATCCTTCAAATCCTGTCGTGACATACGCAATTGCTTAATATGCGTATGGCGTTGCCAGAAATAATCAATGGCGGCGATGATTGCCAGCACCACCAACAAAGCGCCAATAAGTAAAGGAATGACATATCGCATGACCTCGAGCATTTTTGGTAAGGTCAGAGACGGGAAGTTAAGAACCCCCGGCATAAATTGAAACATAATCGCCGTGGCAATGCCAAATAACAAAACGACTTTAAGAATTGATTTACCTAATTCAACCAACGCTTTCATGGAGAACATGCGCTTAAGGCCGGAAATGGGATTAATTCTGTTACCCTTGAATTTCATCGCTTTGGGCGCGAAATTCAAACCACCCACGGCGGCTTGGGTAAATAAATTCACAATCACGATCGGCACACCTACAAGCATAGACGATTGAAATAATAGCCAAAAACTATCCATCAATTTGCCGGCAATAAGGTCATCAAGCTTATCAACCGAGTCCAACCTAAAAAGCGTTGACCAATTTGAAAGCCCTACCCCGCCATAGCTGATAGTCAGCAGCATCACCAATAATCCCATTGAAATATTGGCGAACACAAACACCTCTTTGGAGGTCAAAATCTGACCGTCTTCTTTAGCCTTGTCTATCCGCCGCTGGGTCGGTTCCTCGGTTTTCTCCTGGGCGTCATCTGAATTATTTTCAGCCATTCACGCCCTCCATCATGTTTTCAAAATGGTTTAATATTTCCTGCACGAGGTCAGAAAAGGCATATCCAAGATTAGTCGTTGATAAAAACAAAATAACAAACACACCCAGCAGCGAAATTGGGAAACCAAAAGAAAATAAATTCAATTGAGGCGCAGATCGCGTGATAATACCGATTGTGATGTTAATCATCAGCAACAGCGTCACGATCGGCAGCATAATCATGGTCGCTGTCAAAAACATATAACCGGCAGCAGAAATGCCCCCTTCTATGAGCATGGAAATATCTCCCATGCCACCGACAGGGAACCGCTGATAGGACTCGAGCATCATCCCAATCACCACAAGATGACCGTTTAGAGATAAAAAGATAACTGTTAAAAACAGGGTTAAAATTTGTGAAACAACCGGTGTCTGACCGCTGGAATTTGGATCCATTTGGGTTGCAAAACCAAGACCGGCACTTGTGGCAATTTTTTCACCTGCTAAAGCGGCCGCTGTAAACCATATATAAAGAATTAACCCGCATCCCACGCCAAACACCAGTTCAGCCATAACCATCATCAAACCGTAACCGGAAATAATTACCTCTGCAGATGGTACATCCACTCTTGGGAACACAAACATCGCTACCACCATTGCGAGCACTATACGAATGGTTGGAGAAATATAACGTGCACCAAAAAACGGGGCGGCAAGAAAAAAGGCAGCCATACGAATGCTAACAATGAAATAGCGGGCCAGCCATCCCATCAAGTTTTGAAGATCTATACCGGGCATGCCCGGCAGATTTGAAGCTACCAGCGTGTCCATGAGTTAACCAAGCGTACTTATCCGATCAAAGATAAAGGCAAAATAATCACTGAGACGGATAAGCATAAAATTCGCCAGCAGTGCAAAACTTACAATCACAATAATCAACTTTGGCACAAAACTCAGGGTCATTTCATTAATGGAGGTCGCGGCCTGAATAATACCGATAACCAACCCCACAGCCAAAGCAATTGCCAGAACAGGCCCGGCAGCTAAAATTATCTGCCAAAAGGCCATGCGCAGAATTTCTACATTTGCATCAAATCCCATAATAACTCCTAAACCCCCGAATAGGCGGCAACCAAAGCCTCAACTGTCATGGACCACCCGTCCACCAGCACAAACAGCAATAATTTAAATGGTAACGCTACAAGCATTGGACTTAACATCATCATACCCAGCGACATAAGAATGGAAGCAATAACCATATCAATGACCAGAAACGGCAGGAAAAGTAGAAAGCCAATCTGGAAAGCCGTTTTTAATTCCGAGGTAATAAAAGCAGGCAAAACAATTGAAAAAGGCACATCGGCTTGTGTTTCATAGCCGGACTCACCAGCCATTTCGGCAAACATAGTCAAATCATCTTTACGCGTATTCCGTACCATGAATTTTTTCATGATTGTCGAGCCGTCTTCCAACGCCGTCTCTGCAGGCATCTGACCATCCAGATAAGGCGTGAGCACCTGCTCATTCATCATATTGAAGGTCGGCGTCATGATGAAGAAACTCAAAAACAGCGCAATGGCTATCAACACCTGATTAGGGGGGGTCTGTTGCGTCCCCATCGCCTGACGCAAAATAGAAAGTACAATAATAATGCGTGTGAAAGACGTCATGCCCAGCACGAGAGACGGAAGAACCGTCAAGGCAGTCATCAGCGCCAGAATTTGTAAAGACAACGAATAAGTCGTCTGTCCGTCTTGATTTGAACTCACACTTAAAGCCGGCAAGCCCTCCACGAGGGCGGCAGCACCTTGCGCCAGAACCGGCGACGGAATCAAAACGACACAAACTAATGTGAAAATATAAAATGCAATATGAGTTATATGGCGCATTATCTGCCTCTCATTTTCTTTTTAAGCAGAAAGGCCGGAATGTCTTCTTCCTGAGCAGGCCCCTGCTGATTAGAGGGTGACAGGATACTTTCAATGCCTGTTTGTTGAGGATGAGATTTGGCGACAACCCCACCATTTATAGGGTGAAGACTTGCCGGTGTATTTTTGCCGGCATGGAGAATAAATTCCTGATGGTCAACACGGATAATCCGCAGACTCTCATGAGTGCCGAGCGACATTTCCTGCATAACCTCAATACGACGGTCAGCATGGAGTTTGTTGCGGATACGCCCGCTATATTGCTTAACAATCAACCAGATGGTCACCAGCGCGGCTAAAAATACCACCATGATAAACATTTGGAACGGTTGAACACCTTGAACTGCCATAAACGCCTCCTGCCTTAGTTAAGAACTAATAGGCAAAAGGCGTGCCAAACTGACTCGCAAAGAGGCCTTGCAACCAATTGATTTTATTTGATTTTTTTAAAAATTTTTGAAGCTATAATTTGACACTGGCCATTATTAAGCCTTGTATGTGTCAAATTATCGACGATTAGAGGTTTTCGACGCGTTTTTCAGGGTCAACAATCTCAGTAAAGCGGATACCAAAACGCTCACCAATCATCACCACTTCACCCTTAGCAATGACAATACCATTGGCAAGAATATCAAGCGGATCACCGGCAAGGCGGTCGAGTTCAATAACGGAACCTTCATTCAAGCGCAATAAATCACGGATTTTAAGCTCTGTACCACCAACAACAACCGTTAGATTGACCTCAATATTCTCCAGAACACGCAGATTTTCGACACTCACCTTTTCAGTTTTTGGTGCTTGTACCTCTTCGCTCATGGCCGGACCGGCTTCAGCTGCCGCATCCACATTTTCAGTTGCATCTGTGTCCTGCTCTTCGATTGTATCTTGATCTGTTTCCGACATTTTTCTGCCTTTCTACGCGCTGTGACTATCTAGACGTTTTGTCAGATTTACGGCCAACTGGCCTGCAACATCGCCCATTTCTCCCTCGAAAAACGGGTTTTCTTCAAGCCGAATATCAACAGATTCGGCAAGTTGGACGGGTAAAACATCACCCGGCTTAATATGTATCAAATTGCTCAGAGCAATCTTGGGTTCAGCTAAAAGAACATCCACCAATAGCGGAATATCCAAGACGGCACGTTCCAGCCTGTCACGCCAAGTAATATCATCATCAATAATTTCAGACTGAATACGTGACCGTAATTGTGAAGCAATCGGCTTCAGCGTCTGAAGCGGATAGATAATCTGGAATGTTGCCGGATCAATATTAGGAAGCTGAACAACAAAGCTACAAATAATGACTGTATCTGTGCCGTCAACAAAAGAAGCAAATTGCGGATTAACTTCGCGCCCTTGCTCCTTGAAGGTTACAGGCATCAAATCACGCCAAGAGGTTTCCAGTACCCCATTAAGACCACGCGTCAATATTTCAATCAAACGGTCTTCAGTGGCCGTGAATTCGGCTTTGGCATTGGTGGACTTCGTCAGCGTCCCGCCATAATAGGAGTCAGTCAGTTTAGAGATAAAGCCTGGATCAAAGACCATCAACATAGAGCCGCGCAGTTCCTCAATGCGAACTGTTGTAAGGCTCATAAAATTGTCGATCTCTGAAGTGTATTCATCAAAAGTTTTTACTTCAGGAGGAAAGGATGAAATGCGTGGCTGAATTCTGAGCATCGGCAGAAAGACGGTGCGTGAAAAACGAGCAAAACGTTCATTTATCATCCGAAGGGCATGGTAATCCCCCAGCACTGACAAATCGTCAGATCCAAAGGAAAATTGGCGCACGTCACTGCTCTCGGCAAGATCAACACTGGGACCACCTTGCGAGCTTGTAGAAGCTTCCAGCCCATCAAGTAGGGCGTTGACTTCATCAGTTGAGAGTTTGCGTGACGCGACCATTACAATTCCTAAACCTTACTGCACCACAAAGGATGTAAAGTGAACACCCTCGACACCACCGAAACCTTCAAGTTCTTCAAGCTTGGCATTCATGACATCCCGAAGTTGGTCAAGGAGAGCTTGACGGCCTTCTTTGTCTTGGAGTTGCTCAACGGAAAAACCGGAGAGAACACCCAGCATTTCAGACCTGAGAGCAAGCTGATGCGAGTCAACATTTTCCATAACCGTTTCGTCATATTGTGTAGAAACACCAATACCGACTTGCAGGAACTTACGCGAATTTTTCAAGTTAGTCGTCAATGTTCCGGTGAATTCATAATAGGTCGTCTGGAAGATTTCTACATCTGGAGAAATTTTAACAACCTTTTGCGGTGGACCTAGCAGTTCACCATCTTCACCGACCTCAGCTTCTGCAGCTGCTGCTTCCGCCTCGGCCTTTGCGCGTGCAGCAGCTTCAGGATCGGAACGTTCAATAATACGTTCGATTTCCTCTGAAGGGTCGGCAGGTTGACCGCCAAAAACAAAAAAGCCAATGCCCAAGCCGATGAGGAGCAATAGCACCCCGCCACCAGCAAAAAGCAAGATCTTGATCAGACCACCACTTTGTTCTTCAGAATTTTCTTCAGACATACTCTTATCCTCAACTCAACATCAGGCGATGACATCAACACCTGTTTTAACATGATCCGATGACCGGCTTTTTGCTCCGACCATTATATTTTCCTCGGATGATTTGACCAGCCCGTTTTGCGATGTGTTGGCAATTCTTTCATCCTGTTGTTGTGACTGATTTTGGCGATTACCGAAACCGGGGGCATCACCAAAGCCGGAAGTAAACGCTAATTGTGCACTTTTAAAACCGCTACCGTCCAGCATTTGCATCAAACGGGTCTCCGACTCTTGTAACAATGACACGACATGCTGATTATCGGCCTGAATTTGAACATTCAATGATTGATTGTTCATTGCCAAACGTAAATTCAGTTTACCAAGATTTTTAGGCTTTAGAATTAAATCTATTTCTTGCTGACCATCACGAAGGGATTTTTCAATCCTTTCGGCAAGATTCTTTGTCCACTTATCCTGCATCAAATCCAGCTCGCCTTTTGCAGAAACCTGAGCCCCGGCCGGCAGGAAGGCATTCTGTTGAGCCAAATTCCCCTGTCCCCCGGAGTTACCCCCTGAGAAACTCCCGGATGCAGTCGCCGCCGTTTGTCCTGAAACGCTTCCTGCTTGAACTGAAGGTGCGTCCCTTATAACGGATCGTGCTTCTTCAGTAGTTTCAATCTGACCGGCCGTTGTCAATTGTGAAGCGGCCTGAAGCGCCTGATTTTGTAGGATCAACATCTGACCCGACTGATTGGCAATAGGGGACGTGCCGCGCATCAGCATGTTTTGCAAATCTCCGGCGTCACTTTTCATACCGGATTTTTTACCATAAGACTCAACTTCAAATTCGATATTGTTTTTCATGCCATCCATGACACGGCGAATTAAAATATCCGGATTGTCTTCACCCGTCAGGGCCGCCATATCAGAAGCAGAAAATGGTTTAAGACCATTTTCACCCAAAAGTTGAGGTGGTCCATCCTGCAAAGGCAAACCATTCAAGGTCACATTTCCACCAAGCGAACCTGCAAGCGTGGAGGTGCCGGAGCCCATAGGGTTAACCGACAAATTGTTCATTCCGCCCTGGGCCAAACCCGGTACATTAAAAGTACCGGATAAGAGGCCGGAGGGAAGGCCTTTGGGGGAGACCAAAACCTGTTGAAGACCGTTTTCTTTGGCCCCGTCTGATAGTATGCCAAGCCCTGCACCTGTTGGTATGAGCGAGTCAACAATCTGAGCCAGACCTGCAAGTGGATCATCATTCTCACCTGTCAAAGAAAGCTCCAACGCATCCATGTCGATACCAAAAAGGGGCATCTCTTCAGAAATTTCAGAAGATAACAATTCTGTCTCATCATCTAAAATATCTTCAGAGGCTGTCTTATCGACAAGGCCTTTGAAGCTGTTCAAATATCCCATACCCGTCAAAACGGAAAAACTCTGCAAATCCTCTTCGGATAAATGCAATGTTTCACCGGCTTCACTCTCCGGGATTGAAAGTCCTGAAAAAAGCATTTCAAACAGCCCACCAGATGACGAATGCGCAGATTTCTGTGCATCACCAACGGGTTTGTTTTCAGTCCCTACAGGGATTTTGGAGTCAATTTGAACCACGAAAGCCTCGTAATTAGTTCTTCACGAAGCTATGATTGCAAAAATAATGCCATTAAGCGTTACGAATAATATTTCTTTTCGGCAAATCAGCTTCTCTTTTATTTTCTTTTTCAAGCATGATTTCTTTCTGACGTTCGGACGCCTTATCCGATGCTTTAGTATGACGACGACGGGCGGCAGATAATTTTTCTCTTGCCGCAGTCACTTCATTTTGCAGGAAATCGCATTTATTTTGAACGGTGGTGCGTTGCTCGAGAATTTTTTCGACAAACCAGTTGCCGGATTTCAATTCATTGCCGGTGGTCGCTGCCGTATTCTTAGGTGTCTGCGCCAACGCATCGTCAATTTGCTGTTTCATTAATTCAGTATGCTTCAACTCCTCATGGAGAAGTTTCACGTCACGTGCTTTTTTTGTCATCTCAATACGCTCTTTGAGCGCCAGCCTCTCAAATGTATTTTTCTTTCCGGCCATCACATATTCCCAATGACATTAATCAATGCTTGGCGGCTTTCGCCAAAATTGGCTTTCTCAGACGCACTCTGGCTGATGAGGCTGATAATTTCAGGCCATAATCTAATCGCAACATCCAACTCAGGATCCTGCCCTTGCACATAGCCACCCATAAGGAACAAATCCCTATTTTCCGTGTAAAGCGATACCAATCGTCTGAACTGCCGTGCGGCAAGCTGGTGTTCATCATCGGCAATATCATTCATGACCCGACTGATTGAAGATGGAATATCAACTGCAGGGTAAATTCCCAGTTGGGCATTGTCTCGGGACAGAAGAATATGACCATCAAGAATCGCGCGGGACGTATCAACAACCGGATCATTGGCATCATCACCATCCGCCAGAACTGTATAAAATGACGTAATCGACCCCTGCCCCGGCATGCCGGTTCCTGTTCGCTCAATCAATCGTGGAATAAGAGAGATAACAGATGGCGGATAGCCTTTCGACGTAGGTTGTTCACCTAAAGCGAGACCAATCTCTCTTTGGGCGTGCGCAACACGAGTGAGAGAGTCCATAATAAGCAGCACATCCTTGCCCTGGTCACGGAAATATTCCGCGATGGCTGTTGCCCGGCATGCCCCTCGGATTCGCAGCAAAGGCGAATGGTTGGCCGGAACAGCCACCACGATGGTGCGTTGACGGGTCGCATCGGTCATAACTGTTCTGACAAATTCACCGACCTCGCGTCCACGTTCACCAATCAGACCGACAACAACAACATCAGCAGACGTAAAACGCGTCATCATACCCAATAAAACCGATTTACCGACACCTGAGCCGGCTATAATACCCAAACGCTGACCACGCCCGACAGAAAGAAGACTGTTAATCGCGCGAACACCAACATCCATTGGCTTATCAATTGTTTCACGGGATAAAGGATTAAGTTTCTTACCCATAAGAGGCCAGCTATCGCTGAGTACCGGATCAGGTAAATTATCAATTGGATTGCCGAGTGCATCAAACACACGCCCCATAAGAGCATCCCCGGCCATTAGACTGTCACCCTCATCAACTAAAGTGACACGCGAACCGACTTTGATACGCGCACCAAGTTCATGCAAAGACAGTATATTTTTACCGTTCTCAAACCCGATAATTTCTGCAACAGCGTGTTCCTTACCATCGGTTTCGACATGGCATAATGCACCGATACCGGCAGGAAACCCGTCACAATAAATCATTGATCCATCAAAACGGCTGACACGGCCTGATAATAAGACTGGCTTGCGGAGTGTTAAACTTTCCAAATCCTCTGACAGCGTCGACATAAGCTTACTCATCTGAGCTTGCCTCATCGTCTTTATTATCAGCTTGCTCTGCGTCATCATCCAAAAGTTTTTGAAGCGTTTCACCTATTTCAACCAGTTTTTCTTCAGCTTTTGGTTCAGTCTTGCTTGCTTCCAGACCAAGGCGTTGTGTGAGCCTGTCTTCCAAACCGATATGACCGATTTGAATACGCAAATCCCCAGGCTGTAAGGTCGAGTCAATTTGGATAGAAGCCTTTTTGAGGCTATCGCGGGAAATTAATAAATGGGCGACGGATTGGTAATCCGTGCCGTTAAGAAAGATAAATGGTGTTTCAGTTGCATGGCTCACTGTATCCAAAAGCTTTTCAATTTTCTCGGAAAAACCTTCCGGCGCCACAGCAATTTCACTGCCTGCACGCTCAGAAGCCAGTTCTGCAATTTTTTGCCCCAGCAGGTTACGCAAATAACCTGCATCAAGCGTTTCAGAATTAATCGTATTGGTAATAAGCTTTTCCAGTGCTGATACCTGCGCGGATAAACGCGCTTCGGCCTCATTGCCTCCTTCGACCTTCCCTTCAGCCATACCTTCAGTTCGGCCTTCCTCTTTACCTTGTTCTTTGCCTTGCGTACGTCCTGCTGCAAGACCATCTTCATAGCCACGAGATTTTCCGTCCTCGAACGCTTTGTCCAGAGCTTCTTCATGTGTCAGTTCAACTTGTTCAACTTCAACAGCTTGGCTATCTGTTTCATTGGGGTTATCGCCCCCGGCTGAAGAAGTGGTTTGACTGACAGATGCCTCATTCTCTGAGGGAGCCGTCTCTGCAGACGCTTGCGCCTCAGGTGAAGATGAAGACCCTGCATCTTTTTCATCTGAAACGGCACGGGCAATTTCAATCAGATTACTTTTCTTAAAATCCCCACGCTGTTTGCGCGGCGCGTTTTCATCCAAGTGAAACCCTGCATCACGCGACTGCTTTAGCAACCGCTCAATCTCTTGAGGGGCTAAAGGGGTCAGATCTTGTTCAAAAAGTTCACTCATCAAAAAACTCAATCAAAAGCGCTCATCCGACAATTCGGATTAAACGAAATCATCTCCACCGCGACCGGCAAGAACAATCGTGCCTTCATCAGACAGACGTCTCGCTACAGCAATAATCTGCTTTTGCGCTTCTTGGACTTCTGCCAGCCTCACAGGGCCAAGTGCTTCCATCTCATCCATAATATTCGCGGCTGCCCGGCTGGACATGCATGAAAACAATTTATCTCTCAAAGCTTCATCAGCACCTTTAAGCGCCAGAACAATAAGTTCTGTCTCAACATTACGCAGCAATGTTTGAAGCGATTTATCATCAGACAGGATGAGAGTCTCAAACACGAACATGCTTTCTTGAATGGATTGCATCAGAGACTTATCATCCTTACCGATATTTTTCATAATACGGGCTTCCATATTCTGATTGGTAAAGTTCATAATTTTCGCAGCAGCTTTTACACCGCCAACCTGAGAGGCGCGCAATGTTGTATTAGCCTTAAACTTTCTTTGCATCACATCTTCCAGCTCACGCAACGCATCGGGTTGAACTGTTTCAAGCGTTGCGATCCGGCGGATAATTTCAGGCTGAAGGTCATCCGGCAGAAGATTGAGCACATCTGCACCCATAGAGAAATCAAGATAAGAAATAATGAGGGCAATAATCTGAGGATGCTCATCGACAATCAGCTCAGAAATTGCACGGGCATCCATCCAGTCCAGGATTTCAATCGGACGATCACTGCTAGAGGGAGTGATACGGCTCAATACAGATTGCGCCTTATCTTCGCCCAGCGCTTTCATCAACACATTGCGAATATAGTTGCCGGCACCCAAACCAAGACTGGTCTGCTCTTTGATAATATCGAGAAACTCGTCAAGCACTCTGTTAACGGTATCTTGGTCAAGACCCTGCACGGAATACATAGCACTACCTAGATGCTGGACTTCTTTCGGCCCGAGATTTTTTAGAATTTCAGAGGCCTCTTCCTCACCCAGTAGCATCATCAGAATCGCAGATTTCTGTGTTCCGGTGAGCTGTGAGTAGATGTCATCAGCATCCATTTCTGTTTGAGCAATTTCGGACATAACTTATACTCCTTACTTTACGCAACCAATCTTAAAGATTGTCCATATCTTGACGCATCATGTTCTTGAAGACATTAGACACACGGCCAGCTTCATCAGAAACAATCATACGAATAACAGCAACCTTGTCATCATAGGTGTTAGCCGTATCCAGCATTTCAGCAGATATGGCAGCCTTTTTAGGCTTGAGCTTGGCTTTGATATCCTCAAGGCTTTCACCTTCACCAACTTCCACAGTATCTATATCCATATCATCATCACCGCCAGCTGCAGACATTCCAGGTGGTACGGCACCAACCGGCACAAGAATTCTGGACAGAAGCGGACGCATCACACCAAGAGCAACAATAGCAAGTATCAAGATTGTTGTAATCTGACGCGACACTTCCTCAAACCATGACTTTTCATACCACGGGACTGCAGCTCCCATCAATGTGTCAACAAACTCAGCACTTCTTACAGTAACACTGTCACCGCGTTCATCATCAAAACCAATTGAGTCTTTGACCAAAGTTTCAATACGCTCAATCTCTTCTTGAGACAGTGGCTGTCTGACTTCCAGATTGGTTTCAGGGTCTACGACCAATTTGTCACTAACCAAAACTGAGGCAAACATACGGTCAATCTGTACGCGCGGATTCTGGGTAGTTGAAACCGTGCGGCTCACTTCAAAGTTACGAACCTCACTGGTAGAACGTGTTTGCAACTGTCCACCGGCGCCTTCACCGCCTTGACCTGCTTCCATTTCAAGCTCGGCCTTTGTCGGCGGTGTATTGGTGACTGCACCCGGTATACCTTTGGCAGTTAAATCGGCAGTCTGATCAAGTGTCTTCTGTTCACTCCGCAACGCGTTACCATTGGGGTCAACAATTTCCTCGGTTCTGTCAGTACGGGTGAAGTCAAAATCAATATTGATTTGTGCATTCACATTTCCGGCACCAACAATCGGTGTCAAAATCGAGACAACACGGTGACGGTAAATACCCTCAAGGCGCATTTTATATTCAAGCTGCGAGTCTGAGAGAATTGAGTCAGGGTCATCAGCCGTGCGCGACAACAAAGCACCGTTCTGATCAATAACGGTTACATTCTCTTTGTTCAGCCCGGATACGGAGGAAGAAACAAGATGAATGATAGCTTCCACTTGGGTTCTGCCAAGTGAACGTCCGTTTGCAAGTTGCAAAAATACGGAGGCTGTCGGATCAGGATTACTCCGCACAAATACAGATTTTTCAGGCAGAGCCAGATGTACACGCGCAGCCAAAACAGTTTCAATTTCACTTATAGAGCGCGCTAATTCCAGCTCTTGAGCTTGCTTAATATGCATGCTTTCAACTGACCGGCTGGTGCCCATGGGCATATCATTCAACCCTGAGTAACCTTCCGGCACAGAGGCGGGGAGACCTTGCGCAGCGAGCATGATACGGGAGTTATGATAATCCGTAGTCGGGACCATCACCTCGCCCGTTGTCGGGTCAAGCATCACATCAACACCGGCATTTTTCAAAGCGTCAACAACACGCATTTTTTCAGCTTCCGGCAAGGAGTTGTATAATGTTGTACGTGCCGGTTTCTGGAGCAGCAAATAAGCCATAAGCCCCACAAAACAGACGATAACTGCCATAAGTGTCGGCAGTGATCTTTGTACACTCGGTTCATTCACAAAATTCTGAACCTTACTGATCATCTGCTTGATCTGTCCTTGTGACGGATCAACGCTTGTTTGAACGGATGTGATCGTTGTCTCTGACATAACTTTCCCCTAACGAAATCCCGGATTAAACCGGCATGTTCATAATATCCTTATAGGCACTTAAAACTTTATTACGGATGTTGAGCGTCATCTGGAAACCCAGAGAGGACACCTGTTGCGTGACCATGACTTTTGCCAAATCCGTTTCCTCACCAAGCTCATAGGCTTTGGTGATATCACCACTAATATTTTGAGCTTCAGCAACATCCTTAATGGCGTCCCCCACACGGCTGACAAATGACGGCGCATTGTCATCCGTATTCAGAGATTGGCTTGTGCGCTCCAGAACCTTTTGGTGAAGCGACGTAGATGAACCTACTGATTTTACCTCTATCATGATGCTCTCCTAACCGACTTCTGAAAGTCTGGTATCTTGATTGACACGTGACTGCATGGTGGTGGACAGAATATCGGTCAGGATATCCGACTTGGTGATGCAGCCATTTTCATGCAGGACCAGCGCCCGCTGAAGAACATTCTCCAACTCGCGGACATTGCCCGGCCATTCATAATCTGTAAGGGCTTTGACAGCACTCTCATCCAGCCAAGGCAATTCTGCCGCCGTTTTACAATGGCGTTGAAGCAGGACAGTGCTAATTGGAATAATATCATCCGCCCTTTCACAGAGACTGATGGTGTTTAATGGAAATACATTTAGGCGGTAATAAAGATCTTCACGGAAATTACCGGCACGAACTTCATTTGGAATATCGCGGTTGGTTGTTGCCAGCACACGAACATCAACGGCAATGTCATCATTGGATCCAATGGGCGTGACTGATTTCTCTTGCAGGGCACGCAGAAGTTTGGCCTGTAAGGAAAGTGGCATTTCTGAGATTTCATCCAGAAGCAATGTCCCGGTATCAGCAGCACGGAAAATACCCTTATTTGCTGTAGATGCCCCGGTGAAAGCTCCTTTTTCATGGCCAAAGAGAATGGCTTCCAGCATATTTTCAGGAATGGCCGCGCAATTGATCGCGATAAACGGATTGGCACTGCGGCCGGAATTGTTATGAACAAAGCGCGCCAGCACCTCCTTACCGGTTCCGGTCGGGCCATTGATAAAGACAGTCACATCAGTCTCGGCTACTTTCTTGGCAAGACGCAGCATGGTGAGTGAACTTTCATCACCAACAGCAACGTGATTTTCTGTGGCAATCATGCTTGTAACAATTTGCAGACCATAATTTTGGGCAGGTGTAATGTCTGAGGTGCTCTTGGGTAAGGAAAC
>CENJ01029519.1_pt1 | contig 20714 bp, 16 predicted proteins | sample 356161 | NCBI WGS metagenome assembly CENJ01 (sample SAMEA2619531, study PRJEB7988) | marine metagenome | biome: marine biome (ENVO:00000447); feature: surface water layer (ENVO:00002042); material: "saline water (ENVO:00002010), including plankton (ENVO:xxxxxxxx)" | depth 5 m
CTCGCCCTCCGCAACGGCGTCCAGAGCTTGATAGTATGAGTAAAGCTGCAAGCCGCTGACAATGGCGTTTGCCAGACCAAAAACCAACACATAAGCCAGCAGCCATTTCCACACAAAGCCGGACGGCCCTTGTGAGATCCGGAAATGCATCAGCGCCGAGCTGAAGCTAAATTTTTCCATCAAACTGCCCTCATCATCCCATTCTGATTAAATCGACGATTGAGTGGAGGCACAAGGCTATACTCGCGCTTGAGTAGTGTTTGTTTCGTTGAAACTGTTGGCCTTTCGGGCAGGCTGTCGACAAGTGCGGGCAGATCATCCATGGTCTTTGAAAGGATGATTTGAGCGGATTTTCAGGGGTTTCAGGCAATGCAATTTGTCTTGCATATCGGCACCAACAAGACAGGCACTTCGAGCATTCAGCGCGCCTTTTTTGAAAATCGCGAAGTCCTGAAAAAGCGGGGCGTTATCTTTCCGCTCACCGGGCTTGAACCCAATACGCCGGCTCACCACCATTTGTCGCGCGTGTTGCGAGGCCGACGTGCCGATGAGCTTGGTATGGAGCCAGCCTGGCGGGATCATTTCGTGCAGGAAATACGAGAGTACGATACCTGCGTCCTCTCCAGTGAGAATTTTCACACTATTCCGAACCCGGAATGCGTCGCTAACCTTTTGCCGAAAAAGCGGACCAAGGTTGTCGTCTATCTGCGTGAACACGCGACCTATATGATTTCCTGGTACCAGCAGGCGGTGCAGTCCAGGAATACCGCGATGGATTTGCCGGAATTTGTGGATGCCTTCTTCATCAGCTTTACCGAGCTGGTTGATCGCTGGGCGAAAGTGTTCGGACGCAAGAATGTCATCGTTCGCCAGTATGACCGCCGTACCCTGAAAAACGGGGACGTTGTGGCTGACCTTGCCAGCATTGTTCAACCGGGTCTTGAGAGCGTTTTCGAGAATGACGACTTTGCTTTCAACCAGAGCGTTGCGGGCAATCTATTGTTTGCGAAGCGTCTTCTGAATTGCTTCATCACCAAGCCGGAATCGCTTTCCATCGCGAATGAAATTTCGGCGATGGTACATCTCGACCCGACCTTTAAAGGCAAGATTGAAGTCGATCAGTCTGTCGTGAAGCGCGCTGCATTTCTGGCGAAGAATGATCGCATCACACTAAAGAAGAGATACGGCCTTGATCTCATTCCGCGGCATGAAGGCATAGAAGGCGCGCTCTATCCGGATATGTCACGCCTTAAACAGGATATCGAGACGATCCGCGTGGAGTGCAAGCGACGCAATTTCAAAGCGGATGAGTATTTCGAACGCATGTTCAGCGCACTCTGATCAATAAAAAAGCCCGCTCGAAAGCGGGCTTTTCAGCTTCTATGGGGCGCGATGCTTACGCGACGCGCTCAACCATCATTTTCTTGATCTCACCAATCGCTTTGGCAGGGTTCAAGCCCTTCGGGCAAACCTGCGCACAGTTCATGATGGTGTGGCAGCGATAGAGTTTGAACGGATCTTCCAGATCGTCCAGACGCTCGCCAGCCGCTTCGTCGCGGCTATCGATCAGCCAGCGGTAAGCGTGGAGCAGGGCTGCAGGGCCGAGATACTTGTCGCCATTCCACCAGTAAGACGGGCAGGATGTAGAGCAGCATGCGCACATAATGCACTCATAAAGGCCATCCAGCTTGTCACGATCTTCAGGTGTCTGCTTCCATTCTTTCTCCGGCTCTGGTGTGTCGGTTTTCAGGAATGGCTGCACATAAGCGTGCTGCGCGTAGAAGTTTGTGAGGTCCGGAACGAGGTCCTTCACAACCGGCATGTGCGGTAGCGGCGCAATCGTGATTGAAGAGCCAGCAATATCCTTCCAGCCCTTTGTGCAGGCGATCGTGTTACGGCCGCCAATCATCATCGCGCACGAACCACAAATGCCTTCACGGCAAGAGCGGCGGAATGTGAGCGTAGAGTCGATATGCGTCTTGATGTAGATCAGAACGTCGAGAACCATCGGTCCGCAATCGTCCATGTCGACGAAGTAAGTATCCCAGCGCGGATTGCCATCAGCTTCAGGATCATAACGATAGATTTTGAACTTCTTGACGTTCGCACCCTCAGGCTTCGGCCATGTCTTGCCTGTTTGAACCTGCGAATTTTTTGGAAGCGTCAGCTGAACCATAATATCCCGTCCTTACAAATCTTCAGCGGTTTTATAACCGGCTTTGAAGTAAAAGATAGATCACTGATAAATTTCTGACAGGTTTTCGATGAAAAGCCAGAACGTCATGATTGTCTGACCCCTGTTTGCTCAGTCTGCGCCCGAATTTCAAGAGGTTTTCCGACGAATTAGCCCCTAAACAGGCCCAGGGAACAGCTTCAGGCTTTCCTGCGAACTGAAGTTGCTCAGGCCGGGCAATGCCAGAGCGATTTCTTCCTCTGTCAGCCCGAACCAGCGGCCGAGAGGTTCTGCATACTGATCGACGGAGAGCGAGGGTAGGAGCCGCCCTGCGCCAGCGTCATTTGCATGACCCAGATCGTAAGGCGGAATGTCGCCGAATATGGTCTGGCCCTCAACAGCATCTCCGATAACAAAGTGGTGCCCGCCCCAGCCATGGTCGGTGCCATCGCCATTGGACGCGAGCGATCGTCCGAAGTCTGATGCCGTGAATACGGTGACGTCGTTCATCAGGCCGAAGGCGTCCATGGTCTGTACGAAACGCGAGATACCATCGCTCAATGTGCGCTGCAGGCCGGGCAGATCTGCGGCCTGACTGGAGTGCGTGTCGAAATTACCGAAGGCGACAAAGAAGACCTGCCGGCGTTGCCCCAGCGCGTCGCGGGCCTGAATGGCGCGGGCGACGGCTTCCAGTTGTGGGCCGAGTGCATCATTGGCGAAGCTGATCGGAAGGTCCGGCGCGTTTTGGGTTGCGTTGTTAAAGGCCTCATTGGCCAGAAAGGCCGTCTCTTGGATGGAGGCGATATCGCGCCCGATCAGATTATTGCCGTCATAGTCGTTAGCCTGAAGAAAGGCGCGCAACCGCTGGAAGCTCTCTTCGCCTTCCTCGGAATTTCGGCCCTGTTCGGCGCGGGCCAGCTGGTCAAAACTGCCGGCGCCATTGCGGCCAAGCTCATAGGGTTGTGCGCGGTCACCGACCAGAAAGACAGATGATCCGGCAGTTGAGATTGTGGTGAAGGACTCGCCGGAATTGGCTGATGAGGAAATGGCTGCATCGGCAAACCGGCCGCCCCAGCCGCGCCGTGCACCTTCAGGCGCATTGGCCATCCATGTTGATTGCTGGTCATTGTGAGAGAAAAGCTGGCGGGGAATGCGGCCGGTGCGCTGCCTGAATTGATCCAGCGTTAAGGGTTCGATCAGCGGCCCGACATTGCCCACGATAGACGCCCGTCCGCTTTCGAACAGATCGTGCAATTCGCTGAGCTCTTCCGGTAGGGCAAACTGACGTCCCTCAAACTGGCTGGTATTGACCGGATTAAGCGGAAGCAGCCTGTCGCGAACGCGCGTCGATCCGCCTCCAAGTTGGTTGTAGGAGCTGAGAAGTGAGGACCGGACACGCGCATAGCTCTCATAATTTGCCTCGTCGAAGGGCAGGACTGTGTCGTGGCAGTCCATACCGCCAAGCAGGAAGATGCAGACAAGTGCGCGATAGCCAGAAATGTCAGCCGCGCTGGCTTGCTGAAATCCGGTCAGGGCCGTGGTCAGGCTGGCGGCTGTGGCGCCGGACAACCCTGCGGCGCCGGCATAACGTAGAAGTGTGCGTCTGGAGATGTTCATGGTCACGCTCCCTAGCGCTGGAGAAGATAATCGGTGGAGGAGAGGGTGAGGAAAACGGCGAGGCGGACCCGTAAGCGCTGGCCGTCTCTGAACTCGCGCACTTCCGGATCTACCAGTGCCAGCTGGTCGGTGATCGACTGACGCGTTCCCTCGCTCATCGTGCCAAAGGTCAGATAGGTATCGAGGTAGTCGACAAGAGCTTCCTCATTGTCGGCAAGTTCGATGAGCTCGTCATAGTCGGGCAGGAACACATTGCGTTCGGGTTCGGCGAACTGGGCAGGAACTTCGTTGATGAAGAAGCCCATAAAGTTCGCGACAGTCGGGATAGTGCCTGCATTGAAAATCTGCAGCTCGGGAACGGTAAGCCCTGCCTCACCCGACTCTGTGCCTGGCGCGACATAGCCCGGACGAAAGAAATTGAAGACGCTTGGCGCACCATAGGCGGCAACACCGAGTGTGTTTTGATTGGTCGGTATCCAGAGATTGGTGAGGCCTTGCGGAGAGACCGGTTCGGCATCGAAAGCGCGTGCCCAGTGCGTAAAGCGCAGAATAGGCTCTCTCACTTTGCCGAACTCGTTATCGAATAAGGATTGCTCGCCGGTTGCGTCCTCATCCATGAGAACGGCTGCTACAGTCGCGGCGAGATCACCCCGCTCGCCCGTGCCTACAAGGTCGCCATCGGGAAGCACATAGCTTCCCTGATTGAAGGCCGTGGCGACGCGCGCGATATAGTCCGGATCCGGGTGACTTGTGACCAGCCGCTGGATGAGCTGACGCCCGATGAACGGCCCGACATTGGGATGATTGAACAGGGTGTCGAGCGCCGTATCGATGGACTCTTCGCCGTCCGTCCCGGCGGGTATGGACACTCCCAGAAAGCTTTTCTCTCGATTGGAGTGAAACTCTGGAAACAGGCGCATCGGTATGCGCGAGGCAAGTTCAGGAATTGGTCTGTCGAAGAAGCTGTCTGTGTCCTTGCTCAGCCCTGTGAAGACGCGGGCAAGACCAGTTACATCATCATTGGTGTAGGTCTCGATCGGCTGGCCGTTCCCATCGAGACGCGGCGTGCCGTCATTATTGAGTTCTACAAGCCCAATGGTGAAAAGCTGCATCACTTCACGGGCATAGTTTTCGTCCGGCATGCGTCCGGTGTCGGGATCGCCTCTCTGGTTTTGCAGATAGGTCAGAAACTCGCCCATAGCCGGGCTGTAAGTCACCTCGTCCAGAAGGTCTCTGAAATTGCCGAGCGCGTTACGCGTAAGAATGTCCATATACGCGCCGACCACAATCGGGTCAGACCTCAGCCGCACATTCGCCCGCGTCGAGATCACGAAGATTTCGGAGAGCGCGAAAGTCACCCGCTGCCGCAGCTGGTCTTCCGCCGTGATGGAGTTGTTCCAGAAGGCGAATACCGGAGCGAATGTGCCGGAAAAGCTGATGGCGCCATTCGCGGTGCGCCCGTTCGGGTCATTGTCCAGATAATTGTCGATATAGGGCAGGTTCAGCGTAGCTGGCAGATTGAGCTGGGCCTGAAACCAATCCGACGCAGAGCCTCCGGTCAGCGTGTCTATGTCTTCTGCGCTCGGGCCGAAGGTTGCGTGCGTCAGAAACCGTGCCGTGCTTTCCGTGCTCTCAAACACTGTGTCCTGAACCGGAGGCGGCGCTGGTGGAGGAGGCGGTGGCGGAGGTGGCGGGGATGGAACCGGTGTTGGCGTAGGCGTCGGTGTGCCGCCGGAATTGTCTCCGCCGCCACCACCGCTGCACGCCGCAAGCAGCATCAGGGATGCAGCACTCGTAATCAGAACCTTTTTGAATCTTCCCATTCCAACAGCCCCTCATTCACCGATCAGTCCGAAGTGTATGAGGCAGGGTAGGGCTGTATTCGCCGGGCGATGAAGTAACAATTCGCCCGATGACGCAATAGTGTAGATCAGTAACGCGATGTAACGAAGTATTGTTTCTGGATGTGTGCAGATCTAATTTGGCGTCTCCGCTTGAATACAAAACCTTAAGGGTCACAGGCCGCGCTTACACAATTCTCAGAAGCGAAAGCCTGCTTTCTGGTGGGGCGTCCGGAATATTAGATCTCTCGTCAACAAAAAAGGCCGGAGCAGAGCCCCGGCCTTTTGTTTGAAATCTGTACCGCGCTTAGTAAACGCGTGCCTTCGGCTTGATATACTCTATGTCGCCTGTCATCGGGTAGCTGTGAACCGGACGGTAGTCGATGGTGACGTTACCCTGTGCATCACACCATGCGAGTGTGTGCTTCATCCAGTTCTCGTCATCACGATCCGGGCAGTCTTCGCGAGCGTGTGCGCCGCGTGATTCTGTACGGTTGTAAGCACTGTTCACAGTCACAGCCGCCTGAGCGATCAGGTTGTCGAACTCAAGGGTTTCCATGAGGTCGGTGTTCCAGATCAGGCCGCGGTCGGCAACGCCGATATCAGGCAGGCGGGAGAAGACGTTTTTGATCTTCTCGACACCTTCGCCGAGGATTTCGCCGGTACGGAACACCGCGCAGTTTGTCTGCATGGCTTTCTGCATCTCGATGCGAAGCTCTGCAGTCGGAGTGTTGCCGGATGCGTTGCGGTAATGGTCGAGGCGGTCGAGCGAGTTCTGGCCTGTAGAGGCGTCAAACTCAGGCTGTTTCGCGCCAGCTGTTGTTGTTTCACCGAGATGGAGGCCGGTCGCACGACCGAAGACCACAAGGTCGATGAGTGAGTTGGAGCCGAGACGGTTCGCGCCGTGTACGGACACACAAGCCGCTTCACCAACCGCGTAGAGACCAACAACAACCGCGTCCGGATCACCGTCACGCAGGGTAAGAACCTGACCGTGATAGTTCGTCTGAATGCCGCCCATATTGTAGTGAACGGTTGGCAGAACCGGAATTGGCTCTTTCGTGACGTCTACGCCAGCAAAGATCGCCGCGCTCTCGGAAATGCCTGGCAGACGCGCTGCAAGGACGTCCGGATCAAGGTGATCGAGGTGGAGATAGATGTGGTCTTTCTCAGGGCCGACGCCGCGACCTTCACGGATTTCCATCGCCATACAGCGGGAAACAACGTCTCGGGACGCAAGGTCTTTCGCGTTTGGCGCATAACGCTCCATGAAGCGCTCGCCTTCGGAGTTACGAAGGATGCCACCTTCACCGCGCGCGCCCTCAGTGATGAGGCAGCCTGCGCCGTAAATGCCGGTTGGGTGGAACTGAACGAATTCCATGTCCTGCAGCGGAAGGCCTGCACGCAGAACCATCGCGTTGCCGTCACCTGTGCAGGTGTGAGCAGACGTCGCTGAGAAGTAAGCACGGCCATAACCGCCAGTCGCCAGAACGACTTTCTGAGCCCGGAAACGGTGGAATGTGCCGTCATCCATTTTCAGAGCTGTGATACCGCGGCAGACACCGTCATCGTCCATGATCAGGTCGAGCGCGAAATACTCGATGAAGAACTCTGTGTCCTGCTTGACGCACTGACCGTAGAGCGTGTGGAGGATGGCGTGACCTGTACGGTCAGCCGCAGCACATGTACGCTGAACCGGCGGGCCTTCACCGTAGTTCTGCATGTGGCCACCGAACGGACGCTGGTAGATCTTGCCTTCTTCGGTACGGGAGAATGGCACACCATAGTGCTCAAGCTCGTAGACCGCTGCAGGCGCCTCACGGACGAGATATTCAATAGCGTCCTGGTCGCCGAGCCAGTCAGAGCCCTTCACGGTGTCAAACATGTGCCAGCGCCAGTCGTCCGGACCCATATTTTTCAGGGAGGCAGCGATCCCGCCCTGTGCCGCAACAGTGTGCGAACGGGTTGGGAAGACTTTTGTCACACACGCTGTTTTGAGACCAGCTTCGGCGCTACCGAGTGCAGCGCGCAGGCCGGAGCCGCCAGCGCCCACTACGACAACGTCATAAGTGTGATCAATCCAGTTATATTCGGTCATCAGTTTAGCCCTTTGGTGTTCGCCCTGTTACGCGCCAAGTCCGATACGGACGATGGAGTAAGCAGCTGCGGCGAACAGAATAATCGATACGAAAGTGTTCAGCATGAGCAGCACAACGCGTGTGGTGTGCTTGCCGATATAGTCTTCAATGACGACCTGCATGCCGAGGCGCATGTGGTAGAATGCTGTACCCGTTGTGAGCAGAAGCAGGATCGCGAACAGCGGGTTGGAGACAGACTCAACAGCGCTTTCATAGCCGCCCTGCACCGCACACAGGATAGACACCAGTGCGATCGGAACGAGGAAGATCAGCGCGATTGCTGTCACACGTTGAGTGATGAAGTGTCCTGCGCCTTCCTTAGCAGAGCCAAGGCCGCGGACATTCGCCATAGGGGTGCGGATAGATTTCTGAGACATGTGATCAGCCTCCCATGCCGAAGAGAATGAAAGCCCAGATCGCGACAGAGCTAACCGCTGCGAAAAGGATAACCAGCCACGCTGTCAGGTTCGCTGTGCCCGGCTTATAGCCTGTGCCTGCGTCCCAGAAGAGGTGGCGGATGCCGTTTGCGAGGTGGTACATAACTGCCGCGGTGAATGCGAACAGGAGGATCAGACCGATTGGTGATCCGAGGAAGCCTGCATAGCTGTTGTACGCTGCTTCACCCATTGTGATTGCGACAAGCCAGCCAACGATCAGTAATGATCCGATGTATAGCGCGACGCCCGATGCCCGATGAAAAATCGAAGTGGCCATTGTAATATGCCACTTCCAGTTCATGATGTGCGGCGACAACGGTCGTGTGTCGTTCCAGTCGTTTGCCAAATCGGCCCCCTTGAAATCCGCTAAATGTGTGGATGTGGTTCTAGAATTCAAATCCACTTAGTCAATCACTTGGTGCTCTATGTTTCTCCGTCAAATCGTTTTTTCGTCATTTTTCTTTGCATTGGCTGCTAATTCGGCTTCCACAGCCTCTGCGCAAGGCTCCCTCGATGATGTGGTCCAAGCCTATGAGTCGCTGGTTCTGGAGCTGAGTCCCGAGCTTCGTGCGGCAGAAGAGGGCGTCGCCCCGTCAACGTGGGGTGATGTCACGCCGGAAGGGCTCGCAGAAGCGCAGGAGGCCATGTCAGCGCTGGCTGATGAGCTCGCCGCGATTGACCAGTCCGGCTATTCCGAAACCCAGCGGATGAACCACGCCATTCTGGCGGCTCAAATTTCAGACTTGCTGCTGTCTGTTGAAATGGATGATGACCGCGCCCGCATTGGCGGCCATACCGGTTTCCAGCTGGATGTGACCTACGGGATCTCACGCGCCACCATTCGCAATGAAGCAGACGTGGTTGCCACCATTGCCCGCCTCAATGCGGTGCCAGCTTATTTCGCAGACATTCGCGCCAATCTGGAGCGGGGGCTTGCGGAGGGCTTCGTCGCCTTTGAAGATCCGCTCATCACGACGATGGAGCAGATCAGCGCGCAGGTGGATGCCCCAATTGAGGAAACCGATTTCTATGCGCCATTCCTGAACCTGCCGGAAAACATTGACGAGGCGCGGCGCGTCGAGCTGATCGAGGAAGGCCGTGCAGCAGCGCTCACCGCGCAGGCAGCTTTTGCAGATATTCTGGCGTTCCTTGAGACAGATTACGCGCCGAACACACGCCCACTGCCGGGCGTTGGCACGGTGCCGACAGGGCGTGACTATTATCGCCTCGCGGTGGCCATGCAAACATCACGCACAGACCTCACGCCGGAAGATATTCACGTGATCGGCCTCTCTGAAGTTGAGCGCATTCGTGGCCAGATGGATGAGATTATCGAAGAGGTCGGCTTCGAAGGTACGTTCGAGGAGTTCCTCACCTTCCTGCGCACGGACGAGCAGTTCTACGCGCAGACGGCTGACGAACTGATGATGCATGCCGCGCGCATTGCCAAAGACCTAGACTATTACATGCCGGCTTATTTCGGACATTTGCCGCGCCAGCCTTATGGCGTTGTGCCTGTGCCTGCAGCGATCGCGCCGGGCTTCTCTACTGGCCTCTATTTTGGCGGCGATATGGATGAGGGCAAGCCGGGCGAATACTGGGTGAACACCTATGCGCTCGACCAGCGCCCGCTTTACGAGCTACCAGCGCTCACCGCGCATGAGGCCGTTCCAGGCCACCACCATCAGATCGCTATTCTGCAGGAACAGGAGAATGTGCCGGAGTTCCGTCGCAACTATTTCTCCAACGCCTTTGTCGAAGGTTGGGGCCTCTATTCAGAGACGCTTGCGGGCGAGATGGGCCTTTACGACACGCCGTATGAGCGGTTCGGCAAGCTCTCTTACGAGATGTGGCGCGCCTGCCGCTTGGTCGCTGATACCGGCATGCACTGGATGGGCTGGACGCGTGAGGAAGCCGAAGCCTGCTTCCTGGAGAACTCTGCGCTGTCACCACTCAATATCGAGACCGAAGTCACCCGCTATATCAGCTGGCCGGGGCAGGCGCTTGGCTACAAGATTGGCGAGCTGACCATTCTCGGCCTGCGTGAAGAGGCGCGTGAGGCGCTCGGCAATGATTTTGATATCCGCGAATTCCACGATCTCATTCTGGCCGAAGGCGCCATGCCGCTCAGCCTTCTGGAAGAGCGCGTCCGCACATGGATATCTGAGAAGACGGAGTAGGAACCGCTGCTGCTAATGCAGGCGCTCCCAAATCTTTGAAGCGGGAAGGGACATGGTGCCCCTTTTCGCACGGCGCGGCGCAGCTTAAGTGAAGGCGCTCTGACGGAGTTCCTTTATGCGCCTCACAATCATCGAAACCGGCCTGCCGCCTGAATCCATCCGTGATGACTATCCGGAAGGCTATCCGAAAATGTTCGAGGAGCTAATCGGCGCAGCCGATGGGGAGATGACCTTCGAAACCGTTTCCGTGGTGAAGGGCGACCCGCTGCCGGACCCGGAAACGCTAGAGGCGATTCTGATCACAGGCTCTGCCTATGGCGTCTATGATGATGTGCCGTGGATGCGTACGCTGAAAGAATGGATCGGCTTTGCCGCTGAGCATCGGGTGCCGATGATCGGTATCTGTTTCGGCCATCAGGTGATTGCTGATGCGTTGGGCGGCGATGTGCGCAAATCCGATAAAGGCTGGGGGCTTGGCCGCCATACCTATCAGATCAGACACAAAACCGGCTGGATGGGGCCGAGCCCGCCAGAGACGTTCTCAGTTGGTGTGAGCCATCAGGATCAGGTGTTGAGCCCGCCGCCGGACGCCATTGCGATTGGCGGGAATGACTTCGCCTCGAACGCGGCGCTCGCCTATTCGCGCGGACCAATCATCTCATTTCAGGGACATCCGGAGTTCTCGGACAAATTCCTCGAAGACCTCTACAATGTGCGCCGTGGTACGCGCTTCACCGACGAGTTCGTGGACGAGGCTGTCGCGAGCTTTAAAACGCCGGATGATAATGCGCTGATGGCCGAATGGATGGTGAAATTCCTCCACCATCCGAGAGCCTGAGAGGGCTTAGCTGGCGATAGACTGGGATAGCTCTTTCACCTTGCGGGTGGACGCGCTGATTTCCTTGGTCGCCGACGCAATCTCGCCCATACCGGAATTGATGCTTGTCACAGCATTTGTCGCTTCGGTCATGTGAGCGGAAATGCGCTGTGTGACAGCGGCCTGCTGGTCTACGGCGCTGGAGATGGAAACCGAAATCGCGTTTACGTCTTCAATTGTCTTGGAGATCGCACCAATCGAGCTGACAGCGTGTTTCGTCGCGTCCTGAACGGAGAGAATCTGAGAGCCGATTTCCTCACTGGCGCGGGCTGATTGTGTGGCCAGCTGTTTGACTTCGCTTGCAACAACGGCAAAGCCGCGGCCAGCCTCGCCTGCGCGTGCGGCCTCAATTGTCGCGTTGAGCGCCAGAAGGTTAGTTTGCTCGGCAATGTCCGAGATCAGGCTGATAATCGCGCCGATCTGGTCTGCTGATTTTGCCAGAACATCAAAATGCTGCTGGGCCGCATCGGCCTCGGTCACCGCGTTGCGGGAAATCTCGCTCGCACGGGTGGCCTGATTGGAAATCTCATTCACAGAGTTGGCGAGGTCTGAGCTGCCCTGAGCAACGTTTTCCACGCTATGGGCTGTTTCTGAAGATGCGGTTGCGACGACCTGCGCACGTTGCGCTGCGCGTTCCACAAAGGTCTCGATTTCGGAAAGGTCTTTACCGATTTCTCCGGAGACCTGAATACGGTTGATACGGCGCAACACCTGATCGGTAATGTCTGTTGCGAACTTCACGACCTTATACGGTTTGCCGCGGAAATTGAGGATTGGCGTATAGGTCGCCTGAATGAAAACGGGCTTGCCGCTCTTGGAAATCCGGCGGAATTCAGCAGTCTGGAATTTGCCTTCGCGGAGCGCATCCCAGAAGCGGCGATAGTCGTCGTTCTGATCTTCCGGAGCGACGAACATGGCGTGCTTTTTACCTTTGATCTCGTCCAGCGTGTAGCCGAGCGTCTGGCAGAAATTGTCATTCGCATCGAGGATGTTGCTGTCGAGGTCGAAGTGGATCACAGCCTGAGACAGATTGATCGCTGTGATCAGGCCGGCATCCATGCTGGATTTGGTTTTCAGTTGGGAGATATCGGCCGCGATCTTCAGGATCGAGATGACGTCGCCCGACTTGTTGAAGACAGGGTTGTATGACGCGTTAATCCAGACACCCTTGCCGGACTTTGAGACCCGGCGGAATTCGCCAGCGCTGAACTGCCCGGCTTTCAGGTCGCGCCAGAACTCACGGTATTCGTCGGTGCCGCGATCCCATTCCGGCATGAAGATGGAGTGATGCTGGCCGATGATTTCGGCTTCTTCATACCCCATAACATCCAGAAAATTCCGGTTGGCACTCAGAACAATGCCTTCCGGTGTGAACTCGATAACGGCCTGGGAGCGGCTGATAGCAGACAGTTTGTCTTTTTCACCTGTGCGGCTTTTAGTCAGAATTTTTCGCATAGGTTCATCCGTTCCGGGCGTTAATTATTGTCGGCTTTTCATTTGTTTATATCCGGTTTCCGTTACGAAACCCTTTTGTATCAGCCATGTATTTGATCTGGTCTTCCCTGTTTCTTCTTTATGCTGCGATATGTGAGGAGGCTTTCTTGAGCTTCTTTGCTGAAATCTGAATGTCTTCGATTGATTTCGCGATTGTCTCGAAACTTCCTGAAATGTTGGACACGGCCGTGTTGGCAGAGCTCATATTTCCGGAGATTTCCTGCGTCACGGTCGCTTGTTCTTCGACAGTTGCCGAAATCGCGACCGAGACTTCATTCACCTGACCGATGACGCGTTCGATAGCGGCGATAGACTCTGCAGCACCATGGGTGGACGTCTGAACCGCCAGAATCTGGCGTGTAATATCCTCGGTGGCATTGGCCGATTGCGAGGCGAGGGCTTTGACTTCGCTGGCAACCACCGCAAACCCTTTGCCAGCTTCGCCTGCGCGTGCCGCTTCAATCGTTGCGTTAAGCGCCAGCAGATTGGTCTGCGCGGCGATGTCTGAAATCATCTTCACGACCGAGCTGATCTGTTCAGCGCTCTGGGTCAGGCTGCCAATCTGGTTGGATGCTTCTCGCGCTTTGTCGACGGCTTCAGCCGAAATATTTCCCGCATCAGCAAGGCGCGAGGAGACTTCGGTGAAGGAAGAGGCCAGCTGGCTGCTGCCGGTCGCAACATTGTGGACGTTCTCTGACGTTGCGGACGACGCCTGGAACGCTTCAGCGGCCTGTTTGGCAACATTGCTGATCGCGTCTTCGATAAGGGCGAGTCCGTTATCGATGCTCTGGACGGCGCGCATGCGCTCGACGCGATCTGTCTCATCTGTCGCAAACTTCACGATGCGGATGACATTGCCATCAGTGTCGAAAATCGGGTTGTAGGTCGCGTTGATAAAAAATTCGCGACCGCCTTTGGCCATGCGGCGATATTCGGCGGCCTGAAACTCGCCGCGGCGTAGATCCTGCCAGAATTTTTCGTACTTAGCGCCTTGATCTTCCTGCGCGACAAACATGGAGTGATGGCGTCCACGGATTTCATCAAGTGAATACCCGACAGCAGCGAGAAAATTGTCATTTGCCTGAAGAATGGTGCCGTCCGGCGCGAAGTGGATGACGGCCTGTGACTGGTTCAGCGCCGCAATCTGGCCTGCATTGAGAAGCGAGTTCTTTTTTGCGTCTGTTGTGTCTGATGCGAGCTTCATAATGCCGATCACGTCGCCGGCTTTGTTTTTGATCGGATTGTAAGACGCCTGTATCCAGACTTCACGACCGCCTTTGCCGACACGGCGGAATTCGGCGGAGCGGAATTTGCCGGCGCGAAGGTCATCCCAGAAACGGGTGTATTCAGCGGATCCGGCTTCCTGGGACGTGACAAATATTCTGTGATGCTTGCCGACAATTTCGTCGAGTGAATATCCGATTGTATCTAGAAAGTTCTGATTTGCGTATTGAACGGTGCCATCCGGGCTGAATTCGATAATAGCCTGGGATTGCGTTAGAGCTTTCATACGCTCTGTGTCAGTCAAAATTCCTGACGCGTTACCCTGCTTGAACATTATGTTTCCCTCAGTAAGCAATATGAATACTTGATAAGGCAGCTGGGGTTAATATTTTTCCAATTCCTGTAAACTTTTCAACGGTTAACGCTGCTTAAGCGTGTGGTGTATATGCATTGTATGCTATCCGAGATTGTATTCTCGGGGTAAGAGTTAGACATGTTAACTCTCCGCACGGTGGCAGAGAGTGTCTTTAAGCATTGAGATTTCGGATGTTTCGGTTCGTGGCGATGACCGCATGGGTGTTAAACCCGTTCACCACTTCAGATTAAAAAAGAAAATTACTTTTTTTCGGGCAGGCGCACCGAAATAAACCAGCCTGCCGTCTGATAAGCTGCCGCGATCATCAGGACGAGGTCGGAAATGGGGTGGCTCGTCAGGAATGTGGCGCAGGCGACAACAATGCAGGCAATGTCTGCGCGGTCTTCGCTGATGATGAGGCCAAGCGGCTGTCGCGCCTGTTTCACGCGCGCAAGTGTCGTGTTGTAAAAGCCGTCCATTGTAGGCGGGCCGAACACGTCCTGCAGAACGCGCGGCTCCAGAATGCCGGTCAGCTCGCAAAGGTCTGCGGCACGTGCACGGCCTTCCAGGACGGCTTGTTTGCGCGCGCCAGTGCCGATGAGGCTCACAATCGCGGAGAGGATCACCGCGATTGCAATAATAGGTTCTGCTGATCCGATCATTATCGGGATTTAGGGATGGCCGCCCAGTAATCAAAGTCGAGCAAGACATTCGGGAGATATTTTCCGTCCTCGGCTATATATGGATAGTCTGCGCATGGCAGGTCTTTTGTCGCCACAAGGCGCAGACGAAGCGCGCCCACGGTGTCGGAAAGGTCTGCTTTATCGAGCACTTCCGACCATGCGTGAATGGTGTCGCCGGAGAAGAGCGGGTTGCAGTGCGTGCCGCCATTGATCGCGATCATCTGGCCGGCATTGGCAAGGCCATTGAAAGCAAGGCTGCGTGCAGTGGAGATCACAACGCCGCCATAGATGAGGCGCTTGCCGAAACGGCCCTTGCCCTGTTCGAACTGGTTGAAGTGGACCTTCGCAGTGTTCTGGTAGAGGCGGGTCGCTGTCTGGTGTTCGGCTTCTTCGATGGTCATGCCGTCGACATGGTCGATCTTCTCGCCAATTTCGTAATCGTCGAAGAAGTGCGGGCTGCCTGCAAGCTCTGCGTCATAAGACGCATAGTGTGCGTAAGCCGACAGGTCTGCTGCATCGACGGCTTTTGGTAGATCAGGCAGAACAGCGTCCGGCGCTGGCGATGCGTGGTCTTTCTTATTGACCATCACCCAGCGGACATAAGTCAGGACCGTATCGCCATTCTGGTTTGTGCCAGTGGTGCGAACGTAAACAACGCCGGTTTTGCCGTTGGAGTTTTCCTTGCGGCCAATGACTTCAGACGTCGCATAGAGCGTGTCGCCCGGGTAAACCGGCGCCATGAACTTGCCATCGGCATACCCGAGGTTCGCAACAGCATTGAGAGAGATGTCAGGAACGGTTTTGCCGAAGACAACGTGGAAGACGATCATTGGATCGACCGGTTGACGGTCAAAGCCTGCAGCTTCTGCAAATGGCGTAGAAGAGTAGAGCGCGTAGCGGCTGCCGGTCAGCGACCGGTAGATGGCCAGATCGGCTTCATTCACGGTCAGCGGCGTAGCGTGTTTCAGAACGCGGCCGATTGTGAAGTCTTCAAAGTAATTCCCGGAAAAGGATTTCATGTCTCAAGTCCCCGATCGCTGTGTCGTCTGTTTTGTTTGTTGACGTTCAACAGTCAAATCAGGGGCGTTGTCAACGCGTCTCAGGTGAGCATGTACATGATGCGTGCATAAACCGCGGTGGCGGTTTCAGACCGGCTGATCAGCTCCAACGCCTGATCGCGCAGCGACGGTGCAAATCTTTCTGCTAACGGGGCCGTCACAGCCCCCATCACGAGCACAAGCGCAAGCTTCATGTAGAAGCTCGCAAATAGCGAGCGTCCATATGTGAACAGCTTCGCCAACGGCCAGGCAAAGATGAAGTATAAAAGTGCGCTTGCCAGCCCGGCTGCCCAGGCTGTGGACGTGATTTCCATGGGATCTGGTCTCCTCAGTGAGGATGACTATGACGAAGATGTTTTAATATTGCCGCCAGTCGAAACGATGTAATTTTACGTAGTTGGGCTGAAAGAACAGTAGATCGAACAAGTTTTTTCACTCAATGATTTTCTGCGGCGCAAAAAACTACTTCTGGGAGTTTTTTGTTTGGAGCTCCAGCAACTGATTTGATCAATGTTCTAGCGATGAAATGAATGTGAACGAAAATCGGTTGCAATGATAAATCGACTATGTTTTGTGATTTCATAACACTGTATCGTGATATCATTACTTATCGATTTGGGGCACTGAATGTCATACAAGTATCTAATGGGCCTTCCACTCCTGGCCCTCCCTGTTCATGCGCAGGTTTCCGAAGCTGAACTGCGGGCAGACACTGTAATTGTAACATCGCCAGGGCCTGAGCGCGTGGCCGGCGAACTTATCTCCAACGTGACCGCGATCACGCGTGAGGACATTGTTTCAGACCTTCAGGGTACACTTGGTGATACGCTGGCCAGTCAGCCGGGCGTTTCCACGACTTACTTTGGCGCGGGGGCAAGCCGCCCTGTTCTGCGTGGCCTCGGGTCAGAACGTGTCCTCGTGCTGACAAACGGCCTTGGTGTGATTGACGCATCGTCAGCGTCTCCGGATCACCAGGTGTCCACCGACGGCATTGATGCGGACCGAATTGAAATTCTTCGGGGTCCGGCTGCGCTGGCTTATGGCGGGCAGGCAATTGGCGGTGTCGTGAACGTGATCGACGGTCTTGTTGTGCGCGAATTGCCGGAAGAGGCTGTTACCGGCCAGTTGTTCGGTGCCTATAACAGCGTGAACGAAGGCTCTGAGATTGGTGGTCGCGCGAACTTCCTTATGGGCGATTTCGTTCTGTCTCTGTCTGCAACCCAACGTGATTTTGACGATTATGAGATTCCGGGCTTTGCAGAATCTTCCCGTTTCCGTGCGTTGGAAGAGGAAGAACATGATCATGAAGACGAAGACCATGATGAGGAAGATCATGACGAAGACGAGCATGATCACGAAGAGGAAGAAGAAATTCGCGACTTGCTCGAGAACTCTTTCCTTGAATCGAACACCTTCGGTGCGGGCCTTTCATGGGTAGGCGATAGCGGTTACTTCGGTATTGCCGTGCGTCAGCAGGAAGCTGATTACGGACTCCCTGGACACAGTCATGAGCATGGCGAGGAAGAGCATGATCATGAAGAGGAAGAAGATCACGAAGACGAGGATCATGACGAAGAAGAGCATGAGCACGAAGAAGAGAACGCGTTCATTGGTCTGGAGCAGACCCGCGTTGATATTCAGGCAGGCTGGAGCTTCAACCATGATGTAATCCGCGCCATCGACGCTCGTTTCAGCTCGTCTGATTACACGCACGCCGAATATGAAGGTCCGGGCGAAATCGGCACGCAGTATTTCAATGAAGGTTATGAAGGCCGCATCGAGATCGACCATGCTCTTGGTGACATTGAGGGCACTGCTGGCCTGCAATTCAGCGATACTGATTTCAACGCTGTCGGCGAAGAAGCATTTATCACGGCGACCCAGTCCAACTCCCTTGGGTTGTTCATTTTTGAAGCGCGCGAGTATACGAACGGCTTCGGTTGGGAAGGCGGTCTGCGCCTTGAAGAGGTTGAGCGCGATAACGCCACCTTCGGTTCGCGTGATTTCACTATGTTGAGTGGGTCCTTCGGTATTCACCGTCATTGGGATAACGGTCTCTTCCTCGGCGCTCAGGTTTCGGTCGCGGAGCGTGCGCCAAACGAGAGTGAACTCTTCGCAAATGGTGCACACCTCGCCACTGATCAGTATGAAGTCGGCAATCCGGATATGGATGTCGAGCGCGGCACCAACTTTGAATTCACAGCCCGCTGGCTGGGAGAGAATCTGAGCCTCGGAGCCAATATTTTTGCGACAAACTTCAACGATTTCATTTATTTGACGCCGGGCGTCGCATTCCACGAGGAAGATGGCGAATTCGAAGACGTTATTGATGGCTTCCCGGTCTTTGTTTTCGAACAGGAAGATGCTGATTTCTTCGGCGGTGAAATTTACGGTGCTTACCACCTCGAAGATGGTCCGCTGGGTGCGCACTGGGACTTTGAAGGAAGCCTCGATCTTGTGAATGCCGAGCTCGATAACGGTCAGAATGTGCCATATCTTCCGCCAGCGACTTTCAATGGCGATGTAACTGCTGACTGGGGCATGGTCGACGCAAGTCTTGGCTTCAGCCACGCAGCAGATCAGGATGATACCGGCGAAGGCATTCTGGAGACAGATGGTTACACTGTGTTCAATCTGTCAGCTGGTCTGGATGTTGCTGAGTTCGTTCCAGGCGTGAACAGCGCACGCCTGTTCGTACAGGCGCGTAACATCACGGATGAGGAAGTCCGCTATGCTACGTCGGTTCTGAAAGATCAGGTTCCGGCGCCAGGGCGTAATGTTCGCTTTGGTATTTCCTCGCGGTTCTGATCACTCATTCCCGAAATGGACGGTGAGCCATTGCATAAATGGCCGCCAGTCCTCGGGCGTGATGCCGTGCGTGCCTTCACGGAACTGAAAGGCAAGGTCAGCATTGGCGTCGAAATCCCAGAGGTTTTCGGCGCTGAATGCGTCTCCTCCCAGAAGCTCGTAGACCTCACCTGCTGCGCGTGCAGAAGCAAAACTGCCGCGCGGGTCGGACCATTGGTCACGCGCCGAGTTGCCCAGCAGTAAAGGGCGCGGGGCCATCAGCGCGACAAGCGCGTGCTGGTCGAAGGGGAGATCCTGCGCGCGGTCGGCATAGAGCGCATAGCTTGGCGTGAACCAGTGCGGGAAGCTTTCTGTGATGCTGGAAATGGTTTCGCCGACATCATTCTTCTGGAGAGCAGCGCCTGCCGTGCCTGACTGGTGAGAAATCACGCCAGCGATACGGTTGTCCAATGCACCAGCCAGAAGTGAGGATTTGCCACTGCGCGAATGGCCGAACAGAATGATGCGGTCAGCATCAAGCTCGCTGCTCGTTTCGATGTAGTCGGTAATGCGGTGCGCAACCCATGCCCATGTGCCGATTGCTGCGTAAGGGCCATGTTCCATCTCGCCTTCACGGATAGAGCTGAGTGCCGCCATGCCGGTCTCGATATTGTCCGGAACCACCATGCCGGGATAGTACGCGCCATATGCAAAGCCGCCGTCAATCAGCTGTTCCAGAGGCGGGACCTCAATATAGCGGCCGAAGACGAACGTTGCGACGGAGTGCATGAAGTCCGAGCCGCTTTCGCAATAACCTGGATAGGAGACACCCGGCGCTGCGGAAATGCCCTCAAACGGCAGGATGAGCGCGTTCGGGCAGGAGCCTGCGCCAAGAATGACCGGATGCGGACCTGACGTGTTCGGTACAATGAAGTGAACGTCCTGACGGAAGGTGTGCTCTCCAATGGTCAGGCGTAGCTGGACTTCCCGCAGATGCGCACGGCCTTCGAGAATATCTGCGGAGATAATCCGGTCAGACACAATCTCAGGCGCGATAGGTGCTGGGATCGTGCCATAGACCTGACTGAGCAGCATATTCCGCCAGAAAGGCGCGCGTTCTTCACGCCAGTTTTGAGCCGTGGTCACCTGCTCCATACCGCCATATGGCGCAAGCAGGTCGGGCGTTGCAGTGAAGTCAGTTGGTCCGGTGCTGACGCGCGGCAGACCAACGGTTGAACAGCCGACAATGGCCAGCGCGATCAGGGCAGTAAGCCCGCCCAGAATGAATTTCAGAATTCGCATAAAAGGTCCGCGCTCCGCGAAGGTGTCCAGATAGAAGCCGGACCCTAGCACGGAGTTTTCAAAGCGGTGTTCACAATGACGCGCGCAGCGCGAGAGGTGTGAACTCAGACGATATCGAGCAGTTTATCGATCGGGCGACCGAGGGCTGCTTTGTCGCCATTAATGCCGATCGGACGCTGGATCAGGCGCGGATTGTCGATCATGGCGGCAAAGACCTCGTCATCACTTGCCGTTTCCGGAAGCTCGAACTTTTTAGCATCCTTGTCGCGCAAGAATGCGCGCGGGCTGTCGACGCCCATCTTCTTCGCGATGTCGCGCAGCTCGTCTTCGCTAAGCGCGTCACCGGCATTCATGTATTTGCGAACTTCATAGGACACGCCCTTCTCATCGAGGAGGGCGAGGCCATTGCGTGAAGTCGAACAATTCGGGTTGTGCAGAACAATGTAAGTCATGCGCGATGTCTTATTCCGGTGCTCGGGCGTCATCAATAGGCATAACGCCTACTGAGGAATATCCTCTGCGACGCCGTATTCGGTAAGGAGCGTATC
>CENJ01126995.1_pt1 | contig 20694 bp, 18 predicted proteins | sample 356161 | NCBI WGS metagenome assembly CENJ01 (sample SAMEA2619531, study PRJEB7988) | marine metagenome | biome: marine biome (ENVO:00000447); feature: surface water layer (ENVO:00002042); material: "saline water (ENVO:00002010), including plankton (ENVO:xxxxxxxx)" | depth 5 m
TCTCAAAAGCTGATGTCGCTGGCGCGAACAAAATTCGATCTGGAAATACAAACCCAAAATCAGATGCTGCTCGAGTTGATGGTGGATCGCGCACGCCAGCAAATACGCCTAACGCACGCCATTGAGGGATTCAGCGTAGTCGCGATCACCTACTACGCCATGAATCTCATCAAATTTGCCCTGGATGCGGTCCCGCCCCTGCCTCTTGCCGATGAAGTTGTTTTAGGTGGTCTGATCCCCGTTGTGGCTGTGGCCACGTTTGGGCTGACCCGGTTTATTCAGCGCCGCGTGAGCAGGGATTAGGCCCTGGTCTCAGGGTTTCGTCTCAGCGTTTGCCGTGCGGGCAGACAGCGCCTGGGTCGCCGCGCTCTCTGGTGCGGCCAGCAGGCCCTGAAGGGCATCGATCAGGTCGCTGATGAAGGCCTCGTTCGGAGCGCTGTCCGGAGTCTTGTCCTGACTCGCAAGATGCGCCATAGAGACTGCACAGAGCCTCACCGCAGACTCCATGCGCCGCCGATAGGCGGCGCGATCAAGATGAGACAGCCTGCTTTTTAAACGTTTTCCCAGCTGCTCTCCGCTTGCGCCGCCACCGCCGCGCAGGGTGACCTGAGCCAGTGCCGACCTGTTGGTCAGCGCCAGCGTATGGCCAAATGCTCGGATGTATCGACGGATACCTGGGTTGGTCTGGAGTAAGCGGAATGGGGGCTCGACCATGAGCGCACAAAGTTCTCGCAGCCCGGGCTCCGGTTGCCGTTCAAGCAGTTGCTGCATAGCCTGGGCGCGTGCTTCCTGAATCTCAAGCGAGCGCGTCTCGTGCAGGGCTTCGATTAGGCCGGCGCGGGTTTTAAAGTGATAGTGCAGCGCGGACTCATTCCTTTGTCCGGCCGCCTGGACGATGTCGCGTATCGAAGTATTTTCAATACCCTGCTTTGCAATGAGTGCCTCAGCGGCAAACATCAGCGACTCACGGGTGGCGTTCGCGCGCCGCTTAGTCTTAGGGGGTTCTACTGGCAATGTCATGCTCCACCAACCATATACGATCTTGTCCCCAGCAGCATAACGGCGCTTTGCCGCCGCCGGATATTCTGAAACTGGGGACCCCCCAGAGGTTACCGCCTTGCATTGCCGCCAGGTTACTCTGCAGAAGGGCGGCCGAATCTTGGCCTTTCGCGGCGGCGTTGAGGGCTAACCAATCTATCCCCGCACGGTCGGCTACCTGCTGCAGTCCCCGATTGCTGCTGATGTCTACGCCATCCTGCCAGGCGGCCTGGAGGTAGGCCGTGATGAAGGCCATCTCCTGGCCTAGGGCAACAGCGCCAGGGTAAAGGTCAAAGGCGCGTCGTACCGGCTCGCCAAAGGGATCGACGATGCGTCCCAGAGGGGCGCCTTGTTCACGGCCTTGTTGTGCGGCGTCGGTGATAATGAAGCGCTGCTTGGCTCGTGGTGCCGTAACGCCGCGCATGAGCATAGGCATCACCGGGCGTAAACCGACGCGGATACCGGTCCGTTGAATCAGGTCTAGAACTCGTTGGTGGCCGATGGCGGTGAAGGGGCTACGCAGGGAGGGGAAGTATTCCAGCAGCACGTTTGAAGCCTGCTTGCTTGTATCTGGCTTAGGTTCCGGTACGCACGGTGACCAGTCTGCGCCACTGTATCCCTCTGCATGCAGTCGGGCTTCCAGGGACCGAATGCGGTCAATACCCCAGTACCACTCGCCTTGAAAATAAAACATGCCGCCCAGAAAGTGCCCTAAGGATTGCTGTAACGCCGTGCCGGCGAGGACCTTCTGTTTGGTGCCCGGCGTCTCGCTCCAGGCATCAAGGGATGCGCCTGCCCAAAGCCTTTCACCGATGCTGCCTGCCTCAGACGCAAAATTATCCTGGTCAAGCATTGGGGCCAGCGCAGCGTTGGCCGCTGCGACGGCTTGTTGAGTCGGCGTGACGATGGCTGGCGAAAAAGCCACTCTGTAGAGCGGCGCGATCGCTTGAGCATCGCGCACAGCCCAGGCATCAAAACTTTCAGGGTTGCCCAGGTAGGGTGCCGGGGGTTTGCTGACCAGATGCACTCTAAAGTCCAGGGTATAGGCGGCACGAAGAACGTCAAGGCGCTGCACCGCAAGATGGCTGTGGGGATCATCTACACGGTGGAAATAGTGAACTTCAGGCTGGGCCCGCTGCTTCTTACACAGGCGGCGGGCGCGTTGGTGCTGCCGATGTCGATACGCTGGACTGGCGTAGTGACGCATGGCGAGGGAGCGGAGCATGGTCTCCGGACGCATGATCACGGACCACTGATCTCCACAACATCGGAGTGTGCAGGGAGGTCAAAGCGCTGGAGATCAACGGTCAAAAGAATGTTTTCGGGCAGTCCACGCCTGAAAATGCGTTTCGCAAGGGCGCTCTCAGGAGCAGGGACCAGGTGATAAAGAGCCAGTTGGCCAATGTTCGCGGTTTGCGCGCGCTGGGCTAGGCTCAGGGTGTCCGCGTGATAGTCGATGATGTCTGTCATTAACTGCGGCCCGAAGGGGACATCCAACTCACTCCCCAAGGCGATCATCTGATCGAGCAAGGGGCGTGATAGGGCATCATGAAGCACCAAATCAGCGCCCTCTGCCACCTCGAACAGGTTGTCCGAGACGTTGCTGTCTCCAGAAATCACCACGGATCGTCCCGCATAGTCGATGCGATAGCCCACTGCGGGTTCGATTGGCGGGTGGCTTACGGTGAAGGCGCGAATCGTAAGCTTGTCATCCGCCCACACAGTGCCTGGCTTGGCAAAGCCTTGGGCCTGCATGGGGCCTGCACGGGGAGGTAGGAGCGCCTCTCCATGATGGGCGATGCGATAGCCGCGGTCCAAGCCATAGGCTTGGTTGAAGCCAGCGACAACCCGCGCCACGCCCGTGGGTCCATAAATGGTTAGCGGCTCACGTCGCCCCTGAACCCAAGACCCAAGGTTGATATCGGCTATGCCGGTAATGTGGTCAGAGTGAAAGTGGGTTAAAAAGACGCCGTCCAGTCGGTCAAGAGGGAGCTGGGCCTGAATCACCCTGAGGGGCGCACGCGCACCGACATCAAAGATAAAAAAGTGCTCGGGGGTTACCACGGCGATGCAGGCCTGAGCGCGGGCCACATCATTGCCCAAGGGTGAGGCACTGCCGCAAACGAGCACGCTTAGACCGTCAATGGGCTTAAACGCCCGACCGACCTGAGCGATCGCGCCTTGCTTCAGCAGCCAATTCTGACCCGCCTCTGTGTAGTAGAGGGCCGATGCGCCGAGGCCCAGCAGAACCGAGAGGGCGACGGCGACGTTGATCAATGTCCTCATGAAAACCTCCTCAAAGGCGCCTCAGACAAACAGTTGTTCGCAACCCGTGCCGGTCAGGATCTGATCTACCTGTGTTCTGGCCTCGTCCCCTAGGCGTTGATACGCCTCAGTGATCCACCGCAGACATTTGGCTTGATAGGGAAAGGCAGGCTGTTCCCAGGGTAGGCCGTCAATGGAGGTTCGCATCTCTGCCTCCCCGGCCTGAATTGCGCGAGCGTTGGCAAGCAGCGCGGGGGCGTAGGTACGCCCTATTTCTGACAACAGCTCATCCAGGGATGTCTTGACGTCATCGGTAGACATCCAGCCCGTCTCATCGGCTCTGAGTCCGCTGAGATCATCCATAAGGTCGGTCCAGGCATAGACTCTGGGGGCGTCCTTCAAACACAGCGCCGCTGGCGTGGGGTCGAATTTTGCCAGCTGGGTCAGCTGTGCATAGAGCGCGAAGTCAGCAGAAGCGGGCCGGCTACCCAATACGAAGCCCTGACGCTGGATGAGGGCATCCAAGATCTCCAAAAACCGTCGATAGCTGGCCTCGATGACCGGAGCCGTCACCTCGTTAGAACCCACCACGTGCAGACGAGAGATCTGTCTTTCCGCTATGTGGGCGCTCTGCGCCTCGAGTTGGGCTTGGGTCGCTTGAATATGCGTCCATCGGGGCAAGATTGTCGCCGCCATGTCAATGTCAGCCTGATATCGCCAGCGATAGTGGAACATCGGCTTTGTGAGCCATTCGTCCCCGTAGTCTTCGATCAGATAGTTCAAGAAATCGAGAACCGGATTCGAGGGCAGGGTGGCCTTGCCGCTGAATTCCTTTTCAAACCGTCGGATTAGCGGCGTGGAGTCTACGACGGCCTCGATATCGCCGTCTGCATTGGGGAGATAGAAAGTGGGCAGCAGATGCACCTTGGCCTTGGGCAGGCCCAGGTCGCGGTCTTGATCGCCAATCAGCAGCTCATAGGGAATGTGGCGATAACGAAGATAGGCCAGCATTTTTCGGGTATAGGGCGAACCTGGAGCGCCTTTGAACCTCAGGGGAAGAGTGCTGGCCATGGGGTTGTCCCGATAAGTGAAACGACCTCAAAATTATCATGCTCAAAAAATAATGACAATCATTAAACTCGGGCTTTGAGCTACTCGACGAGGGCGGACGACACAGGTAAGCGGCGCTCATTAATGTCGAAACCCAGCTTTGAGCAAAGGGTGGTATCCACGGGGAATACCGCCAACATCGCATTTAAGGATAAGGCTAGAGCATCCTCATCCCATCGCGGCCAGGTCGCGGTCGGGGCTGGCGCGCCGACTTGGGCAAAGGCAACCCACATGTCCATTATGGATTGGGTTAACGCCCAGTCCTGGGTCTCCGTGGTGAGCCAACGGTCGTGGGTGCCAAAGACGTAGGGTATCTCTGCGCCATGGTAGGCACCAATGGCTTGAGCACTTGATCGGACCCGATCAAAGCGATAGACGTAGGCCGAACTGCCCGCCCGATACAGCGCGTCCGCTGTCGCCAAGGTCGGGCATTGGTAGCTGATTGCTGACCCCAAGGCATTTAGCCGTTGCCGCAGGGTCAGGCCTCCCAACCCTTGGTCCAGCCAGGCCCGAGTTTCTGGGGAATAAGGCTCGACAGCATCGGCCCAATCCTGGGGCGTGGGGGCTTCTATGTACATGAGGGCTTCGTCGGCATTGGTGCCCAGCAAAACAGGGCGCTGGGGGAGCGAGTCTCTCTTCATGAGTTCTGCCGGCGCTTGGGCCAGCAACCATTGATCAATAGGGGGGTCGTCATAGCCCCGTTCATAGCGTTCTTGCTGCAGGCGCAGTAAGGCTGCGCCGGGCAGCTGACGCATCTCCTGCAGGGTGATGCCCGCTTTTTGGGTAAGCGCAAGGCCCTCCTGCTCATCATCTGCCAGGGTGCGTTGCTGAGTCATCGCCCAGCCGCCACTCTGCATGATCGCCTTATGAAACAGTCCGTCCGCCATGGGCGTCGCCAGCAGGTAGCCGATGTTGCCTGCCCCGGCCGACTCACCGAATATTGTGATGTTGCTCGAGTCTCCCCCCACCGACTGAATATGACGTTTCACCCACCCGAGGGCCTCGATTTGATCTAGCAGCCCATAGTTGCCCGAACTGCTGTGAACGGACTCTTTGGTGAGCTGGGGGTGCGCTAGGAAGCCAAAGATGCCCAGGCGATAAGCAATGGAGACGACCACTACGCCCTTAGCGGCCAGCTCGTGCCCTCGGTAGTCGGGTTCAAAGGACCAGCCGCCCTCATTGCCTCCGCCATGAATCCAAACCATGACCGGCAGCGGGTCTTCGCTAGGGGTCGCCGGAGTCCAGATGTTCAGAAACAGGCAGTCTTCGCTCACCTCAGGAGTTTGAGGGACCAGGCTGGGGTCGCCTCCCACACCAGCAGCCACCATGGCGTACCACTCAGTATTACCTTGGTCCTGCATGCAGGCCGGAGGCCAATCGCCCAGTTGGGCAATTTCAGCGATAGCCCGAGGAGGGGTCCAGCGATGGCTGCCCGTAGGCGGCAGGGCGTAGCGGATGCCTCGGTACTGCAGGACATCCGGGCCGTTGCGGGTCTGGACTGTTTCGGCCGTGAGGCCGATAGATTGGCTAAGCGCCAGGTGGGGCAGACAACCCAAGAGGATGACTGCAACCCACCGTGGGTAGCGCTTTATCAATCGAAACGAGCCTTTAGGCTTAACCCTAGGGTGCGCGGTCGATTGGTGGTGACGCGGGAATCGTAGTTCCCGGTATTGATGAAGATTTCAGCGCGCTCGTCCAACAGGTTCGTGGCATAAAGCTCCACACCATACTGACCGTTCGCCAGTTCCCAACCCACACGCAGATCAAGGATGTTATAGGACTCCTGAAGCTGCGGCGTGGCATCTGCCTGGAAGGGTTCGGTAATCAGCAGGTTCCACATCTCTCCCGTATAGGAATAGGCCAGCTGTGCGTAGCCCGTGGTGTCTGCTGACTGCGACCAGCTGTAGCGCGCATTGGCTGAATAGCGCCACTCGGGTACGTAGGGCAGCTGTCGGCCCTTGGGTGCCCAAACAACGTCAGGGTCAACGGTGGAGTTGAAGTCCTCGGCGAGTTCGCTTTGGTTGTAGGTGGCCGCAAAGCCGATTGCCAGGTTGGCATTGACCATGGCGTTAACCTCTGCCTCGAAGCCATCCACTTCCGCGTTACCGGCGTTGGCTCGGAAAATCAGGGGCGAGATCAACAGGTCGTAAATAGACGTCTGAAAATCCGTCCACTCCATATGGTAAACAGCACCGTTAAAGGTCACCCGGCCGTCAGCCAGCTGAGCTTTCCAACCTAACTCGTAGGAGTCGAGAACATCCGGCTGGTAGGTTTCAGGAACGCTGGTATTGGTATCTCCTTCAGAGTTACCACCACCGGGTCGGAAGCCTTCAGCGTAGTTGAAGAATGCCAGGACGTTGTCACTGACCTCATAGGTCAGGTTTACCTTGTAGATGACGTCGTCCGTGCTGCCACTGCTGCCGTCACCGGCATCCTTGGCATCATAGAAGTAGCCGCCCCAACCGGTGCCTGGACTTGAAAATTCTGATTCGAAGGCGCGCGCGCCTAGGGTGGCGGTCCAGCGATCCGTGAGGTCGTAGGTCACTTCTCCGAAGAGCGCCATCTGCTCCCACTCAGATTCCCACTCAGAGCTCCACCATTCGTTAGGCAGCGGTTCGCCGCCGTAGGAAGCAATGTAGTAGGCGCCGGGGCCGCCTTCATGCTGAATGCCGGGCATATTCCAAAAAATGAAGTTGTCGCTTTCATTCTTTTCGTAATACGCGCCTGCGATCCAGCTTAGTGGACCTTCGCTGGTTGAATTTAGGCGGACTTCATGGGAAATCCGCTCGGCCTGATAGTCGCCCTGGAAGTACATGCTGGGGTCGTTGCAGGCGACGTTGCCATACCAGTAGTAGTCATCACAGGCAAACTGCTGAATCCAGGTTGAGAAGGAAGCGTACTCCACATAATCCGAGTAGTCTGATGTGGACTCACTGCCCCGATCAAAGTAAGACCCGGAGTAGACCAGTTCACCGAACCCCAGATCGCCCTCCAGGCTAAGGGCAATTTGGCTGTAGGTGGTCTCGCCGGATTCAGGTCCGAAGCGCGCGACCTGGAGGTCTTCGTAGCGTGTTGGATCATGGTCCCAGGCACCCTGGGTTTCGCTCTTCTGATAGAAACCACTGAGCGTGCCGTCCCAGCGCTCCCCCAAGGAGGACCGCAAGGTGGCTCGAAAACCCTGGGTTTCTTCTTCGTTATAGGCGTCCCGCGCGAAGGCGGCGTTGGATGCCCTTGCGCCATTGCTATAGGTCCTCGATACCGCCACGTTGTCTACGAAACCGTCGGACTTGTCGTACCAGCCCACCAGCCTCAGCGCCGACATACCCTCTACTAGGGGGATATTCACAAATCCCTCGAGGGTGCTGACGCCGTCCGCGTCGTCTATGCGACCGACGGAAACATCAATGCCAGATTCGTATTTCGTGGGATCAGGCTTGTTGGTGATGATGCGAACCGTGCCAGACGTTGCACTCGCACCATAGTAAGTTCCCTGAGGACCGTTAAGAATCTCGATCCGCTCGATGTCGTAGCTGTGTAAATCCGCGATGCCGCCCGAGTAGGTTAGCGGCGCCTCATCCAGGTACATGGTCGCGGTCGCGGTATGGGTACGGTTGGGGTTGCTTCCATCCGCAATGCCTCGGATGAACATCATCTGAGTACCCGGCCCCGCGCTGATATAAGAAATTGAGGGGCTGAGGTTGGCAAAGTCTTCAAAGCGAGAAATGCCCAGGTTTTCAATCTGGTCCTCGGTAAAGGCCTGTATGGATAACGGCACATCCTGCAGGTTGTTGGCTCTTCGGGTGGCGGTGACCACCACCTCCTCGATACTCGCAGCGGGTGCCTCTGAGGCTATCACGATGCCCGGCAGTGTCCCTGAGGCCAAGGCAATGGCGCTAGCCAAGGCGGTTCGTTTGAGCATCGGCGTTTTTTGGGTTCCAGCAGACGGACGTAGTTTTGGTGTATCGGTATTTTTATTAGCGTTCACAGAAATTCTCTCCCTTTTCCGTAGCCATAGGGAAACATAAGTTGGGGAAAGGCTCAATCCCTGGGCCGGCTGGGGTTATGTTTTCGTGGGGCATGAAATTTTAGCTCGTCTGGTGCGTCGAGCCCCTAAGCTTCGAGGCCTAAGCTTTTAGCCCCGCTAGGGCGGTCTTTAGGGGCTCAAGCCATGGCTCGTAATGTCGCCAATGGCCCACGCCGCTGGCGTATATGGGTTGCCTTACCTGCTGTGCGCTGGCGGTGCGCACGGCCCGCTTGGTTTGATGAAACGTAATGCACGCTGCCTCGAACTCTAGCCCGCAATGGCTCAGGAGGCGGCGAACCTGGCCTTCAAGGTCGGCCACAACGTCCTCATAGCGAACGCTCAGAACGCGCTGGGGCAATACCCGCTGCCAGTGTTCGATCATCGTGATGTAACTTTTGTAGTAGCCGGCAAGAACGTCTAGGTCGTAGCTAAAGGTTTGTCCGCGGGCAAAGTTTTGCTTAAAGACGGAAAAGCAGCAGTCCATGGGGTCCCTGCGAGCGTCGACAAAGACCGCTTGGGGCAGCATTTTGGCCACAAGCCCAATGTGCGGGAAATTATTGGGCATTTTGTCGATGAAAAATGGCTTGTTGCCACGGAAGGCGCGGGTCTCCTCAAGGTAGCGATGGCCTAAGGCGTGCCAATGATCGTCGGACTGAACCGTCAAAGCACCAGGATAGCCATGTGGCCCAGCATCAATTTCCCGGCTGTAGTTCAGGATATGCGGTAACTCCATGGTGCCTTCAACGGCCGAATGGGAGGCCAGAATTTGTTCCAAGAGGGTAGATCCTGCCCTGGGCATACCCAGAATAAAGATCGGAACGGTCACCGCTCCCGTGGGCTTCGCCGGCGGCTGCATCTGCTCTGTCGCCCTGCGAATGTCTGCACCGCGGGTGTTGAAATCGTCCAGCGGGAACTGTTCATGTTTCGCCTTGATGGCGTTGCCTTGCCCATAGTGCTCAAAGGAGGCCTGGAAAGCTTGACGATCCTCATAGGCCTTGCCTAAGGCAAAATGAAAGGCAGCGCGGTCCTGCTCGGTGGTGTCTTTGTGCTTTAGCGCCGCCAGCATTGCCTGGATTTCATCGTCTCCAAAGCGATAGGTTTTCAAATCCGCCTTGCTCCACATGGCTTCGCCGAGGAGCGGGTTGTGCGACAGAGCTCGGCTGTAGGCGGCTTCACTGGCCTGGGGGTTGCCTAACGTTTTTTCAACGTGGCCCAGAGACAGCATCACCCGAGGTTGGTCGGTTTTGAGTTCCAGTGATTTGCGAAAGGCGTCTCGAGCAGCCTCAGGGTCCAAGGCGCTAGCTAGGACCGTGCCCAACATCGTCCAGCAGTCTGCCACGCCCGGGGCTAATGCAACCGCTCGCTCTGCTGCGTGTTTGGCGGCGGCGTAATCGGCTCGCTCGCTGTGCGCTCGGGCAAGGCCTCGCCACAGGGCGTCGGTGTGGGGAGAGATGCGCTGACCGTGTTTCAGCAGTCGCGTTGCATCCCCGACAGCGCCCGCGTCCATGGCAATGGTGGCCAGGCCGATTAAGGCATGTACATGATCTGGGTTTTCCTTCAGCACTCCCCTGAATGCAGCCTCTGCATCCCGACCCCGCCCCTGAGACAGAGAGCGCACGCCTTGAGCGATGCGCGTGCGTAGCGGATCCACTTCTGCCGCCTTTCTGAAAGCCGCGCGTCCCTGCTCAGGATCGCCTAGCTCGATTCGGACGTTGCCGAGCAGCTGCCAAGCTTCTGCATTGTGCAACACGGGGCACAGCGGCTCTAAAATGTGGCTCGCCTGCTGACTTTGCTGCCCTTCGAAGAGCGCGCGCGCATAGTCCAAGTTCGCCCGATGAAAGTCAGGGGCCGCGTTCACCGCGTCAGCAAGCAGCGAGATGGCCTCCTCGGGCCTGCCCTGACCGAGCCGTATGACGCCGAGCAGGCGCAGGCTATTGGGCTCCTTGGGGTCTTCGCTTAAAATGTCCGAAAGCAGTTTTTCTGCGGCGTCGATGTCTCGCTGCCGCAGCAAGGCTTCCGCTTGAGCGAAGAGATCTTTGATGGCTGTGGTCAAAACGTTGGCCTCCTAGACCGACCGGCATTTTTATTATCCAGAACCTGCAGGCCCAAGGTCCTGTTGAGGCTCAAAGGGTATTGCGGCGTCACGAGGGTAGCCAGACAAACCGAATTTGGAAAGTTCCCGTGGCCGGTCTGCATAAGAGGGTTCATCGGGGATTGGGGTATTATTCCTAGCAAGAATGTCACTAACGAGGATAACAGCATGAAGCTTGGATGGTCTCACGCCGTACTGTACGTTCAAGAGGAAGCGAGCATGTTGGCATTCTACACGGGGGTTCTGGGCTTCCAGGTCGTTGATCGCGGCCCGCTTGATCACGGCGCACCGGACATTATTTTTTTGAGCCAGGATGCGGACGAACACCACCAGCTGGCAATGGTTCCAGTGCGTCGAGACAGTGCTCCCTCAAATTCGGTGAATCACTTTGCCTTCAGAACGGATTGTTTTAAGGACATTCAGCGACTTCATGAGGTGTTGATGGACCTTGACGGGATCAGCGTAGCACCGCTGTCCCATGGCAACACCCTGTCCATTTATTTCAATGATCCCGAGGGCAATGGCCTGGAAGTCTTTTGGGATACGCCTTGGCATGTTTCTCAGCCACAAGGGAAGCGCTGGGATATCAGTCTGGATGAGGGGAGAGCTCTGCTCTGGGTCCAGGAGCAATTTGGGCATGAGCCTGGGTTTTGTCCCCGTGAAGCGTATGCTCAGCAGCGCCGGTTGGCCCTTGAGCGCTAGCCCTTGGCAGCGTTAGTACCGGTGTCGTCTAGGCGATCCCTCCCCGGCGAGGGTCTGCATGCCCTGGTGGTTGGGGGTGGTATTGGTGGCCTGACAGCGGCTCTGTGTCTGGCCCGATTGGGGCATCACGTCAGCGTGTTCGAGGAGGCGCCACAATTCGAGGACGTCGGAGCAGGCGTGCAGATTTCACCGAATGGCGCACATGTGCTGCATGCGCTGGGTCTTGAAGCTGAGCTTAAGGCGCAAGCCTTTCAACCAGAGGCGGCCGTAGTGCGTCATTGGCGAAGCGGCAAGACGATCATGACATCTCCGCTCGGCGAGAGCGTTCATCACAAGTACGGTTTCCCCTACTACCACCTACATCGTGCAGATCTTCATCGAGTCCTGAGTCAGGCGGTGGTGCAGCAGAGCAATATTGAACTCAGACTGGGAGCTTCGGTGGCCCATGTTCAGGCCCGCGAACGCTCGGTCTCGGTATCCCATCGCGATGGGACCTGTCAAGGCGACCTGCTAATTGGCGCAGACGGCATTCACTCGGCGATTCGCCGTAACCTCTGGGGCCTGGAAAATGCACAATTCACCGGCAATGTTGCCTGGAGAGCCTTAGTGGATGCAGCCCGGATGCCGGCTGGATTGATCCCTCCCGTCTCCGGTGTCTGGTGGGGACCCGGAAAACACTTTGTGCACTATTACGTGCGCGGTGGCACCTTGATCAACTGTGTATGCGTGGTCGAAAAGCAAGGCTGGGAGGTGGAGTCCTGGACGGTGCCAGGCGAACTAACAGAACTCAAAGCCGACTTTGCTGGGTGGCACCCCCATATTCAGGCGCTCATTGACCAGGCAGATTCGGACTCTCTTTATAAGTGGGCTCTTTACGACCGACAGCCCATAGCGCCGTGGGGGCAGGGGTTAATGACCCTGTTGGGCGATGCAGTTCATCCCACGCTTCCCTTTCTGGCCCAAGGCGCCAACATGGCTATCGAGGATGGCATGGTGCTCGCCAACTGTTTGACCTGCGCTAACACCGTGGATCAAGGTCTGAGGCGATATGAGGCTCTGCGCGGCCCAAGGACTGCAGGGATTCAACGCCAGTCGAGACGCAATGCCCGACTTTTTCATCTCGCACAACCCATGGCCACCCTGCGAGATGTATTCGCCCAGAAGCTTGGGGACAGAACGCTTCACAACATTTACGCCTATCGGGCTGCCGAGGTCGGTATAAAGCCCTGAGCCCCCAGATCAGCGGGCAATAAATCAAAGGGTTACCCGGTGGACAGCTCCAAGCTAACGAAGGCCATATAAAGGGCCGCGCCCAGCAGCATTAACGACAGGGTGAGTCGACCGAAGTCATTCAGTACGGTTTCGTCTGGCTCTACCGTTGGGAAGGCGATCGTCAGCAGTATTTTGAGGAAAACACTGTACAGCAGGGCCAAGCAGCCAAGGGTCAAGATAGACGCTAGGGAATCCAGCTCATAGAGGTCCTGCAGGGCGGTCGCCCCGCTGAGTCCAAGGCCCGTTAAACCCACAGCGGGCAAATAGCTGATGAGATCTGCGGAGAAGCTTGCTGAGGGCCTCAGTCTGCTTAGGCTGCTGATGATCAGGACCCCCAACAGGATGAAGACTATGGCGATCGTGCTTAGGTAGGCGCTGGCAGGCGCTGTCATCAGCGCTGCGGCGGTTAAAATGCCGATGATCATGATTAGAGCGCCGACTCGAAACGCAAGAGGAGGGGGCTCCGCCAGGGCTTGATAGTCTCTGCTCAGCATGTGGAAGGGCAGCTTGAGCAAGAGGCCATAGAGTAGCGGCAACAGGGCCAGGGCAGCGATAAAGTGAAAGGAATACAGCCCGTTGGTGTCGTAAAGGATGCCGATAGCGCCGATCACCAGGTAAGCAATGCCCAAATCTATCATTAGCCGATTTGAAAGCAGACAAAATCGCCGCCAGACAAAACCACTGCCCAGTAAGACAGCTAAAATCGGGCCTAGGATCATGGCGATGGCCGGCAAGTCTAGTGAGCCTGCAAATGCGAGCACGGTGTTCTCCTAAAAAATGGGGTCCTTGGACCCTTGGTTTTGAGTGAAATTCTAACCTTTATATCCGCCGCAGCGTTTTCCGCTGCAGCGCTGCTGCTGAAAATAGGTCTCTGGGTGTGCGGATCTCTTTTTTGCGCCAGCATTACGTCTGCTCTTGCTGGGTTTCGCGTGCGCTTAACGCAGCCTGTATTTGTTGGTGGCGCGCTCGAGACATGGCGTATTTTCGCAGTGGCAGGTAGGCGAGCAAGAGACCGCTGGCGCTGCCAAGACAAAAGGTCCATAGCAGACCCCCATTTGCAAAGTCACTGTTCACGCCGCCAGGTACATAGTTAAACAGGTATTCCAGGGTTAGGAAGCTGGCGCCCACACCAAAGGCTGCGCCTAGTTTATTGGTGGTGGTCAGCAAAGCAAAAAATAATCCGGCTCTATTCTTGCCCGTTTTGAGCTCATCCTCGTCCGTTAAGTCGGCCATCATGGAGCGCAGGAGCATGGGCGCAGCGCCATAGGCAATTCCGTAGCAGATCGTAAAACTCCAGAGCATTATGACGCTGCCAGGTTGCGCAATGGCAGTTAAAAGCAGGTTCATCCCGCCGCCGTATAGCAAGGCCACCTTGAGGGCGCGATCTTTGCCGATCCTGTAGGCGAGCTGCATCCAGAGGGGCATGGCGAAGAAACTGGCGAGGAAGTAGAAGAGAAGGGAAATGCTGGCATGACTCGGTAGCTGGAAATAGTTGCTAGCGACAAAAATATAAAGGGCCCCGGAGATGGCGGTGCCAAGACCGGAAAGCAGGTCAGCAGCCAGCAACCGCCACATCAGGTGATTTTGAACGATTAGTCTGACAGCTTCGTCCCAGGGTACCGCAGTTGTTGAGCGGCTGCGGCTATCCGGTACTAAGAACAACGTGGGGATCAGCAGCAGGGGTAAAAGAATCAGGCAAAACCAACCCATCCCCGCGATTTTAGTCTGTTGGTCGCTGTAGCCGTTGAGCTCTAGGGCTGCCGGCAGAGCTAATACTGAGGTCATGCCCGCGATAATGAAAATTTCACGCCAGCCGAAGAGGCGAGATCTCGCATCGTATCCCACCGCCAATTCTGCGCCCCATGACAGGTGAGAAATGGTGAGCATGGTATAGCCCGCATAGAGCAGCAGCAGCCAGCAGGCGAGGTAGGCTGCGTCGACGGCCTGGGGATCGGGAATGAAAACCATCCAGATCGATACCATGAGCAGCGGGATCGAGAGGGCCACCCAGTGCTTTCGGCGTCCCCAGCGAGTGTCGTACCTATCGATCAAAAGGCCCATTAAGGGGTCCGTGACCACATCGAAAATCCTGGCCAGGGTGAAAATCAGGCCAACGGTCGCTAGCGAAAGTCCCAAGCCCTCGGAGTAAAATCTGGGTAGATAGACCGCAAGGGGCATACCCATAGCCGCTACGGGCAAGGTGATACCGGAGTAGGCTGCCAGCACGCCCTTGCTGAGTCCCGGGCGATTGGCACTGAACGCCTCTGTCTTCAACTTGAGCCCCCTCTGAAACCCGGTCTTGGTCTAGGTTCATCAACCTTTAGTTGACACAGGTCTTTGTATCAGACCCGGGGCTTGAAGGCACTCTTCTCTGTGCGGATAGCTCAGCGAACGTGCCTCGAAAGAGAGAGGGGGATCAGTCGGAAAGTGTTTCGCGGGGTGCTTTGCGGCCCAAAATCCGTTCGGGAGGTAGAATTTCCCGTCCCCCCGTCTCACTGTAGGGGTCGCTGTAGTAGCCAAGGGCATATTCTGCTTGGGTATAGCCCAGCAGATCCTGGAGTTCGGGCTGTAGAGTGCGGGCGATGTCAGGCGGGCAGGATAGGTATTGGTTTTCTTCCTGTCTCAGCCAGCCCAGACAGTACGTCAGATTGAGGCCAAGCCTGGGGTCAGAAGAGACGTTAGCGCCACCGCTATGCAGCACGCTGCCGCTGTAGACGAAGACAGAACCTGCACGCATGGTGGCTTTAAAAATTTGGTCTTTATTGGCTTTCTGGTCCCAGTCCCACAGATGGCTCCCTGGCACGCAGCGGGTCGCACCATTTTCCTCGGTAAAATCTGTGAGCGCCCAGATGGTATTGAACTGGGGCTCGATGCTTGTCGGAAGATAGGTGCCCCAGGCATAGCGATCCCGGTGGATGGGTTGGGCGGGTCCGCCCGGGCCAATTTCGATGGTTTGGGTGAGATGCAGAATGATTTTTTGCGTGTAGGGGCTCAGGAACTCTCGGGCCGCGCCAAGGAGGGTGTCGTGCAGGATAAGGTCCCGACACTGGGGAGAGCGAGCAACCAGAGCGCCAGTGCGCTTGGTCATTCTACCGAGGAAGTCGTCGTGGCCCGCGGGGGTTCTATCGATAAAGGGTCGTAGCTCCGAGACCAGGCTTTGAAGCCTATCCTGTGGAAGAACGTCCTCAATGATGAGGGCGCCGCTACGCTTGAGCTCCTCAACAATCACTCGGGCAGTCGACCCCGGGGGCAGGACAGTTAACGCCATAACAAAATCACCGCATTGATATGCAGGGAGATTACGGCCAGTACAGAGGTGAAGCAATGCGGGGTGGTTTGCTTCTTGGGTGATTAAATGTACATGAAATATTTACTTGTCCACCGCATGTTCGCTATTCATGCGACGATTTGCAGGCACCCGCGGAATAAGGGATGCCATGACAAGGAGAATCAACAAAAGCGAAGAGAGAATTCTTAAGGCTGCACAAATACTCTACTACAGCCGAGGCGTAAGCCTGACTTCCATGGCAGAAATTGCTGCCAAAGCCCAAGTGTCCAGACAGACGATTTATAACGCGTTTGGAAAGAAACTGGATTTGGTTAAGGAGGTCGTGCTCTATGTCGGGGAGGGTGACGAGGAAGTTATTGAGCGACTCTTGCCTCGCTGTGCCGGCCTGGAGGAATCCCTTGAGCTGCTAATCAGCATCCAAGCTGGAGAGCGCGTATGGAACCACGTGGTCGCCATGCCCTTTATGAGGCTTGCCTGCGAGTTAGAGAAACATGCCTCCTATGAAATCGCGCAAAATGCTGAGGTCATGCGGTCGCACTTTGAGAGCGTTCTTGCCAGCCGGCAGCATGTTCTCGAGGCCAAGGGGGCGGATTATCGAGAGGTCGCCGCCTTTTTAGTGAACAATGCCGCGTTACTGAGAGCTGGAGCGAACGATGCTGACGAGCTTCGTCAAATGATAACTGCTCTGAAAGAGATCACCTTGGCTGCTCTTCAATAGGTCAGGCAGCGGCGCCCTTTGCCCCTGGCGCGCGCGTGAGGGCAGCGAAAATATAGCCCCCTAGCGCACCCGCCATGCACTGCGAGATAAGGCCGGGAAGGGTACGGGTGACCGTGATCCCATGGGTTCCAAACAGAAGCAACAACAATAAAATGACTGCGTAGACGCTCACGGCGCCCGCGAAAGCAAATCCGACGGACCTGAATCTAGGCAGCCGCCGCGCTACCGGAGCGGCCAGCACAAAGGCGACCAATAACGCGACGGCTAGTATGGGCAAGTATGCGCTGGCCATGCTGAGGACATCATGCGTCAAGGCAAAAAGACGCTGACTGGACCCTATCGGTACGCCTAGTTCGATCAACCTATTGAGATTGAGCTGTGAATACGTCAGCACGGCGAAAAGATAGGCACCGGTCACCGCACAAAGAAAACCAACTATATTCCTAAGCATGATCCCCTCGGGAGTTTCACTGAGATCATGAAAAGGTATCATGGCACATAGTCATTCTGTTGGATTTAGGGAAATATTTATGCGTTCCGCCTTACCAAATGTTTTTGCTGCCGCCCTATGCTCCGTTTTCTTCGCGCTCTGTATCTCAGCGCTGGCAGGTACCTCAGCCAAATACCGCCTGGATACCCTGGCCGAAGACCTAGACTATCCGTGGGGGCTGGCCTTTCTTCCAGACGGGGGGATATTGATTACCGAGCTTGGGGGCACTCTGCGGCTGTTGTCACCCGATGGCACCCTGGGCTCCCCGATTGAGGGTGTGCCCGCTGTGTATCGTGCGAGTCAGGGCGGGTTATTTGATGTGTTGCTCGACCCAGACTTCGCGCGAAATCAAACGCTTTATCTTTCTTATGCGGCAGGCGATTCTGATCAAAACGGTACCACCGTCGCTCGGGCAGCGCTCCGCAACGGCAGACTCCAAGATGTCTCGGTGATTTTCACCACCAATCCCTCCAAGTATGCGCCTTTGCACTATGGTGGCCGAATGATCCTGTTGCCGGACGATAGCATTTTGCTCACCACCGGTGATGGGTTCGATTTCCGTGAACAGGCACAGGTCGTTGAATCTGAACTGGGAAAGACCATACGCATCCTGCGTGATGGCAGTGCGACGGGTAACCCCTTTGAGCAGGCGCCGAGAGTCTGGAGCTTTGGACATCGGAATCCACAGGGATTGGCGATCGCTAAAGACGGAACGGTTTACCAACACGAGCATGGTCCCAGAGGGGGCGATGAGGTCAATATCATCCTGCCGGCGCTCAACTATGGATGGCCGGCAGCGACCTACGGAATTGACTATAACGGCGCGTTGATCAGCCCTTATCAGGAGCTTGAAGGCATGGAGCCGCCGATTCATCACTGGACGCCCTCGATCGCGCCCTCCGGGTTGGCAATTTACGAAGCAGATGTGTTTCCAGAGTGGAAAAATAGCCTCTTTGTTGGCGCTCTCGTGGATAGAGAGGTCCGCCGTCTTCAGCTCAGCGATGCCCAGGTCATAGCAGAAGAGACGCTGTTTTCGGAACTCGATAGCCGGATTCGAGATATCCGGGTGGGTCCTGATGGACTGCTTTACATTTTGACGGATGGCGTTGGCGGCGCTTTGATTCAGGTGAGGCCCTCTCATGCGCCATCTGTTGCAGCGCCGGGTGCGGAGTAGTACAAACAGCACCTTGATTGCATTAGATGAGGGTAGCGGGATGGAATATAGCAGTGCAGAGCTTGGTTGGCCGGATGCGGCGCTTGAGCGCCGATCCTTAGAACTGAGTTTCCGGGGGGAAACGTTTGTCGGACACCTGGTCGCGCCGGGCGGCGCCGAGCCCAGGCCCTTGGTGCTGGTGATCCATAACTATCAGGGCCTTAAAGGCTTTGATGTGCAGGTGGCTGAGTACTTGGCGCGCGTGGGTTATGTGGGTCTTGCAATCGATCTTTACGGTAATGATGTGCCTGTGCACCAGCGCGATTTTCCTGATGACATGTCGCAAGTGGAGGCGTATCAACGTCGCTGCTTTGAAGCCATGGTTCGACTTGATCACGACTATGAGCGGTTTCGAGCATTGCTCGGTGCTTGGAGGGACCTTGGCATGACGGATCCATCCGTAGACCATCAGGTCTCTCCTGGGGCCATGGGTTATTGTCTCGGAGGCGTTGCGGTCCTCGAAGCGGTGCGGGGTGGGCTCGATTTCAGCGCGGTGGTGTCCTTTCATGGGCTGTTACAAACGGGAGAGGATCCCAGTCCCTCTCGCTTTGGCGTGGAGCGCGCACCGCTCAGGACCTGCCCAAACGTTCACAATACGAAAACCGTGATTCGGATTGAAAACGGGGCACACGATCATTTAGTGCCGGATTCGAGCAAGCAACGCTTCTATGAAGAGATGGATACGGCAGGGGTAGATTGGACATTTCATGAACATGCGAAGGCACCTCATGGTTTTGCCCTGCCGTCCAGATTGGGGCCGCCCGGGCACCTCCATGAGGCCGCGGATCGACGCTCAACCCAGAATATGCTCAGCCTATTTAGAGAAGTCTTCCCCAACGTAGAACAACAGCATGTATCACCTAATGCTGGAGGCTCGGCTATTCCCTAGAAGTCCCATCCTTGGGTCGGCTATCACCTCGGCCTATTTGTACTGCTCGAAGAACCGCCAGATTTCCTCTGCAGCGTCTATGTCCTGGTTAGGAAAGCCCCAAGCTAGCCAGGCCCTCGGTCGCCACCAGGCCATCGGTGCGCCGGGCCAGGCATGGCCACCGCCAACAACGCGAAGGAATTCAACGACCATGTCACTGTCTGAGGCGGTATAGCGAACTCGCTCAACACGACTGCCATCGAGGAATGAGGGGTTAGGAAGGGATTCCTGTTGGACATCATCAAGCCGATAGTGATTGACCCAGTGTTGGATCACATCCTCAGTGCTGAGGTAGGCGCCCCAGCCATCACGGTTGGTTGGGTCACCCTCAGGCAGGGTGACGGCGTCCTCGGTACCGTTCACCGCCAATACCGGAATTGGTTTCTCGGGCGTACAGTCATGCTGCCAACTGGTCATCATTGTGCCGGTGACCGGGGCGATCGCGTCAAAGTGTTTGGACGCTTTGCAGGCGAGATAGAAACTCATATCGCCGCCGTTAGACATGCCGGTGGCGAACACGCTGCTGAGTGCGATCCCAAATCCCGCGTCCATGTGTTGACGTACGTGGTTTACGACGGCGATGACGAAGGCGACGTCATCTACGTCGCTGGCGCTGTGAAACTGGTAGCCAACATTGAAAAAGGTGCGACCCTGGTCGTCCTGGGTGCCCTGAGGGTACGCGACGATAAAACCTTCTCGGTCCGCGACGGCATCGATGCCTGAGTAGCTCTGGAGTCGCTGGGCTGAGCTACCGAAGCCGTGCATGGCGACTACCAAGGGTGCCCTGGCAGGTAGGCTATCGGGCACGTGCAGGCGGTAGTGCCGGCTTCTGCCTTGATGCGTGATGGAAAGCTGCGTACTGGAAGCAGGCGCCCGGCCATTATCCGAACTGGCTCTTGCTGCGGAGACGAGCTGGCTCGGCAAAGGTGCCAACAAAGAGGCGCCCAGGGCCAGGGCGAGCGCCACAGCGTTGAATCGTGTCGTGTTCATCCAACCTATCGTGTTATATCGATCCCGGCCGATCGGACGGACGCCTCACCCTGCGCCAGCTAGTCTTGTCCCATGGACCAGGTTTTGCTGGATTGGCGAGCACGCTCGAATTCCGAGAGCGATTCGTCAAGAGGCCGTGGATTTAAGCAACGCTTGTATTCTGCTTCTTCGAGGGCAGAGGTGGGTTGCGACATAGGAGTTTCGTTTCTGGCTGACGGCTGCATTGTTGATCTTCCTTCAGTTAAGTTGTCCAAACTCCCTCTCCTTCGCAAGTAATATATCGGGCGTCGGGCGGAAAAATATAAGGAATAATTGAAAAGGAATATATTCCGTCTAGGACATAAAGTTTTTTTTAGAAATTACTTGACCAAGCGGCCGTTAGAGCCGTTTAAGGGATAGCCAGAGAGGATCTGCAGTGCGTAACAACCTGCTAACGGGGCAAATGGGTCTAGGAAGCACTTTTTTTCAAACGGTCGCTGGCCTCGATTCGCCACCAGAGTCAGGTTTGGAACGACCTAATGCGAATTGGGGGGCTATCGTTCTCTCGTTAGAAGCACTTTCCC
>CENJ01104213.1_pt1 | contig 20649 bp, 23 predicted proteins | sample 356161 | NCBI WGS metagenome assembly CENJ01 (sample SAMEA2619531, study PRJEB7988) | marine metagenome | biome: marine biome (ENVO:00000447); feature: surface water layer (ENVO:00002042); material: "saline water (ENVO:00002010), including plankton (ENVO:xxxxxxxx)" | depth 5 m
CTGTTATTCAGCCTGGCCGTCTATGCGCTTCCGTTCTTCGTCGCCGTCACGGTCGGCTACTACGCGTTTGAAAACGGGGCGGGGCCGATCGGCGCCATCGCCGTCGCCCTGTTCGCCGGCGCCGTCGCTCTTATCCTCGGGCAAGTCGCGTTCGCCACGATCCGGTCACCGACCATCCGCCTGGCGATCGGCGCGCTCTATGCCTTGCCGGCAGGAGTGGCCGGTTTTCACGTGGTCAAAGGGCTTTCTGAGACCGGCGGCGCAGGCGAGGCGTGGACCCTCATCTTCGCGAGCATCGGTGCGATCATCGTCGGCGCGACGGCATGGGTGCGCATCGCATCCCTTGTAGGACCTGACGTGCATCATCAGCTAGTCTGAAAGTTCTCCATTACTGGCGACTGGCATGCAAACCGACCAGCCGAGAGAGAAGGATCACGGTATAGAGCGTACCACCTATCGCTTCGAAGGTGACGAAGGACTGCGCGTAGAATCCGACAGGAGTGATATCGCCGTAGCCGAGTGTGGTGAGGGTAACGTAGCTGAAGTAGACCATCTGTTGCCAGTCGATAGCGGCACCCGAACTGGCCACGAAGGACCCCGGCGCGCACCATTCGATGAAGGCCAGAACGGCGGCGAAGCCCGATCCGATGACGAGGTAGAGCGAAGTGGCCGAGAGGAGCACATCGGTCATCACTGTCCGCGCGCCGAAGGTGTAACGGGCCAGCACCACGATCATGCCGAGATGATAAACCATGGATGTCAGGTAGACGGCGAGTGCTGTCCCGTTCGAGGGGACATAGGAGTTCAGAATGCCCGCGATGAACACAGCGAGCCCCGCGCTCCCAACAAAAATGCGTAGAAGGCGATGACCCGTGAGTGCCCAGGTCGCCACCCCGAAAATCGCCGCGTAAAAGCCATAGAACAGTGCAGGCCAAACCCCAGCGGCGGCCGACAAGGGATAGGTCAGATTGTGGATCAGGATTGCCGCCAGAAAGCCAGCATTGGCGGCGACCTTGTTCCTGGCGGTGGGAAGCGACAGCATCTCAGGCCGCCTTCCGATGGCCGAGCGCCGCCATGGCCGCCATAATCAGCAGGACACCCGCGCCGAGCCAGAGCCCGTGCAGATGCAGACCCACGCATGCCCAGCCCCAGGCCGCAAGGGCAGCCACGGCCAGAAGGTAGAGGCCGCGCAACCGTTCCGCGGTGACGCGGTGAAAGATTGTGCAGCCGAGAAGGAAGAGCGATGGCCCGGCGAAGGCGATGAGCGCGGTTTCGGCATGGATCGCGTCATGCGGATGGGCCACGATCATCTCAATGGCGACGGCGGTCACGATGGCCCCGCAGACGGCCACGCCATGAGCATAGGCCAGACCTGCGCGGGCGAGACTGGTGTGATCCGTCTCATGTTCAAATCGGTGTTCCCCCGGCTCCGCGAGATCGACGAAGTAGATCCACCAAAGTGTCACGATCAGCAGGAACCCGATCAGCGCGGCCAGCCCCGTATCCACATGGATCTCGTGGCTGACCAGATAGCCGCCGAGCAGGAGAATGGATTCGCCGAGCGCGATGATGAAGATCAGTTGGTTACGCTCGAAGAGATGCAACCCTTTCAGTGTCCAGCTCGACATCGGGGTCGCGCCTTGGCCCGGAAGCCAGAACCCCAAATAGGGCGCGGCATAGTCGATCAGCACAGCAAGGATCCAAAGCGCCAGCCGTGCAGGCTCCACAAAGGCGCCGATGATCCAGAAGACGCCGGAAATCGCGCTCCAGGCGCCAAGCTGGAAATAGTTACGCCCCATGATCTGACCGCGAAAGACAAAGGTCATGTAGGCTGCGCGGATCAGCGCCATGGAGACATACGCGACGGCGAACAGCTCCGCGCGTTCGTTAAAGGCCTGCGGCGCCGCCACCGCCATCAGCAGCGCGCAGCCCATCAGGACAATCATCAATCCACGCCCGCTAGGATGATCCGGGTTCACCCAGTTCGCGGCCCATGCGGTGTAGTTCCACGCCCACCAGACCGCGGCGAAGAGCGTCAGATACTCAAGCGCGCCGAGCCAGTTCGCGTGTTCCAACAGGTAATGCGAGAGCTGAATGATGGTGAAGACGTAAACGAGATCGAAGAACAGCTCCATATTGGTAACTCGGGGCGTTTCTTTGGGAGCGAGGTCGCGTAAGGCGCCAGTTGGCACGAGGCGATGAATTAGGCTGGACATGGAATTTCCCCGTGGTGTTTTTAGTAACTATCCCTGAAATCCGCCTGCATTCAAATATTGGCTTTCCTCGGCCGTCGGCATGCGTTCGAAGATCGGCTGCCTGTGGGGAAAGCGGCCGAAGCGGGCGATGATGTCGCGATGACGCTTTGCCTTGTGGAGCCCCGAAGGTAGATAGCGGCGATGGAGTGCGACCGACAGGTCCTGATCCTTAAGCGTTTCGGAATGGGCGAAGGGTAACAGCATGAACAGGCGTAAGTCTCGCGGCGCCTGTCCGATGAACTCTTGCTTCTCAGCGTGGTGCGCAACCGACAGGGCCTGCTGATCTGAGTGATACATCTCTTTCGTGCCGCGAAACGCGTTGCGTGGATACTGATCCAGCAGGATCAGCAGTGCGAGACAGCCCTCGGGTATGGCCTCCCAAGCCGAGAGATCACCCGCCATGGCAGCCTCGTGCAGGGAGGCGAAGCGCTTGCGAAAGGCGGCGTCGAACGCGGGGGACTTGGAGAACCAGTCTTTGGATGCCGCTCGCCACCATGCGATCACTTCACCGATACGCGGATCTGTCATACTGCGCGCCAATCTTGCTGGATGGAAAAGGCCGGCGGCAAGTCGCCGCCGGCCAAAACGGCTCACTTAGTGGTGTAGCCGCCGTTGACGAGGATGGTCTGGCCGGTCATCCACCATCCGTCGGAGACCATGAAGGTGATCCAAGGCGCGATATCCTCGATGTCGGTCAGGCCTGTCTTCGAGAAGGGAGAAAGCGCTGCTGCGGTTTTGTGGTACTGCTGCGCTTCCTCACCCTCGGCCGGGTAGAAGAACGGCGTATCCATTGGGCCGGGGCCGATTGCAGTTACTGAAATGCCGCGATCTCCGAGTTCCTTAGACGCAGCACGGGTGAAATGCTCCACCGGCGCTTTCAGTCCTTCATAGGCCGCATAGAAGGGCGTATAGGCGCCCAGTAGTGAAGTGACGATCGTGCAGATCTTGCCGTTATCGTTGACGTGCTTGCCAGCCTCTTTGAGGAAGAAGAAGGCGGACTTCACATTGACCGCACAGGATTGATCGAAGACCTCTTCAGTCACCTCGGCCATCGGCTTCTTCACCACCATGCCGACCGTGTTGATCGCGATGTCGGGGCGTCCCACGGCAGCGACCGTGTCCGCGAGCAGTTTTTCCATCGCCGCCGCCGAGGTCAGGTCAGCCTGGAAGGCCACCGCTTCGGCGCCAGCGGATTTGATCGCCGCGATCGTTTCTTCGGCGGCCGCCTTCGTGGCGTCGCTGTTATAGTGGATGGCGATGGCCCTCGCGCCGGCTTGGGCGAATTCGCGCGCCAGCAACCCGCCAAGGTTCTTCGCGCCGCCAGCGATGAGAACCACTTTGCCTTCGATACTGTTTCTCGACATGTCATTTCCTTTCCGGTGGTGAGTGCGCCTTCGGATCGACGCCTTGCGCAGAAAGTGACCTGTCTTCAAATAAAGATAAATCGACAGTTCTTGACATCATTTGCCGGAAATGACGAACAATATGCATGGATCGAATTCATCAGATGCACGTGTTTGTTCAGGTCGTGGAATGCGGAAATTTCACCCGCGCGGCTGCGGCCCTCGGACTTCCACGCTCGACGGTATCCAGTGCGGTGCAGGCGCTTGAAGACAGACTCGGCGTACAGCTTCTTCAGCGCACGACCCGCGTGGTGCGTCCGACACAGGAGGGGTTGCAGTTCGCGGATACTGCCCGCGATCTGGTCGATGCGGTCGCGCAGGCCGAGGGACAATACCGGCTTCGGCCAGATGATATCTCGGGGCGTCTGCGGATCGACATGCCAAGCCGGATTGCCAGGCGCATGGTGATTCCGCATCTGCATGAGTTTCGCGCGCGCTTCCCGGCGGTAATGCTGGATATCAGCGCCACGGACCGGATGATCGATCTGGTCTCTGAGGGGATTGACGCGGTGGTGCGTCTGGCCGTTCTGGAGGACAGCGAACTGATTTGTCGCAAGATCGGCGATGTACCGATGTTGACATGCGCTGGGGCGGAGTATCTGGCGAATTACGGAACACCACTGACCCCTGCGGATCTTTCGGGTCATCAACTGGTCAACTATGCGCTACGCATGCCTGCACTCTCATCCGAGTGGGAAGGGCGTGAGAACGGGCGTGAAGTCACCGTCGCCATGTCGAGCCACCTTTGCGTTGACAATGCGGAAAGTTACGTCTCTGCCGCTCTGCATGGTCACGGTCTGATCCAGGTCCCCGCGCATGACGTCACCGATGACATAGCCGCTGGCCGACTTATCGAGGTGCTGACTGAGTACCGACCGGCGCCCGTGCCAATTTCCATTCTCTATGGGCGCCGCCGGCACGTCGCACCAAGACTGACAGTGTTCATGGACTGGTTATCGAACCTGCTGCGAGATGAAGGTTTTGCCGAGACTTAACACTAGATGCGATATGCAAGGCTGGACGGTTTTGTACTTTGATCTCAGCAGTTTAAACGCCGACTGCCTCCAATATGAACGGACTGAAACAATGAAGCATCCTTGGCGCTTAGAGCTTCTTGCAGAGCGCCGCAAATAGATGAAGCTGCGAGTCAGGCGTCTTCATGTCCAGGCGCTACCGCATAGACGTCGGATAGCTGCTCGATCAGGCCCGACTGGATCGGCGCCGTCGCCTCATTGATTGCCGCGACGCCCATGTCATCGCCGACCTGGGTACGCAGGGGACGCTCGCCTGTCATCTCGACAAGCTCTATGATCCGGTCTGCAACATTCCGGGCATCATTACCCGCATGGCCCTGCTCGAACAGGTCGAGGAACATGCCCAGCATCTTTTCCCGACCCGCAGCATGCGGGCCATAAGAGTCCAGCGTACCGGATCTGTCCGGGGACGGCGCAGTGTTCACAAGATCCGTTGCATGACCGCTTGGCTCGATTAGAACCGACTGGATGTTGAACGGGGCGAGTTCATAGTTAAGGCTTTCCGACCAGGCCTCCATCGCCCATTTCGAAGCGCAATAGACCCCGAAATAGGGAATCGCCAGCCGCCCGGCGGAGGAACTGATATTGATGAGCAGCCCTTCCCGGCGCTTGCGCATGGCGGGCAAGACCGCCTGGCTCATCGTAGCAAGGCCGAACATGTTGACGTCAAAGCACGCCCGCATCTTTTCGAGCGAGAAAGCCTCGGTCACGCCGACCGGCATGATGCCGGCATTGTTCACGAGCACGTCCAGCGAGCGTTCAAGTTCGATCTCGGCAGCGACCCGCGTGCAGTCATGCTCGGAGGTGACATCCAGCTCGACCACACGAAGGGAATATCCAGCGCCCGCAGCGGATTTCTGCAGGGCCTGTGCGGCCTCGCGGTTGCGGCCGCTGATATCGCGCATGCCTGCGAAAACGTGATGACCGCAGGCGGCAAGCGTCCGGGCGGTCAGGAGGCCGATGCCACGGCTGGCGCCGGTGACGAGGACCGTTTTGGCGGTGGGTTGGGTCATGCGTCTACACTCCACTTTTGAAGACTGATTTGAGAAAGAGATTGAGCGGGCCATCATCGCCGGTCGCTTTCATACGTGTCAGGGCGCCGCTCCAGGCGTTCAGCAGCCAGTCGGCCGCTTCCTCCGCACTCAGGTGGGACAAGCCGATCTTCGACAGGTCGGCTTTACCGAGGCAGGCGGCAAGCTCTCCGGAGAGGTCGCCCCAATTGCCTTTCAGTTCGGACTGGAAGGTCGGCACTTCATCGGCGAGTTCGGTCGTCAAATTGCACATCAGACACCCCTCCGCGAACCTCCTGTGTTCCATGTCGGACCGTGCCGCTTCAAAGAAATTCTTCAGGCGGGTCAGCGGCGGCACGCGCTCGTCGCATAGAACCCGGTGGGCGAAATCGACCTGCGTGTCCGAATAGCGGTGCGCGACCGCAATGCCGAAGTCCTCCTTGCTGTCGAAGTAGTGATAGAAGGAGCCCTTGGCGACGCCTGCCTGTTTCAGCACGTCATTGATGCCGGTTTCGAAAAAACTCTTCTGGCGGAACAGTTGCTGGCCGGTTTCGAGCAGCTTCTCCCGCACCGCATAGTAGTGTTCCTGGTTTCTGATCCGCGCCATGCGACCCTCCTTAGAAGATGCTAATATAAATAGACCAGTCTATTTTTTATTCAACGTCGCTCACCGAATTTGGCTGGAGAAATGCGCTCAATACTTTGTGAGTGCATACTTTTTGTGTTGATGCGAAATGTCCTTGAATGTGCTGGAAAAAATCCTCTGACCTCAACTTAAGGTCCTCGCATGCATAGTGAGACTTCCTGAGTTGGAACTCGTTCTCGTGAGAATCTATTTGACAAACGTAAAATAAGTGGCATGTGTTTGCCTGCGATCACAGTAGGTATTCTATGCAGCAAAAGCCCAATGATCCCCGCTTCCATAGAAGCAGAAGCACACTGATCGAAGCGATGATCCAACTGGTGCGTGAGCAACCAGTTGTGTCCATATTGATCACGCAGGTCGTTGAAGTGGCAGGGGTGACGCGCCCCACCTTCTACCAGCACTTCGCCGACGTCCCATCTGCGGCGCGGGCCGCGGCGCTCCACCAACTTTCAGAGGCATACCCACATATTGAAAGCGGGCTTGAGCGTGCCAGTGTTGAGGAAGTCCGCACAATGCTGGAAAAGCGAACTGTGTCAGTGCTGCGTCATCTTCACACAGACAAAACATTCTATCTCAACGTATTCGATAGCGCGGGCAATATCGATCTTTTCGAGGGACTGGTCGGGATTGTGTCGGAGCGAATGATGCGACCCGGCTTCCAGAGGAAGACTCATCCGAACGAAGATGAGCGTGACCTGAAGCTCCTTCTGGCCGGCGGCCTCACATGGTTATCGATCAATTGGTTGCGTAAGGGAGACAAAGCGTCTTCGGCGGAGGCAATGGCGCGGAGAATCGTCAAGTTCGCGCTAAAGATCGGGGACATGGCATGATTCTACAGTTTATGCGGATTGCTCTGTGAACTCACGCTGAAGCGCAATTTCTGATATGTCGTTTTACCCCAATCGGTTCTGGATTTCCATCAGCTTGGTTTCGAAGATTTCCGCTGGGGTGTGATAGCCGAGGCACTTGCGCGGTGTTGAATTGAGGCGGTGGCAAATCGACCTCAAATATCGATTTGTCAGTGCCGTCGGTTCGGTTGAGCGAGGGAGATACTTCCGCAGCCTGTTGTTCGTGTTCTCGACAGTACCTTTCTGGTAGGGAGCTTGCGGATCACAGAACCATGCATCCGCGCCGATCCCGGCTGTGAGATGCTTCCAGGCCGAGAATTCGGTGCCACGATCAAAGGTGATGGACTGGCGCGCGTCGGCGGGCAGGGGAGCGAGCCCTTGGATCAGCGCCTCCATGATAGGCTTGGATTGGCGATCCTCGTTGCGAAAGACGACTGCGAAGCGGCTGACGCGCTCGACCAGGGACGTAACATTCACCTTTCCATGTTCTTTGCGGAACATCATCAGATCGCATTCCCAGTGGCCGAACTCGGCGCGCTCAGAGACACGCTCAGGCCTGTGCGACAGGCTTTGATTATCGAACATATGGGTCCGGTTGTGTCTGCGGTAACCACGCGGCCGACGACGACGGCGGTGTTCCGGCAAATGGCGGAAGAACTGTTCCTCACGACCGTCTTTGGAATAAGCGAAGCGGTAGATCGTCTCATGGCTCACCCGGATCGGGTGGCGTTCCAGCCGCATCCGGCCCGCAATCTGTTCGGGCGACCAACCAGCCTTCAGACGGTCTTCGATGGTTTCTTTGAGTTCAGGGTACACGATCATCTTGCGATGGATCGCGCGGCGCTTCTCATACTTGGCCTGGGCCGTCATGCAGTAGTAACCGTTCAGCTCCGGCAGTTCGGTGTCCTCAAAGGTGTTCCGCTTCAACTCGCGATAGATCGTGGACGCTGCGCGACCCAACCGATCCGCAATCTCTGGAACCGGCATTTTGGCTTCAAGCCACTTTGCGAGCTTGCGGCGCTCGTCCAAATTCAGGTGACAATAGTGGCTTCCCATTCTTCATACTCCATGCAACTCTATGTATTCCTACAGAATTTGCACTTCGTTTGTGAATCCACCCTCGAAGGACGAGACGACCGATAATTCATCTCCTGATCGGGTGGGCAATCTGTGTTGTCGCCTTATCGATTTCGCCTGCCGCGCTTGCTCAGGAGAATACACCGGTTGCGTTGGATTATAATGCCGCAGAGCTAAAGTTCCTGGAACGATCCGATGCGATCGCTGCGGCCAGCGATAAAGTCAACGCGATGCAGGCGCAGGAACGGTCGACCAGACATCTGCATCGTCCAGACATCGATTTTGAATTTCAGCTGCTAGAGTATCAGAAGACACTCTATCTACCTCTTGGCTCCTTGTCGCCTCTCATTAAAGACTATGGGATCCCCGATCCGCTGGTATTTCGTCAAGAGATGAGCAGTACACGTCCAATTTTCAGTGCAACATTGCCGATATATACCGGAGGGGAGATCGCTGCGGCAAAGGATGGTGCCCGGGCGCAAGTAGATGGGGCGCGCGCAGAGCAGAACCTTACCGTGGAAGACGGCCTGCATCAGCTCGTAAGCGCATATTTTGGCCAACAATTGGCGGAGCGGGTGCTCGGCGTAAGGCGGGATGTGCTGTCCGGATTAGAACAACATCTCAAGGATGTAACACGCATGGAAGACGCCGGACTTGCGAGCCGAGCGCAGCGCCTGCAGGCGGAAGTCGCGCGTGACGAAGCGAAACGCGAATATGAAAATGCCATAGCGAGCTTGGCGACCGCGAATGTTGCACTTGCCGGTTTGTTGCGGTCCCCAAGCGGTGTACGCCCGCTCAGTCCCCTGTCTGTAATATCTGAGCCGCTTAGGCCTGTCGAAGACTTCAAGGCGTCTGCGCTTGCAACCCATCCTGAGCTCATGAGGTTGCAGGCGATCACTGACCAGGCCGATGCCGGAGTGCGCCAGGAGATCTCCAAACAACGCCCTCAAGTCTATGGGTTCGCCCAATACAATCTGGATCGTGAGGATGCCCTCTTGACTGATCCCGATTGGATGGTTGGCGTTGGGTTTAGGTACAAGTTTCTCTCTGGTGTTGATCGTAAGGAAGGGGTTGCCTCTGCAAGGGCGGTTGCAGATCAAGCGCGGGCGGGTCGCAGGGAAGCGAGAATCCAGATCGAGATCGGTGTGACTAGGTCCTGGTTCGAGGTGGAAGCGGCGCGGAAGAATTTCCTCCTTCTCGACTCGGCTATCGCCTCGGCCAAGGAAAACCTCCGTCTGCAAAGGCTTGCTTATAGCGAGCAGCAGGCGACATCCCTTGATGTCATCGATGCACAGCTGGGTCTTGGGCGGGCGCGTATTCAGCAGACCCAGGCTGCATATGACTACATTGTTGCGTTGGCGGATCTACTGTCGATCAGCGGGAAAATGCTAGAAATGCCACATTTTTTAAACCGCGCCGACAGGGTGGTCCCATGACTGAAGACATAGAGATTGAAGAAAGCGGCGAAGCAGTGGGGGCTGAGGTGGAGCCCCCTTTGGCGAGGCAGGCGCAGGGCAAGTCGCGCAAACCATTGTTCGCTCTTGTGGGCGGCATCGGTCTTGTCATTCTGATCGTATCAGGGCTCTGGCTCGGCTATCGTCCGGTCCAGGATCAGATCGAGGGCATGGTCGATGCGCGAGAGATCCGGGCCGCCAGCAAGGTGACTGGCCGGATAGAAGCGTTTCATGTCTCCGAAGGGGCGCGGGTTACCGCCGGACAGCTTCTGTTTACGGTCGATAGTCCTGAAGTCGTGGCCCGGTCGCAACAGGCCAACGGTGCGGTTACCGCTGCAAGAGCCATGGAGGCGAAGGCGGAGGACGGTGCGCGCGCAGAAGATATACGCGCGGCCGAGGCTCAATGGCGTCGCGCGAAGGCGGCCGCCGATTTGGCGGGAGCGACGCATCAGAGAATTCAGCGGCTCTTCAACGAAGGGGTCGTGCCGGGACAACAAAGAGACGAGGCTGAAGCAAATGCGGTCGCTTCGAAAGAGGCGGAGCGCGCAGCCAGAGCTGTTTATGATCAGGCGCTGGCTGGCGCCCGCGACGAAGACAAGCTGGCGGCCAGCGGTCAGCTTGAGCAAGCGTTGGGCGCCTTTGCCGAGGTTGAGGCTGCGGCCGCAGAAACGCGCATTGCCTCACCGGCGGATGGGGAAGTCGGTCGACGCCTTGCTCAAGTGGGAGAGTTGGTGCCGCAGGGCTTTCCGGTATTCATGGTGACGGAAACCGGGGATCCCTGGGTGACCATCTTCGTACGCGAAGACCAGTTTAGTGATTTGCGGCGAGCAGCGGTTTACAAAGGGACCATACCCGCTCTTGGAGATAAGGAAGCTGAATTTCAGGTCACATTCATTGCACCCGCAGGCAACTTTGCCACTTGGCGGGCGACGCGCCAATCCAGCGGCTATGACGTCAAGAGCTTTGAGGTTCATCTTAAACCGACTGAACCAATTGAACGGCTTCGTCCGGGGATGACGGTGCTTTTTCCCTGGCCGCAGCGATCAGAGCCATGAGGGCGTTCGCGTCGTCGTTTGTGCGAGAACTCGATTTCCTGTCCCGCAATTTCTGGGATCGCGCGATGGTCAGTTGGTTTCCGGCTATGTTGCTTGGGATACTCGCATGGGTGTTTGGGGCTGGTGTTGTCCGCGATCTTCCCATAGTGCTTGTGGATCAGGACCAAACGCAGATTTCGCGAGAACTCGGCTTAAGATTGGATGCAGCCCCGGCGATTCATGTTGTCGCGAGCATATTAGATTTCGGTGAGGCGAAGCAATTTGTGCAGGCCCGCAAAGCCTACGTCGTCGTTCTCATACCGAGCGGTGCGTCTCGTGAGATCCTGCAGGGCAATAGTGCTGCGATCGAGGTCTTTTACAATGCCAGCTATTCCACAGCATCCGGAGCTTTGCTCCGGGATGTCAATTCTGTTATCGAGGATTATTCTGCAAAACTTGCTATGCGGCAGACGGCGGCTCTTCAGCCCAGTGGGGTAAGGCCTCCACCCATCAAGGTTCAGAGTACGCTCCATTTCAACCCGCAAAGAAGTTACGAATTTCAGTTGGTGTCGCTGTTGCATCCGGCGCTTTTACACCTCGCTTTCATGATTGCGGTGACAAGCGCGCTTGGACGCGAGTTGCGGGACCGGACCATTGGAGAATGGTTGTGCGAAAGGTGGTCGACCGTGCCTGCCATCGCCGGCAAGATCGCGCCGTACATCCTGATATTCATGGGCTGGAGTCTTGTTGTTACGGTGTATCTCGCCAAGTTTCGTGGATGGCCGATCCAGGGGCGCGTTAGTCTGCTTATTCTGGCCTATTTGTGCATGTATACGGCATATTCCGCCATCGCTCTGGCGCTGGTCGGGGTTACAAGGTCAATGATGCAGTCCCTTTCGGTGGCTGGGATTTATGCGGGTGCGTCATTCGCTTTCACGGGCGCGATCTTTCCAATTCAATCCGCATCAGGATTCGCGCGGGTCTGGAGCCAGATTCTCCCGTTCACCTGGTTCACAAAAGTTTTGAATGGGCAGTGGAGCATGGCGGGGCCGCCGGAAGTCGCCATCGGCTACATCGGCATATTGTGCCTGTTCACCGGCCTGGGAACACTCATCGGTCTGCCCGGCTATATCAACGCTGCAACCCAGCCTGCGGTATGGGGGCGAAGATGATTGCCCGCGCCTTTTTTGCGACATTCAAAGCGATTCTTTCTGATCGCCCGGCATTTCTCTTACTGGGTGTCTCCTTTGTTCTTTATTCATTTTTCTATCCCTCAGCCTATACAGGCCAGGTGGCGGTGCGTTTGCCACTGGTGGTAGTCGATCTTGATAACAGCGCATCGAGCCGGTCGTTGGCGGTGAAGATCGGAGCAACACAGCAGGCAAGAGTCGTTGCGCGTGCGCCATCACTGAACGAGGCGCAAATTCTCTTGGAGGATGAGCGGGCAACAGCAATTGTTCTGATTCCATCCGGTTTTGGGGATGAAATTCGCGCCGGTGGGCAAGGCGTCGTTTCACTCTATGGAAATGGTGCATACCTTCTGCGTAGTGGAGCCGCCCTATCAGGCGTGGCGACGTCCTTAGGAGCGTTGGCGGTTGAGTCAGCAAAGGATCAGGCTCGGACTCTTGGTGCGCCAGCTGCCAACCCTTTGAAATTCATTGAAAGACCCTTGTTCAATACACGAGAGGGATACGGGAGTACGGTCGTTCCTGGTGTTGTCTTCCTGATTGTGCATCAGACCTTGTTGATGGGGTTGGCGCTCCTGGCTGCGACGTTGCGTGAGGCGCAAGGACGAACAAAATTCCCGCTGCGGACCTTTCTGGGGATCGCTTTGGCTTTTTTTGTGCTCGGCGTTGCGGAAGTTTTCTATTTCTCAGGTTTTGTCTTCTGGTTGCAGGACTATCCCCGGGGCGCGGGACGCCTCGGTGATCTTCTTCTTTCGGGGGGGCTGTTTGTATCGGCGACCATAGCTGGCGCACTTGCTCTTGGAAGCTTTTTTCGTACGAGGGAGCGGCCGGTGCAGATATGGATCATCACCTCTTTGCCGATCTACTTCCTGAGTGGTTTGTCCTGGCCCATTGAGGCGATGCCGCATTGGCTCGCCGTTTTCCGCCGACTATTTCCTACCAGCTCGGGAATTCAGGTCATGATCGGGCTCAATCAGATGGGAGCCCCGCTGTCCAATCTGTGGCCAGATCTGGCGAACCTATTCGGCTTGACGGCGGCATATGGGGTGATCGCTGTTTGCCGTCTTGTGGATTTCTCGGGTGGGGCAGGCCTATCGTCGCTGACCAAAGGGCGTATTGCTCTTTCACAAAAAGCGCTGAGTGGAGCCGACGAACGTTAAGGCAAGGGGCTGGTTCACAGCGGCGCAGGCTTATATCTGATTAGCGCCGTAGAGACCCAGCATATGTCCTAGTGATGTCTTTAGGGTTCGATCAGTCCCTTCAGAAAAATAAGTAACACCTGATCCCGAGGCAACGTGTTGTCCACCGGTCCACACAAGACGAGTCCGGACCATAAAGCGTATAAGCTGATTGCAAGCTGTACGGACGGAATTCTGAAGTCGAGTGCAAATCGCGCCTTCAGGAGATCCAGAACTGAAGCGAGCGCCGCATAACTGGCTTTTCGGGTATCGGCACATTGAGCCGCAAACTGGGTGTCACGCCGTGCCTGCAATTGCAATTCAATCGCCAGCAGTGACCATCGCGTGTCTTGAGAAATCTGCGCAAGGCGGCTGGCAAGCTTCTCCAGGGCGTCGTCGAGTGTGTCGTCTGTTGCTTCCTTCGCCAGATCAAGAAGCAATTCGGCTTCGTGTTCGATATGACGTTGGAGAACCGATAACAACAAGTCCTCCTTGCCAGCGAAATTGGAGTAGAAGGCGCCTTGGGAAAACCCCGCCGACTCGCACAAGCTTCGCAGAGACGTCGCATTGATTCCTCCTTCGGCGAACAGGGTTTCAGCCGTATCGAGGAGGCGGTCACGAGTCTGTCTTTGCTGTTCTTGCCGGGACAGCCGGCGGTGGGGGCTCTTCATCGGTACATTCTTTTGACTGCCGCCCAATTTCTCGAGCTCAGTCTCCCTTCCTTTCAAATCCCTTACGGAATGTCGTGATCCACGTCGCGAGGCTTTTCAGGGCATCTCCGCCTTTTGCCGCAAGGCTTTCGATCTCGGCTTCAAAGGCATCACGTCTAGATGTCTCGGGCTCGGGAAGTGGGGGAAGAATGTGTGCATAATAGGTGCGATCAAGCAATCGGTGTAACAGGCGTTCGCCTGGGAACGGTTTGCCGCTGTTCAGGGCGCGGGCGCCTTTGAGCAGGTTACGGATGTCATATTGTGTGGGACTGATGTCCGGGGCCTGTTTGGGAATGTTGAGGAGCTTGTAGACCCCGATCCTGGCTGTCCGGATGGACGCTTCCATCGTAAAGATGATGTCGTTTCGCGTTTCAACAAACTGCCCGACAAGTCCGAGATTTGTGCAGCCATCCGGAACGACCCTTGGCCTGTCTCCTGCGGCGCGTTTCATGAATTGTGCGGTGATGTACGGCATGAGTGCGGTGCGCACCTTGGTATTGGCGACGATGTCGTCAATCTGCGCCTCGATCCCCAGATGATAGCAGAGTTCGGTCAGGATTTCCCGGCCAGTACACTGTGGCATGGTCTTGCGGACGTGATTTCCGGATTGGTCCATGAGCAGGCCGTAGACCCATACGACAAGCGTGTCTTCCGGCTGGTCAGGGAAGTGCGGCTGACGGTTGCAGGTGACACTCAAGAGCCAGTTTGAGTCCGTAAAGGTAATGATGCCGCCCGTCACCGTGCGCCCCGAATATGGATCGTTGACGGAGAGTTCCTTGAGTTTCTCGACAAGAGGTGAGGGTTTGCACGTCAGCGTAGCTGACTCCCAGATGGACTGGTCGGTGTCGCCATAGAATTTTTCCGGGTGCCCGAAGACAGGAGACTTCTCTGCGAGATTTCGCCAGAGTGTCCAGCCGCTCTCCTCACCCGGATCGTGCCGGCCGACCGCTAGCTGCGGAACTGTGTCTAGGTCACCATAGGCCGTGTTTTCGGTCATCGATCCCGTCAGGGCAAAGACAAGGTCGTTTGGGCGCACATCGATCTGGTGCGCTTGCCCTGAGATCGTGCATTCAATGCCGGTCACGGTCTTTTGTGCGTCTACTTCACTAAGCGCTAGATCATGCACGCGGGTTGCGAACTGGAACCTCACGCCCCTGTGGCGAAGCATATCTGCCAGGGGTTTGATGAACGTGTCGTATTGGTTGTACTTCGGAAAAATAAGGACGGACATGTCACCAAAGCCGTCAACGGAATCCAGGAAGCGGTGCATGTAGAGCTTTACCTCAAGGAGACTGTGACAGTTCTTGAAGGCAAACATAGTGCGGAAGAGCGCCCAGAAATTGCTCTTGAGGAAGCCTTCGCTGAAATATTCCTCAATGCTGATATCATCAAGGTCTTCCTTCCTCTTTAGCATGAGACGGATCATTTCCCATTGCTGTGAGGTGCTCAGGCCGAAATCGGTGAAGTCCAGGATCTCACCTCGATTGCGCATAAGACGCGCCTTCGAATAGTTCGGATCGTTGTCATTGATGAGCCTGTACTCATCGAGAACGGAGTATCCTTCGGGCAGCTCCACGGCGGGAACATCCTGGAACATGTCCCACAGCGTGTCATAGTTCCAGTTCATCTCACGGCCGCCACGGATGATATAGCCATGTTCGGGGTTTCCGGCGCCATCCATTGAGCCGCCTTCAATATCCATTTCTTCGAGGATCGTAATATTGCCAGGCGCCATGTGGCCGTCGCGGATCAGATAAAAGGCGGCCGCGAGGCCCCCGATGCCGCCTCCGATGATCCAAGCCCTCCGGTCTTCAACGTCCGGCGTCGGCAGGGGGCGGTGTCGCGCATACGGCCCAATGAAATCGGGAGGCGGCAGAGTGTTTTCCGGGCGGTGATGCCAATAAGCCGTTGTCGCATCAGGCTCATGCTCGAAACCGTCTGGTGCAACTGTTGGAATATCGAAGCCGGGAAATGTCTTCAGCATCATTGGTGTGTCTCCATATCGGATGCGCAGTAGGGACGACTTCCCACACAAATATCAATTGATATTCAAATATCAATAGATATTTGATGGTTCTCTGGGAACTCTGCGCCATTGCGTTACAATGCCGACGTTTTGACGTGCATTGAGACAATGGGTGTGGCCGGTCAGTCGGTGAAAGCCCGGCAAATGAGACAAGTCTGTAGTCGCCGGCCGATCTGCGGTAGTCTTGATGAGGCGATTATACTTCGGCTTGTAAAAGGAGCTTTGTTTGATGATCGTGCAGGGGCCCTACATCGGCTCTGACAGAAAACATCGCATTGTTCTCGACAATGGTGATCCAGTCTTGCTCAGACCCGCCACTATCTTTGATCGGCATCTCTTCGCGCGTGGCATTGAAGAATTATCGGGCCGGTCACGTTATCTGCGATTCCATTTTGGATTCGAGAAGGTCCCCTTGCGATTGCTGGACCGGCTCACGGCGATTGATGGATGCAATCATCTTTCCTGGGGCGCGATTCATGAAGGGAAGGCGTGTTTGCCAGCGGTGGCGGCCATCCATGCCCTGAGGCGCCATGATGAACCGGCTTCTGGTGATCTGGCATTCGGCGTAACCGACAATTTCCAGCGCAGAGGAATAGCCTCGCTTCTGTTAACGGTGATGCTTCAAGACTGCTTGGCCGCCGGGATCCGGACCCTTCATGCTCATATTCTATATGAGAACATTCCAGCACTCCGACTCGTCAAGAGCTTTGCGGCCGAATTAATTGGCTCGTTCGAGTTCGGTGAAATTTATGCGCTGAGCATCCCAAAAGCCCTCGCAGCAATATTGGCGAAGGACAAACCAAAGGCCGCAACGTCTTTGATCTGGCCATAGTTCGTGCATGATAATTTATGAGGAAGGCTAAATGGCGGCCCTCATTTTCCCTTTCTGCCGCATCCTAAGAAGTTTGCAGACAAAGCAAATTTGTCGGGAAACAATCGTCATGTGAAAATCACTTCATCAGGCTGTCCCTACGTTTTTCTATTCATTGATTTTTTGTTCTTTTTGTTTTTAGAGCGCCAGCACCTCTCCTTGGGGTGTCGTCAGTCCTCAAGTAATGCTGGTTGCTTTGGGGTACACCTTAGCTCATCATCCGCACCCATAACGGCCTCTCATGGACTGATCTGGCCGGGATCGGCTGACGCCTCGACCGCCTTGACCGCAACGGCGGAGACGGACTTTCTTCCCTTGGGCTGCGTCCATTCCTCGCGGACCAAGAAACTCCGGCTCCGCCGTCCTTCGCATGCGCTGCGGGTCCTTCGGACTGCGTCGGTGGTCGCCCCGGCCTTGTCGATCTCCATCGAGGCCGCGACGGACGCGGGCTCGAAAGCCAAAAGGAGAACTGACATGGCCACCATAGGAACCTTCAAGAAGTCCGCCAACGAGTACGTCGGCGAGATCGTCACCCTCAGCGTTCAGGCGAAAAATGTAAGGATCATCCCGGAAGAGGATCGCGCGAACGACAATGCGCCCAGCCACCGCGTCTTCGTCGGCCGCGCCGAGATCGGCGCCGCCTGGTCCAAGCGCTCAAATGAGGGCCGCGACTATCTGAGCCTCAAGCTCGACGATCCGAGCTTCACTGCTCCGATCTACGCCAACCTCTTCGACGACACCGTCATCGAAGGTGAAGACAGCTACAGCCTCATCTGGTCGCGGTCGCGTCGCCAAAACGGCGACTAACGCCTCCCGCAGCTCCGCCCGGCAAAAAACCGGGTAGGGGCTGCCCAGCTTCCCCACGCAGGCTGTGTTAAGCGAACCGAAGCGGATCATATATCGTTGTTGGATGATAATGTCCGACAATGCATTCGGCCGGAAGATTCTCTGTCAAACTCAACGCCGAGCCAGCGCCGGGACTTAATGCGTGTTCTTCCAGCTCATCCACCAGCTCGCAAAAGAGGTACTCAAGGATAGAGCCCGCGAACTCTTCGAGTGCGCCTGGTCGGATCATGACCATTGGTATATCGCATACGAACATTGTTGGACTGCCGATCCCTGTCAGCGCCTTCTTCGTTTCCCAGGAACTCGCTACGCGGATGCCTAGGCAATACAGATACTCGCTGCCATAGATTAGATAGTGCCCGGCGCCGCCGGCCCTGCTGAATAGCTCTTCCTCTCGGGCACAGTAATACAATCGCCCCTCGCGACCACCAGCAGGATCGCGCGCTTTGATTTCATCAATAGCGTTCTGAAGACGCTCTTCAGTCGCATGCTTGAACTGGCCGTTCAGAAAGATTGATCTGGCGCGGTCTTCAACTTCGGCGGCGTTCAAGACCTTCAATCCATTTTGATAGAACTGAGCCAGGTCATTTGTTCTGGTGGCGTGGCCTGCCCGAAAAGCTCGGTACTCCTTCCGCAACCGGTCGGCAGTTAGCGTCTTGATGTCGGTGATCTCGCCTGTGACATCGTTGATCAGGTTGTCCAGCCAGGAAAGATCATCCGAGACGACGTACTTGGGCGGATGGCGGACAAATTCAGCCTTCACCTCTTCGGTGATGAAATCGCCAAGCATACGCCAGATGCGTTCGCGCCACGTCTCAACGAGGGGGTAGCAGAACACGTCGTCTCGCGGCTGCGGGCGCTTAGAAAGGCTGGCGGCTATCTCTCGGTCTTCGTAACCCGGCAGCATACTACCGGGAACCAGCCCGGACGGAGGATATGTGCTCATTGTATCGTTCCCCTCATCGACCGTTGGGATAGCAAGAACGATACTTCAGTCCTTTTCCCGATCATCATCCAGAAGCGCAGCGGGTTTCACGTCGAGCGCTTCGGCCACATGCCAGAGCGTGATGATGGTCACGTTCTGCTGGCCGCGCTCCATCGCGCTTATATGTGCGCGATCGACGCCCATCCTGTCGGCCAAAGCAGCTTGGCTAAGGCCGGCTTTTTCCCGAAAAAACTGTAGGTTCGCACCAAATACTTCCCGAATATCCATCCGCCAGTAAAATGCGGATCGCGTATTTTAATGCGACGTATTATAATACGCGACACTGGGACTGGCTCGTCGGTCGGCACGCAACCAGATTGGAGATTTCAACCGACCGATGCTTGCGTCGATCATGGTTTCCGGTTCATTAATAATTGGCGCCAGACCCGTAAGGACACCGATGCCCGCCACCCAGATCATGATCGCTGATGCTCCGCCGAACGACGCGGCCGTGACTATCTATGACCGTGATCACTTCGCGCTTTACATGCGGCTTCTCGACGCCAATGACGCTGGCGCATCGCTGGAAGAAGTGTCGTCGCTTCTGCTTGGCATTGATGCGGATGAGGAACCGGAACGCGCCCGCCGTGTCCATGACAGTCACCTGTCACGCGCTCGCTGGATGACCGAGCAAGGTTATCGAGACCTGCTGAAGAATGGCCTTCCCACGGGCTGAAGAGTGCTCTGATGCGTCCAACGCATCACACGATGCTTGCGGCCATACTATGCAACCGCAAATTTATTGCAGAACATCCCAAACAACTGACGCCGCTCCACTTGCGGCACGTGATTGGGAGGAGTTCGCCATGCCGACCGACTGGCGCGACGATCACCAATACGATCATTTCGATGATCTCGGCATCTCCGGACTCGCCTGGGAATGCCTTCGACGAAACCTGCACTATCGCAAGGACTATGACCTGATGCGGGAGGGCGGCAGCGCTCCAGCCGACTGGGGGTTGCGATTTCCTTGCAGATCCAAAACTCAATGCGCTCAACGCACCAATCTACTGGCTCCCATCCGCAGCGCCTGCGGTGGTCCAACTCATCGCTGTTCTGCCGGACATCGGCTTGACCGCATCCATACCCCCCGAAAGCATTGAGGACCGCAAAATCGACGCCGAAGGACTGTCATGGGTTCGGCTGAAGAAAGAAGTCAATCTTGTCGGGGAGCAGGTCGGAGATCGACCCGTTGGCCTCCTGCTTCCGCTCGATGGAGACTGGCCCATTCGCCTAGAGGCTGCCGATCGGCTGTATCGCCAACTCATCAATGGCAATGCCGATCCGCCGATCACACGACAGCGACGTGAACGCCTGAAACGCGCTCTGCGGACAATCGACGGAGGCCAGAGTGGCGCCAGCTATCGCGCCGTCGCTACTGTTTTCTTTGGCGCCGATCGCGTCGCCGCCGAACCATGGAAGACGAGTTCGCTCAAGGCGCAAATTGCGCGTCTCGCCGCCTACGGCCGGACGATGATTGATCGCGGTTACAGGGATTTGCTTAGAGGCCCAACCCGCTGAGAGTGGAATGCCGGACTCTTAGTCACGCTGTTCTCTCCGGGATGCAGGCATGCGAGCAGGCGCTGTTCTCCATTTCTTCGATCCGCGTTCACCTCGCACAACGGGCTCGCCGTTCTTACTCATCGTGCGGATCGTATCTGGATCGACATTGCGATATTTTCCGCTGTTGTCCCAAGACCAAACAAACTCGACGTCGTCCGTCGCATAGATCCATTTTTTCGCACCAAGAGCGACAAAGCTATACCAGTGTCCGTCGACCTGGAAGGCGTGACAGTGCCATGCACGCGTGTTTCCGCCTTTACTGGGAGGTCGATAAGGTTCGATCAAACGTGCACTGTAGCTCTCGATTTTCGTCGGACCAATTCGATGCTGCCCTTCCTTCAAAAGGCTCTCTCCCTTCATTCAAACGTCCACAATCTTGTCCGCCTCCCAAAATAGCAGCACGAAGTCGAGCAGTTCCACGGGCAATTTTGCTACATTATTTGGACATACTCCAGGGGTGACGTTTTCGCCGCGGGCTGATCGTCATCCCTCCCGGCGCGCATCTTACGCTTTTCTCGTCTC